>Ga0172371_10001478_pt1 | contig 37373 bp, 23 predicted proteins | sample Lak12m_FD_114543 | JGI IMG/M metagenome (GOLD analysis project Ga0172371, IMG submission 114543) | Freshwater microbial communities from Kabuno Bay, South-Kivu, Congo - kab_022012_12m | ecosystem: Environmental > Aquatic > Freshwater > Lake | place: Democratic Republic of the Congo: South-Kivu... | reverse complement strand
TGAGTACGTCCGGCGGCTGGACCGCAGGCGCCCTGGTCGTTTCCCGCCTGTGTCTGCACCACATCACCATTGGAAAACAGCGGTCCGGGTGCCAAAAGAGGACTGGATTTCAGCATCCAGGCGCCCATGAGCAAGCCCTTCAGCCTGGGGCCAGAGCTTCCGCAGGGGACAGTTGTCGGCGGGAGGGCGGTGCGCTTCCCGGGTGCGTCCGGAAGCGGGACAGTACCTCCTCTGGGCGGTTCAGCGCCACGGACGGAGTGCCGTGGCTTGCACGGCCCCCTTGGAGGGCCTGGCTCCTGGCAGCTTCACCAACGCTCACTGCCGCTTTGCCCGCGCAGCGCGAGGCGCATCTGGCCGCGGAGACCGCCGCACTGGCCGCCCACCCAAGGCCGTGCAGCGCATCTCGGGTTCAGTAGGTATCCGTGACAGTACTCCTGGGTGGTGGTTCACTCCGCTCTCCGGGGTAGATTAGGTCCACGACAGCAGCAGGCCAGATGGAGAGAGTCGGAAGGCCAGGAAGCCAAGGCCCACCCATGCAGCCACTCCTGCAGAAGATACGGGACTTCAACGCCGAGAGGGACTGGCAGCAGTTCCATTCCCCCAAGAACCTGGCCATGGCGCTGATGGTGGAGGTCGCCGAGCTGGGTGAGCACTTCCAGTGGCTGACCGAGGAGCAGAGCCGGGAGCTGAGGCCGGAGCAACTCTGCGAGGTTCAGGATGAGATCGGCGACGCGGTGATCTTGCTGCTGAACCTGGCAGACAAGCTCGGGATAGACCCCCTCAAGGCAGCGGACGGCAAGCTGGAGAAGAACCGCCGCAAGTACCCCGCTGACGCTGCCCGGGGGAAGGCCGACAAGTACCACAAGTACGCACACTGACGCCTAGGTGCGACGGAGGCCCTATGGACTTCTTCATCGGGGTCACGGACAACGAGTGGTACCGCTTCCTATCGGTACACCGGCCTCCCGAGGCCAACTTCTGGCGGCCCGGTGCGGCCCAGAGCTTCAAGGCCATCCCGCCCGGAGCTCCCACCGTTACCACCGACCTCAGGGTAGAGGTGAGTCGGCGCATCCGCGAAGAGTTTGAGAACGGCAGAGACTACTACGCACTCCACGGCCAGCGGCTGAAGGTCGTGCCCGAGGACCCCCGGCAACGGCCGGAACCGGTCTTCCTGGAATGGCACAACAGGAACAGGTTCGCGGGGTGAGCTTACCGGTCAGGTGCGCTGCTTGCGCTTCAGCATGGCCAGGGCCCCCCGCAACTGGTCCATCGTGGCGTCCGGCAGGAGCTTGCGGATCTCGTCACAGACCGCAACCCGGCGGTCCACCTTCACCCCCGTCCCCAGGGCGTTCGCCGGCAGCGCGGCGAGGATCCGCTGGTCCGATTCCCGGCCGGCCCAGTGGGCGTAGATGCGGGTGATCTCCACCGAGGCGTGCCCGACCCAGTCGCGGATGGCGCCTTCCGGTACGCCGGCCCGGGCGCACTCGGTGATGAAGGCGTGGCGGAAGGCGTGGGCACCCAGGCGGGGGATCTGCTTCTGGCGGTCCTTGCCCTCCTCGACGCAGGTCAGCTCGCAGGCCTCCATGTGGGCCCGGATGCGTTTGCTGATGCGGGTGTGGTCCTTGAGGTACTCCGCGGCCAGCTCCGGGCAGACGTAGCCCTTGCGCTGGCCCTCGGGGACCTCGTTGAGGACCGCGGCGAGGACCGAGTGGATTGGGAAGGCGACGTCTCTGCCCGTCTTGGCCATGCGCCGGATGATGCGGCCGTGGCTGATGCTGGTCCAGTCAAGGGTCACGGCGTCGCCGACGCGGAGCCCGGTGTAGAGCATGATGGCGAAGAGGCGGCGCAGCTCGCCGACTGCCGAGGTGCAGACGGTGCGCAGTTCCTCGACCTCGAGGTCCCGCCGGCTCTCATGCTGGACGGCATACCGGGGGACCGTGGTGTAAGGGGTCAGAGCGGCCCGCCAGGCGGTACATCACGCGGGCGATGGTCAGCAGCTTGTTGTGCCGGCCCGCGGGGACGTGCTCGCCCTCACGCAGGTGGCGGGAGTAGGCCAGGGCCAGCTCCGGGGTCACGTCCTCGAGGTGGGCCCCCTCACCGAGCTGTCCTCTGGCCCACTTCACGAACTTCGCCCAGGCCAGGCGGTTCTCCTCGACGTTGCGTGTCGAGACCCACACCGGGCACCATACGGCGGGACAGAGGCCAGTTCAAGGCATTATCCTGGCATTATCCTGGCAGTTTGGCAAGACTCCGCTACAAATCTCCAGCCTTCCAAGCTGGTGATGAGGGTTCGATTCCCTTCACCCGCTCCAGTCCTTCCCGCCAGCCCGAGTCCATGCCCCGGAAAACCTTCGCCGTAAGGAACTTATACCGAGCACCACCGCTCGGGGTAGGTTCCTGTCCGGTCTGTGGTCCGAACAGGATATGGCCACATCCGACAAGGCAACTTGGCAAGAAACGGCCAGGCGAAGGTAGCAGAAGGGGTCTCGTCCGGGGCTTGCGGGGGTAGCCAGGGGTATGCCCCATGCGCCTCATTTTGGCCAAGAGCTTGCGGTGAACCATGCCAGTTGGCGCTTATCTTGCGTTACGTCCGCATCTGGACGGCAGCGGGCCGAACCGTGGAGCTCACGGATCCGGTCGCCATCGCTCTCGATCAGGAGACCAACGAACCGAGCGGACAGCCAACCACTCCCCGCGGGCTCCGCGGTTGCGCCGGCAGGCGCGGCAGGCTACCCTACTGCCCTTGATCTCAATGGAGCGGACACCATGGGCAGACTGGCAACGGTGGCACTGGCGCTGGCGGTCGCGGCGGTGGGAGCGGAGCCCCGGCCAGGGACGCAGGCGCCAGCCGCCGCCGAGGTCTGGCTGTGCCCAGGCGCGGGCGTGAAGGACCTGGTCCGTGAGGATGCGGACTGGCCCTTCGCCAAGGGGAACCTGACCGGCCTGAAGCTCTACATCGACCAGATAGACCAGGCCGCGCCGGAGCTTCTGATCGCCCTCACCAAGCTGGTCCGCGAACAGGGCTACCAGGTGGCCATCGAGTGCGGCGGCTGCCTGGACTTCGGTCCCATGGACGATACCAACGGCGAGTGGTCCGCGCGGCTCGAGCTGGCCAAGATCGACAAGTGGTACGCCGCGGGTGGCAAGGTCGACTTCCTGGACCTCGATGGACCGGTCCGCCGGCTGATGCACCCGGGTGACCGCCCCGACGGGCCGCGCTTCGAGTCCGTGGCGAGGGCTGCTGGCGAAGTGGTGGACGCCGTGCGGACCTTCCGGCAGGCGCACCCGGAGATGCGTTTCTGGCACCTGACGAACTTCCCGAACTGGGGCTACAAGGGCGACGTCTCCTACCACGCTCGTGGCCCGCAGCGGCAGGACTACGGGGAGTACGACGAGGCCCACCGCCTGGTCCGCGAGGCGTTGCAGGCGGCTGGCACGCCCCTGGCGGGTGTCACCGTCGATAACCCTTACGACTACCTGACCGGGGAACACGTCTCGGCGACCCTTCGGGACCCCAAGTCCGTGGACTGGCTGGCGCGGGTGCGTGCCTACGAGGACCGGTCCCGAGCCGAGGGCCTCGAGGTTAACCTCATCGTGAACTCCGAGCGCGGCGGTTTCGAGTCCGACGAGCGATTCTGCCGGGAGACCCTGGCGATGGTGGACGCTTACCTGGCGGCGGGTGGGCGGCCCACGCGCTGGTTCGTCCAGACCTGGTACCCGTATCCCAAGCAGATGCTGCCGGAGTCGGCCCCGAGCTCGCTGACCGCACTTGCCAAGGCTGTCATCGAGAGAGTCAGGAGCCGGGCTCAGGGCCGGCCGGGCGGCGAGCCGGTGGCCCCCTGAGGGCGGCATGTTGCCGTGAGGCGCCCCGGTCCGCACCAGCGACCGCCGAAGGCCAACCGGGCGTGCCCGATGAGCCCACGTCGTACTACGCCGACGGCCAGTGGCTCCACGACAGGTGGCGGGCCGACTGCCGCGAGTTCATTCTCGAGGCGGTGCCCTTCCTCGCCCGGAAGGGTCTTGGTATCATCCCCAACTGCGGGTACATGGGCACGAATCCTGAGTGGTGGGCGGACCTGGGCGGTATGCCGGACCCGCCCTACGCCGCCATGGAGGAGGGCGGCTTCGTCTGTCCGTGGGGCGGAGACGGCAAGAGCTTCACGTTCTGGGAATGGGAGAGGAAGCTGGCACCCTTCGCGGCACTGCGCCACACCAAGGCGCTGATGACGAACCACGCCGGCCCCTTTGCCGGCGCCGCCCTCACCGCGATGGAGACACCGGACGCCAATGGCATGGCGGGCTGGGACGGGCTGTGGTTCTCGCTGACCAGCTTCCTGCTCTGCTTCGACGACGTCAGCCGTAACGGGTTCTTCAACTTCAGTATCTGGAGCTACGGGGAGTACCACTACGTCGACGAGTTCGACCCGCAGTACCTGCACCTGGGCCGGGCGCTCGGGCCGTACGAGAAGCGCGGTCCGTGCCATCTCCGGGAGTTCGAGGACGGCTGGGTCGCGGCCAATTGCACCGCGGCAGGCTTGGCGGGCCTTGCAGTTCCCCGTGGCTCGGTCCGGGTCCTGGCGCATGGCAGCTTCAGGGAGCCGACCGGGGCCCCGCCTGTGACGGCCTTCAGCCTGCCCGCGCATCGCGGCGTGGTTCTGCTGAAGGACGGTCGGCAGGTCGGCAACGAGGACAACCCGGCGCCTCCTGCGGGGCCGCCGCCCCCGCAACCTGCCCAACCTGCGCAGTAGCGGCTGCGCCTCGCGCAGAGGCGACCCCCGCAGAGGCCTACCGGGACCGACCGGACCGGAACCCAGGCAAGAGACACGGAGTCCACCTCAGGAATCGCAGTCGGTGGTCCTTGGCTTGCGGTCCACCTCAGGGTGGAGGGCGTCCACGTGCAAGCGGCCGCCGTTGGCGTTGTCCGGGCGTGGGCTCCAGAGCTTCGAGCAGATCTCGATGAGGCCATCGCCGTCCACATCCCCCGCTACGGCCTCGTGACCTCCCAGGTTGGCATCGAGGATGACGTGCTCGCGCCACTCCTGGCCTCGGCCATCGACGTTCTCCCAGATGAACCAGCGTGGGGTCCCAACGCCTCTCACCGCCTCCATCTCACACGAGAACACGTCCAGATCGCCGTCGCCGTCGAAATCCCGGACGATCAGGGAGTGGTAGGCGCCACGGCGCACCGGGTCGCCGTTGGGGATCTCATGCCGGCGCCAGACCAGGCCGGTACCGTCGACGTTCTCCATCCACCAGACCTTGCCGCCGGGGATCTCGGCGTCGGTGAATACAATGTCGTTGCGGCCGTCGCGGTTCATGTCGCACACGACCGCCTTGGTGGCGCTGAACGCAAAGTCTGGCCGCCAGTCCGGGGGCGGTGGCGTGTTGGGGCCGATGGGGTGCGGCACCCACTCGGTGCCGTCGCCGCGCACGTTCTCGAACCAGATGTCCGTACGGACGATATCCAGGTCGCCGTCGCCATCCAGATCGCCGAGGGCGATGCCGGCGTGCACGGCGGGCCCGACGTCCCGGTGCGCCCACGGCCGGCGAGGATCGCTCGGGATCTTGTACCAGCGCAGGTTGCTTCTGTCCGAGAGGGTGATGACGTCGAGCCTACCATCGCCGTCCACGTCGCCGATCAGCAGATCATGGACGCCACTCAGCTCAGGGTCGAACACGATGCGCTCGAAGGGCGAGTCGAACGGTGGGCCGGGGTTGCGGTACCAGGCGCCGCCAGCGACGAAGTCTACCCAGCCGTCACCATCGACGTCGAGTGCGGCGCCGCCCACGTCCGACGGCGAGTCCAGGCCGAGGACATGCTTCTCCCAGCGGTCTGGCGCGACGAAGTCATACCAGTAGATCGTGCCGAACTGCCGCCCGGTGATGAACTCGGCCCGGCCATCCCTGTCGAGGTCGGCCAGGGCCGTCTGGCCGTAGTTGGTGCCTTCGGCGTCGCGGTCGATGTACTGGTGTCGATAGGCGAAGGGGTCCACTCTCGCCATGGTCTCCTCCTGTGCTTTCCGTGATGTCGGGTATGGACGGCTCGGTTGGCCGCCGCATGGACTTGGGCCCACCCCTACCGCGGCTGGCCCTTGGAGCCGACCAGGAGGACCCAGTCCTCGGTGTCCGGCGCTCGGAAGGTGTCAGGGGCAGCCGGTGCAGCCGGCCGCCAACTGCCGTCGCGCGGGTTGTACCACTGTGTCGGCAGGCCGGCCGCGAGCCGGTCGGACTGCAGCCGGATGTCGCCGCCGCGGTCGCTGTAGATCACGGCCAGGTCGCCAGCCGGCGCCCGCAGTGCATAGAGCGGCGTCCGGGACCTGCCGCTCCCGGGAGACCACAGCGACGGCTCGCCGTTGGGCGAGGTCCCGGAGGTGCGGCAGCGGACCTCGTAGGCCCCGGCGGCCTGGCCCAGGGTGACGTTGCGGTTGCTGGGGTCTTTCGAGAGGGTGACGAGGCGCGCCGGGCCGGCCTGGGTCGTGTTGGCCGGCTGGACCCAGGCCTCGACGGTGAGGGCGCCGCTCGCCTTGATGGCACGAGTGACCCGCACGGCGGGGGCCGCGGAGGCGATGAGTGTCTTGCCCGCGACGGTCAGGCCGCCCTCGGCGGCAGGGGCCCAGGCCACGGCGGCCCCGTCCTGGATGGTCAGGTCGATGGGGTCGGCCCTGCCGCTGACGTCCTTCACCGTGCTCCCGGCACCTTCGCGGAAGGTATACAGGGCCAGCGCGTCGCCGGCGGGCGCGCCAGGGCCTGCGGAGAAAGCCCTCACCGTCTCGGCCGCCGTCCAGGCCCGGTCGAACAGCGCCACCCGACGGTAGGTCCCCAGCCACGGCCGGTCGCCGGTGAGTTCGTTGGCCAGGGCCAGGCGGAAGCCCTCGTCCCAGTTGGCCAGGCCGCCGGCCACCGTCGCCTGGGCGACCTCGCGACCGTCGACGTAGAGCACAGCGTCGCCCGCCGGCGTGCGGCTGTAGACCAGGTGGGTCAGCGCGGTCCGCACGGGCGACTCCTCGCGAATACCGACGAGACCGTCATCGGGTTCGAGGGTCCACCAGGGGATGGCGGTGAAGAAGTCGACCAGGTGACCATAGCCTTTGAGCATGACCATCGAGTCGTCGCCGCGGCCGTTGATCCAGCCGCCGCCGGTGTCGGGGCCCCAGCCGGTACCGGTGTCGGCCCGTTCGCCGGTCGTCTGGTAGCCGCCGGCCATGACCATGCCCCAGGCCAGCCGCCGGCGATTGTCGGCGGAACGGGCCGGGGCCTTGCGGTTGCCGCCCCAGGTCGGGTAGTGGTCCTCGTAGCCGTACTCTTCGTTGATCTGCGGCATGGGGCGCCCCGTCTTGGCCTGCTTCTCGCGGCAGGCGCGGATGAAGGCGTAACCGCCGCCCTCGTCCCAGCTCTGGTGCATAGCGAAGTCGGCCCACTCGGAGGTGCGGAAGGGAAACTCACCGTGACCGTGGACCGACATCAGGTGGTCGTAGGGGTCGCAGGACTTCAGGAATGCCCCCATGGCGTTCGTCCAGGCCTCGTCACGGAAGAGGTGGTACTCGTTGGTGACGTCCCACATGACGTTCGAGAACGCGGCCAGGCGGGCGGCGGCATAGCGGTAGTAGCGCTGCTCGTCCTCGCCGCCCATGCGGGCCTTGCCGAAGGGATCGACCCCAGGCCGGGCGCCGTCCACGTAGAAGATGACCGACACCACCGTGTCCAGCTCGCGGGCATAGCGCAGCAGGCGCTCGTACTTCTGCCAGTGGGCGACGTTGAAGCGGGTGACGTCGAACCCAGGGTTATCGATGCTGTCGGGGCGCGCCGCCACCCAGGGGCTGAGCAGGAACGAGAAGCGGTCCGTGGGGTAGACGTTCTCCGCCCAGGCCCGGCCGTCCTTCACCCGGCCGTTGAGCACGGCGCGTACACGGTTCACCTGGAGCCTGAGCAGGCGGTCGAGACTGCGGCGGATGGTCTCGTCGTCCCAGCCCAACAGCCAGTAGGTGGTGGTGCCATTCCAGAAGTAGTGTTCACCAGTGCCCTCCCAGACGAAGTGCCAGGGGAACTGCGGGTCAACGCGGACCGGCCCCTTCCTGCCGGCATCACGGGCTTCGAAGCTGCCCTGATGCCGCGTCTCCGTGGCGCCGGAGCGCAGCGTGACCGAGTAGGTGTAGGCGCCTGCGTGCCTGGGCATGAAGCGCACCCGGAAGGCGCTCCCGTCCTGCGCATCGCAGAAGCCGTCGACTGCAACTGGAGGTTCGTCCTGGCGGCCGAACTGGCCCGTGAGAGCTGTGTCGAGGAACGGATTTCCGCCGGTGCCTGCCGCCAGGTCTGCTGTCACCTCGACATAGTCGAACGTGTCGACGCGCTCGGTGCTCTGGCCGAAGGTCACCCCATCCGCGGCGGACACGGCCCCAGCAACCAGCACGGTAACCAGCGCTGCCATAGTCACCATCCTCTTCGTGTCGGTCCTGCACGTCGTGCACATTACACCACTCCTTGGCATGAACACCTGCGTACGCCCGCTCCTGTTCCGGCTCGGGGGAGGTCGCGCGGGCAGAGCCATGGCCCCCGAGTTCAGCGAGCTCGCACCACCACCCGCCGGTAGCGCGTCAAGGGCGGCGTGCCGCTGTCGGTCACTTCGAGGACCACGTGCAGTTCCGCGCCACGGGCGGCCGCCGCGGGCATCGTCAGTTCTGCGCGGGCGGAGTCCGCGCCGGAGATGCTGGCCTCTGCGGCGCAGGTCCCGGCCTCCCGGTAGACCCACCAGCGGAATGCCAGTGTGTGTCCATCGGGGTGGGTTGAGGCCGATGCATCGAGGCGGAGCGTTCCACCCGGTTCGACCTCGCGGATCAGGACGCCGGCCGAGACATCGCCGTCGACGACTGCAGTGGGCGGGTGGTTGGCGTCGGCTGGGGTGCGGACGCACCAGTCCATGCGGGCGGCGAACTCGTTCTGGAAGGCCGGTCGCCAGCGCCAGACCCCGGCGCGGGCCTCCGTGATCCCGTCGACCGTGTCCGCCGCATCACACCAGATGCCGGCGGCGTCCTGGGTGCAGCGCCCGCCCCAGCCACCCCACCCGGGGTGCCCTGGGTCGCCAAGCCCGACGGGCAGGAAGTGGAACCACGAGGGTGTGTCGCCCTCCTTGAGGGTCGAGTGCGGGTTCGGCGCGGTCCAGGTCTTGGTCGGGAAAAGGGCCCCCAGCGGTCCGTGGCCGAGGCGGACGTTGGCGTCGACCCAGGCCCTCGAGGTGAGGTCGAGGTCGCCGCCCAGGTACATGCCCCGATAGACCGCCTCGCGCTTGTCCCTGCCGGCGGCCGCTTGACCGAGGATGTAGAACAGTCCCGGGAACTCCTGCCAGAGCCGCGGCGCGAGCCGGTCCTGGTCGCCGATGTCGTAGATGCGCAGGCGACGGGCGAACTCGGCGTAGCCTGCCTGGCCCCGGTCGGCGCGCACACGCCAGAGGGCCTGTGCGAGGTCTGTCTGGCCGCCCCAGATGGTGATGTTCACCGGCCGGGGGTCTGGCCGGTCGACGACCTCGATGATCCACCGCGACGCCTCGCTGTCATGGCCGGCGCCGATGTGGTCCCAGCCGCGCTGCGGGTTGCCGGAGTGAATGCGGGCGAGGAGGTCGGCCGCCGGCGGGAAGCCGGGGGCGTGGCGGGCGAGGCTGGGCTGGACCTGGCCGTAGGCCTCGACGATCTCGCGGATCAGGTCCGGCCGGGTGATGGCCTGCTTCAGTTCGCCCGGGACCCCGGAGGCTGACGCGATCAGCCCCTCGATCTCGAACTCGTTGGCGTGGACCATCAGGCGGATCATGGACTGCTGGTCGTCCGGATCGCCGCCGATGTCGGTGAGCACGATCAGGCGTGGTCTGGTTTCCACAGGTTCACCTCCTGAGAGAGCGGCCGCCAGCAGCAGAACAACTGCGGCGACTGCGGCACCCGCCGGCGGCATGGTGCAGGAGACGTGGGGGGTGGTCGTAGTCATGGTCACGGCAACGCCGCTCCCTTCCGGACGGCATCGGTGCTCAAGGCACCGCGGCCATCGAGGCGGCTGCCGAACACCAGCAACCCGCGGATTTCGCCGCGGAACTGCCGGTCGAGGCCGGCGCTCTGCAGGGTGGGGTTGAAGTTGCCGATGGCCAGCGGCCCGACGTCGAGGCCCACCGGCCCCGCGGCGTGGGCGGTGATCCGGTCGGGACGGACCACGGTGGCTGGATCGGGCGCAGCGAGCGGCGCCGAGAAGAACCAGGCGACGTTGTCGGCCGTGCGCGTGCCGTCGTAGGCCACGGCGAAGAAGGTCCACTTCCCGACCACCAGGCGAGCGGGGGAGCTGTCGTTGTCGACCGAGTCGGGCCACTGGTTGACGGCCAGGCGGAGCCGGCCGTCCGCATGGTATACCAGGTCGATGCCGTCGCGGTCGCGGTTGAGGCAGAACAGGATGCGGTTCCCGCCGGAGCCGGTCTGCAGGCTCTCTGGCCGGAGCCAGCCGAGGAGGGCGAACGAGCGCAGCCCGGCGAGATCGGTGGCCGGGCCGTTCCCCGCCTCCACCCAGCCCCAGGGCGGCTCTAGCGGCAGGCGCAGGCCGCCCTCGGCCGTGCGGACGGCCGAGCCGTGGAGCCGCAGCGATGGCACCTCGCCCTCGGCGACGCCGATGCGCACGAGCGGAGTCCGGGCGTCGTGGTCGACGACCACCTGCAGCGCCGCCTGGGCCGTGGCGCCGGCCTCGTCACGGACGGTGAGGGCGACCGGGTAGATGCCGGGGACGGCGAAGGTGTGCATCGGGTCGGGGTCCGAGCTGGTGCTGCCGTCGCCGAAGTCCCAGCGTACCGGGGCCCCACCGCTCCCGTGGAAACGCACGGTCAGCGGGGCCAGACCGGACACGGGCGTCGCCACGAGCGCGGCCTCGGGGCGCAGCGCCTCGCCGGGGGCGTAGGGCGTGAGCCGGTAGGCGAGGTCGGCCTTGGGCGCCTGGACGGCGAACGGCCCGGGCTGGGCACTGCCGACGGGGGTGATGGCCATCGCCCAGGGGTCGACGGCGTCGACCTTGTAGGGCCGGTCGCCGGCGAGTTCGAGGGCCACAGCTCCCGGGTGCGTGCAGTAGGCGAGGTAGTACGCGCCGGGCTTGGCCAGGACGTAGCGGCCTCTGTCGTCGCCCATGGGCTCCAGTTCCGCGAAGGGCGGGGCCGCGGCCAGCAACTCCCTCAGCCACTGGATGCGTCTTGGGCTTTCGCCGTGGAGCGCGCCGCCCTTGGACCACCAGAGGATGTCCTCGGGGTGCTTGTAGGTCTCGCCGTGGCCGACGTAGCAGCCGCCGAGGGTACCGAGCCAGAAGCGCTGGGTCATCTGCTGCGGGGTGAGGTTGCCCCAGCCTTCGGGAACGTTGCCCTCGTAGCAGCACTCGTCGTAGACGACCGGCTTCCCGAACTGGCGGCGGAAGAGAACGCCCTTGGCCAGGTCCGAGGTCTGCAAGCTGGCGTGGGTGACCCAGGAGCGGGTGTGGTCATAGAAGCCGCGGCAGTTGTGGATGCTGCGCAGGCGCTGGTGCGGGTCTTCCTGCTGGAGGATCCCGAAGAACCGGTCCCAGTCGGCCAGGGTCTTGTTGCCGCGGTGGCCCCTCATAGCGCCCGGGGCCATGAGGTCGTACTCGTTGGCCAGGGACCACCAGAGGTTGCGGTGGGCCGAGAGCCGGGCGATGCCGTAGCGCAGGTAGCGGTCGTCCTGGGCGGGGTTCATGTCGGCGAAGCCCCAGCGGTCGTAGGGATGCCAGAGGATGAGGTCCGCCTCGATGCCCAGATGCTGCAGGTCGAGGATGCGGGCCTCCAGGTGCCGCCAGAAGGCCGGGTCGGGCCGGTCGCAGTCGAAGGAGCCGTCTGCCCGCCGGACGAAGGGGAAGAGCTCGGGCTCGTTTGCATTGTAGGTGTAGCTCTTCGGGAAAACGCAGAACCGCAGCTTGTTGAACGGTGCCCCAGCGAGGGTGCGCAGGGTCTGCTCCCAGAGTGCGCGCGGTTGGTGGATCCAGGCATAGCAGGTGGTGCCGAATGGGTGGTAAGGCGTGCCGTCGGCGTAGGCAAAGTGCCGGGTATCCCGGACCTGTACCGGGCCGTGGTTGCCGGCCGTGGGCGGGGCGACCGCGAGGACCCCGGTTCGGCCGTCCAGTTCCGGGCGGTTGCTGCAGGTCTGGTAGTGCCACTCACCGGGACTGGGGGCCGAGAAGCGGACGGCAAAGGTGTCGGCCTCCTTCCAGAACCCCGGCACGGTGACCTGTCGCTCGCCCTGGCGGAAGGTGGCGGCCAGGGTCGTGTCGAGGTACGGGTTGGCGCTTGCCGGCCCGGGGAAGGCCAACTCGCAGCAGCCCCACTGTTCGGCTGCCGGGGGCTCGCCGGCCAGGGCTGCAGGCAAGAGCAGGCTCGCCAGGCTGGCGAAGAGCGGGCGCGGGATCTGGGTTCGCATGGGGGTTCCTCTCACGGGTTCTGCTCGGGCTCATGCCCCGGTGCCGACGCTACTCCGACCAGTCCGGGAGCGAGACCGTAGCCTGGTAGTTCGAGGTGTTGTACAACGGGTTGCGGCGCGGGCAGTAGAGCCTGCCCGTCCTCGGGCTGTCGGACTGGGTGTAGACCCAGAGCTGGTGCGGGTCCCAGACCACGATCTCGTCCCGGCAGTCGCCGGTGAGGTCGAGTACCGCGTTGCACATGTCGGGGTGACCGTCGTCGGGGAAAGGCACCACGCAGCGGCCCCAGCCGTCGAACATGCCGCCCCAGCGCACGTTGGGGTTGTGCACGAAGAGCTCGCCGGGTTGGCCGGTCCAGTTGACCGGGAGGCACATGCTGCCGAAGGGGTTGGGCTCGCAGTCGTGGTAGATACCGCCCTGGGCGTCAAAGAAGTGCAGAATGCCTTGGTTGCCCCAGAAGTTGATCGACACCGTCTCAAGGCCGGGCAGATCGGGCCGGAAGTCAGCGATGGCCGGGTTCTGCACGTGCCCGATGCGGTGTCGACGGAGGATGTTCCCGGCCAGGTCCACCAGCACGGCGCCGCCGTCGCTGGCAGCATAGAAGACGCGTGGCGCCGAGCCGGGTTTCTCAGCGAAGTCGACGATCGCGATCCCGTCGGCGTGGTCGTTGATCCGGTCCTCGAGGTCCCACAGCAGCGTGCCGTCGTGGTCGAAGAGGGCGTAGCCCACCGCCAGTTCGTCATGGCCGTCGCCGTCAACGTCGGCGGCGAACGGGTAGTGGCCCGTGCGGCAGCTCGCCTCCCAGAGCGGCTGCAGTTGGTCGGTCAGCACCCAGAAGTGCCAGTAGCGGTCCTTGATGACCACATCCTGGGGGTGCCCGCGACCGCGCAGGTCACAGAAGAAGAGGCAGTCGCCCAGGATGTGCGGGTAGCGGTTGGCGGGGGGTTTGCTGGCGGGCGTGGGGGCCTTGTACCTGGTCTTGCCCGTAGCGCCGTCGGCCACGACGATCTCCTGGTTCATGCAGTAGACGACTTCGTTGCGGCCGTCGCGGTCGAGGTCGTGGATCTGGAAGCCGACGTCGTTGGTCAGCTTGTCGTGAGCTGGATCGGGCGTACCGATTTGCCAGAGGACCTCCCCGTCGAAAGTCATCGCCGTCAGGCAGCTCAGCTCGCTGTACTGGTCGCCCGGACCGTGGTGCACCACCTGACCGATGAGGATGTCCTTGCGGCCGTTGCCGTCCAGGTCGCCGAAACGCAGGTTGCGGCCAACGCCGAAACCTCCGGTGCGGACCTTCTTCCAGAGCACGGGCCGCGGGTAGGCGGCGCGCAGCCCGTCGAGCTCACGCTGCCGGCCGGCCAGCTCCTCGGCGAGGCGCTGCTTCTCCGCGGGCGTCGTGGTGACCCGGATCTGATGGAACCGCGTCGGGCCGTCAGCCAGCAACCCGACGCGGCCGGCGGGGTAGGCGTCGTCCTCGGCCTCGAGCGCGCCGACACCGGGGACCTCGCCCCGCAGGCGACGGCCCTGGACCGTCACGCGGAGCGCGTACCCGCGTCCTGTCTCCCAGGCGCAGGCTTGCTCGCGCAGGATCCTCTCTTCATGGTGATGGACACGGGTCAGCACCAGCCGGTCTCCCCGGAAGCCGAAGAAGCAGTAGCAGCGGTTGTTGCGGTAACGGAACACGGCACCGGCGGCCGCCGGGCGGACCTGCGGCACGAACGTGACCTCCAGCCGGTAGTCGCGCCACAGCGGGTCGCCGGCGACCAGCAGCGGATGGAAGCCGCGGGCGGTGTTCTCGACGGTCTGTGCCATCACCTTGCGGTTGCCCTCCAGCACCACCTGCCAGGCACGCTGCGAAGCGCCCGGCCGGAAGCAGGCCACGGTCCAGCCGCCCCGCGGCGCGGCCTCCGGCAGGAAGTGGTATTCCGTATGGGCCCCGACGGGAGCCGAGAACAGCCCAACGTCCAGCCGCTGGAAGTCGTCGCCGAACAACAGGACCTCGGCTGCCGCGGGCACTGGCGGCGGTTCACCCGCCGGCGCGAGCGGCAACGCCAGCAGGCACACTGCGGGAGCGGTCATCAGCGTGGTGTCCATCGTGGTTCCTCATGGCCTCCTGTCACGAGCATGGACGGACTGTTCGGGGGGCCGGTCGGCGGGCAGTCCTGCAACCGCGGGAGCGGTGCGGTTGGCTCCGCGGGGCATCGTTCGGGCCGGTCGCCGAGCGCCTTCGAGGACGGCCTCATGGTCTCCCCTCCGTGGATTGCCCGGGGTCTTCCGTCTCCAGGTAGAACTCCAGGTCGCGATACGTGTCCACATCAGGGTAGCCGTCCGTGGTGGGGGGAAGCAGGAAACGGGCGGTGCCCGCGGGGAACAGGGCCTCGGCGCGGAGGCGGTCCACGAGGCCTGCATCGGCTGGCGGAGCGGCCCCGGGAACCATGGTGGGCGGGAGGGTGCCGTCGCCTTCGCGGCGCAGTCCCCAGCCGCCGGGGTAGCGGTCGTGGCGGTCGCCGAGTGCGGGCGGGGCATCGACTCCGGCGGCGTTCGCGTTGGCCAGCGTGAAGCCGCACGCGGCGGCGGGCTCCTCGATCCCCACCATGAACGCATAGCGGGCCCCGGCGCGGCAGGCCAGTCGGGCGGTCGGAGCCAGACACCAGCGCAGGTAGACGCCGCACGCTTCCCGGCTGCCCGTGGCGTTCCCCTGGGCGTCGCGGGAGGGGGGAAGCGATGGGAACACGCCGCCACGGACGACGCGGAGCGGCCGGTAGGTGACGCCGCGGAGGACGTCGTCACAGCGGTGGTTCCCGGAGAAACCGTGTTTGGCGCGGGTGCCGGGCGGGGTGCCGTTGTCGTCGATCCGCGGCAGGCCCTCCACCTCGAAGAACTGTACGAACAGCGGGGCACCGGGCGTACCGGCCAGGACAGCCGCGTCCGAGGGCCCGGTGCGCAGCACGAGCGCGGCCAGGGCGAAGTCGCGCTCGGCAGTGAAGACCTGGCCGAGGTCGCGGTTCCGCTGGAAGTAGCCGTTGGACTTCCACTCCAGGTGGTCGGGGGCGGCGTTCCGTACGCTGGTGCTGCCGCCGGCATCGGCATACGGCTGCTGGATGACGACGCGCCCAGGGTCGGGCGTGAACCGGGTGCCGATGGCCTCGACGGTGAGTTCCCCGGGTTGTCTGCCCGACGGACCGGACTGCGGCGGCGTGCGGATGGCTTCGCCGACCTTGGCCAGGAAGGCGTCCCAGACCTCGTCCCTGGCCTTGCCGTCGAGGCCGAGGCGCACGATGACCATGTCCCACTCGGGGACCACGAAGCACTTGTTGTTGTTGTGGCCGGAGGCCCAGAACGTGCCGGGCGGGGCGCCCGGGAACTTGCGCCGGCCGTCGGCCCCGATACCATTGCACCACCAGTTGTAGCCGTACAGCCCCCGACCGTCGATCTCACTCTCCGGCTGCGCCCACGGTACCGCGGCCGGCACCTGCACCCGGGTCGCGGCGTCCACCCACCAGCGGGGGATGACCGGCCGGCCTTGCCAGGCGCCGCGGTTCAGGAACAACAGGCCGAACCGTGCCATCTCGAGGGCGCTGAGGACGACATGCTTGTCGGCGTTGCCCGAGCCGCCGTTGACCACCAGGGCGTCCACCGTGGCGTACTCACCCCAGTCCCAGCCGGACATGCCGATGGGCTCTGCCACCCGCCGCCGGAGCAGTTCCTCGAGGGGCTCGCCGGCGATCCGGGTCAGGATCAGGGCGAACAGGTTCATGGCCGAATCCCAGTAGGCGTACTGCGAGCCCGGGGGTACGAACAGCGGCTCCGGGCCGGGCGCGAACGGGGTGCGGCTGGGGCCGTGGCGATAGGTGCCGGCGGGTTCGTCGCCCACGGCGCGATAGCCGCTGGTCATGGTCGCGAGGTGCCGGAGGGTTACTTCCGGGTAGTGCTCCCGCAGCGCCGGCAGCACGTCCGCCGCGCGTGTGTCGAGGGTACACTTGCCGTCGACGATGAGCAGACCGAGCGCGGTGCTGGTGAAGGACTTGGTCATCGACCAGACGCCGTGCCGGCGGTCACTGGCGTCGCCTCTCCAGATCAGCCGGCCGTGGCGGACAATGACGAACTCGCGGGCGCCATCGCTGCCCACGGTGCGCGCCAGCAGCTCGACGGCCTCCCTCAGCTTCGGGCCATCCACGCCCTGCGACTCGGGGGTCACCTCCTCCCAGTCGCGGCCGGGCACGTGCAGGGCCTGGGTCGCCGTGGGCACTGCTTCCGCGGCGGCGCCGCTCACGTTGCGCAGGAAGTCGACGTGCATGCGGCCGCCGTTGGCGTTGTCCTTACGGGGACTCCAGAGCTTCGAGCAGAGGTCCAGCCGGCCGTCGCCGTCGACATCGCCAACCACGGCTTCATGGCCGCCCAGGTTCGCGTCGAGGATCACGTGCTCCCGCCAGGCGCCGCCCTTGCCGTCGAGGTTCTCCCAAACGTACCATCGCGGCGGGTTGGCTCCGGGTACACCTTCCATCTCGCAACTGAACACATCCATGTCCCCGTCGCCGTCGAGGTCGCCCACCCAGAGGCTGTGGTAGGCGCCGCGACGAACCGCGTCGCCGTTGGGGATGTCGTGGCGCAGCCACCGGGTGCCCTTGCCGTCGAGGTTCTCCATCCACCAGACCTTGCCGCCCGGGATTTCGGCGTCGGTGAACACGATGTCGTTGCGCCCATCGCCGTTCATGTCGCAGACCACGGCCTTGGTCGCGTTGAAGGCAAACGCCGGCCGGAAGTCGGGCGGGGGCGGTGTGTTGGGGCCGATGGGATGGGACACCCACTCGCTCCCGTCGCCCCTGACGTTCTCGAACCACACGTCAGTCCGGACGACGTCGAGGTCGCCGTCGCCGTCGATGTCCCCGAGCGCCAGCCCGGCGTGGACGGCCGGACCGATGTCGTGCTTGACCCAAGGCTGGCGTGGGTCGGCCGGGATGCCGTACCAGCGCAGGTTGTTCTTGTCGGAGAGAGTGACCACCTCGGGTCTGCCGTCGCCGTTCAGGTCGCCGACGGCCAGGTCGTGCACGCCCCGCAGGTCCGGGTCGAAGACGATCCTCTCGAACGGCCGGTCAGCCGGTCGGCCGGGGTCCCGGTACCAGGCCCCGCCCGCGACGAAGTCGATCCAGCCGTCGCCGTCGACGTCCAGGGCCGCGCCGCCGACATCGGAGGGCGAGGCGGTCCCGAGCAGGTGCCTGGTCCAACGGCCGGGTGCGTGGTAGTCATACCAGTAGATGTCGCCGCCGCTGCGGCCGGTGATGAACTCCGGCCGGCCATCGCCGTCGACGTCGGCCAACGCGGTCTGGCCGTACGACCGACCCTCCAGCGCCGTGTCGATGTACGAGTGCTCGAACGCGAACATGGGGTTGTCGGCCATCTGGGCATCCTCCTCCGCTGCAGGCACAGTCGGTAGTTGTGCTCCCCACGCAGCCAAGGCAATTCCCGAGAGCGTGACGAGGCGCCGGCGCGCCCCAACGTGACGTGCTCGCTGCATGTTCTGCCTCTGTCAATTGGCGGAAGCGCTCTGGATGGCTCGAATCTGTTCCGGGTTCAGCGCTGCGTCGGGCCCCACGGCGCTGCCGTAGATGCGCAGTCCGGCCACCAGGCCGCGGAACACACGATCGCCCTTGTCTCCTCGGGTGGTTGGGTTGAACGCACCGAAGGTGACCGAGCCCGTGTCAGGACCGACGGGACCTTGGGAGTAGGTGATCGCACAATCCAGCGTGGCGGGTCGTCTGGCATCGCCAACGTAGAAGCGGACGTTGTCGGCCGGGACGTCGGCGGCGTAGGTCACCGCGAGGAAACGCCAGTTGTCGGCGCCCGCTGTCGGGTCAGCCGGGATGACGCGGGGATGGCTTCTTGCCGGCGAGTGGTCCGGGTAACCGTTGACACCCAGCACCAGGGAACCATCCCTCTCGACGACGAGATCCAGCCCCGCACGACTGCCCATTGTGTCGGCCATGTGCACCACCCGGTTCCCGCCTGAACCGACCTGCAGCGACCGGCAGTTCACCCAGCCGGTGAGGGTGAAGGACTTGAGGCCACGCAGCTCGGCCGGCGCGTCATCGCCCAAGTCGACGGCGTATTCGCCTGGGGCCTCTCCGAAGTCGATCGCGTTGCCTCCAGCGGGAGCGGCCCCCACGGCCCAGCGCGGGAACCCGTCCGTGAGCCTTGCCGCCGGGTGCGTTGCGGCCGTCGCGCCGGTATTGGCAACGGTCTCCCCGGCTCCTTCGTCGAAGGCGAGGACGACCAGCGGCCGCGTCGGGTCACGGAGGGTGAATGCCACCTCGGCATCCGGAGCCACGGCGTTGGGCGGCTCCGCCCGGTCACGTACGTGGCGCACCCGCAGGGCCCAGGGCCGGTCGGCCGTCAGAGGCGACGTGACCAGACGCACCATGCGCCCGGCGTCGTCGGCCAGGGTGGCCTCACGAACCGTCAGTCCGTCTGCCGAGTAGTTGCCGGTAACGGCTGCCGAAGCCGGATCCAGGGCTTTGGAGAAGGTGACCTGGACCACGGTGGGGGCAACCGCCACAGCAGAGACGATCCGCGGCGGCGCCCGGTCCACGGCAGTGTCGTCCCGCTCGAGCAGCAGTACCCAGTCCTGCCGGTCCGGGGCCTCGGGCGAGACCCATTGTTGAGGCACGGCAACGCCTGCTTCGGAGTAGGCGGCGGTGCGCGGGTCGAACCAGCGGGCCCGGTACTTGCCTTCCGGCAGCGTCAGTGTGGTGTGCCCGCCCTCGGGCAGATAGACGACATAGCGCGTCCCGGCTGAAGCCAGGCAGGGTCCCCCCCCGGCAACGACCCCATTGGCGGGAACGTGCGTCCACCAGTCGAAAGCGGCGAAGAAGTCCCGCATGCGGGCATTGTCGTGCAGGAGGAGCATCGAGTCGTCGCCGCGGCCGTTCACCCAGCCGCCGCCCGTGTCGGGTGCAACGCCCGTGCCCGTGCGCGCCGACTCGCCGGCCGTCTGGTAACAGCCCGCCAGCGCGATCTCCCAGGCACACCTGCGCCTGGTCTCCCGGCGCCGTTGACCGGGCCTCTTCTCCCACAGGTCTTCGTAGCCGTACTCCTCGTTGATCTGCGGGATCACCCGTCCCGTCGTCGCCTGTTCGGCCTGCTGCGACAGCATGAATGCGTTCTGGCCCGCATCCCAGCGCTGGATGAGCTGCATGTCGCACCAGGTGGAGTGGGCGGTGCGGTGCACGACGTTATGGGCCGAACAGAGGTGATCGTACGGATCCCAGCCCTTCACTTTGCGGCCCATCGCATCGGCCCAATCCGGCGCCATGCGGTGGAAGTTGTACTCGTTGCCGAGGTCCCACGCCACGTTCGAGAACGCCGCGAACCGTGCCACGCCGTACCGGTAGTACAGGTCCTCCTCGACGCTGCCTCCCGCGAAGGGCGTCGGCAGGACCTGTGCGCCGATGAAGAAGATGACCGAGACCACGACGTCCTTCTCCCGGGCGTACTGCAGGAGCCGCTCGTACTTCCGCCAGTGCTCGACATTGAACCGGGTCAGGTCGAAGCCCGGCTTGCCGATATCGTCCGGTCGCTCCGCCAGCCACGGGTTCAGGTGCAGCTTGAAGCGGTCGGTCGGCACGACGGGCTGCCCCCAAGGGCGCGACTGGTTGCGTCCATAGAGGAGCACGCGTAGGCGATTCACCTTAAGGCCGGCCAGCCGGTCGATGCTCTGACGGCCCGTGTCCTCGTCCCAGCCCATGAGGTAGTAAGCCGTCGTTCCGTTCCAGAAGTAGTGCTCGCCAGTGCCCGTCCAGACGAAGTGTCGGGGGTACCGGGCGTCGACGCGGACGAGCCCCCGGCGCCCGGCGTCCTGGGCTTGGAAGGATCCGGTGTACTGGACTTCGCCGGCAGGGGAACGGAACGTGACCCGGTAGCCATGGCGACCGGGCCTGCGCGGCATGAAGCGGACCCGGAAGACGCCCCCGTCTTGGGCGTCGCAGAAGCCGTCGACGGTGACCGGCGCCTCGCCCGGCGGCGTGAACTCGCCGGCGAACGTGAGATCCACGAATGGGTTGCCGGCGGGAGGCGGGGCGATGGCCGCCGTGACCTCCAGATAGCCGAACACGTCGACGGTCGCGGCGCTTTGGGAGAATGTCACCCCCTCCGCGGCCGACGCGGGGCCCGCTGTTAGCACCGACACGAGTGCGGCCATGGCTGCCATCCCCTTCGTCCTCGTCCGAGGCATCCTCAGCATCGGTCAACTCCCGTTCCGTCCGTTCAACGCACGCGGACGACGACCCGCCGGCAACGCGTCAAGGGCGGCGCGCCGGGCGAGGGCCGGGTGCAGCAGGTGCAGCGTCGTTGCCTTCATCGTGTTCACCGTGCCCGGAGGCCGTTCCCGCGCAGGCAGTTTGGTCCGCACTACGCCGGCGTCTCCGTTTCAGGGCCCAGCCGCCGCGTGGCGAGTGTGCGCCACAGGGACGGGGTAGGCCGGTTCATGCTGTCCCGGAACTGAGAGTTCTCGCCGCGGCAGAACTCGTACAGTGCCTGCGTCAGAGGCAGCGGTCTACCATGGGCTCGAGCCTCTTCGAGGAAGAGATGCAGCTCCGGGTACTTGATGTCGGCACTGTCGCCGCGCCCCTCTGCCGCCAGCCGGGCGACCGCCGCGAAGTGCCTGCGCCAGGGTTCCTGGCCGTCCATAGCCTGCAGGATGGCAGGAAGCTCGACTCCTCCCCCAACGGCGTACGAGAGGGCCTCGAGGCACGCAGCGACGCCAAGCCCCATGGCCAGTTGGTTGACCCCCTTGACGAGCTGGCCGGCGCCGCTGGTGCCGCACCACACCACCCGCTCCGGTTCCCCCAGAACGTGGAGGATCGGCAGCACTCGCGCCGCCGTTCGCCGGTCTCCACCGACGAAGATGTGCAGCGCCCGCCGCTCGGCGCCCTGCGGCCCGCCGCTGACCGGGGCATCGATCAGGTACGCTCCCTTGGCCGCAAGAGCGTCGGCCAGGCGGCGCGTCTCGGCCACCGCGGTCGTCCCGAGGTCGATGAACACCTGCCCCGGCCGCGCGTTCGGCACCAGGAACTCGTCGGCGACACCCGCGAGGACGGCCGACGACGGCAGACTGGTCAGGACGATCTCCGCCTGGTCCACCACGACCTTCCCGCCCGCGGCGCCGACGCAGCCCGCTGCGACACAGGCAGCCTGCCGTTGCGCCCGGACGTCGAACACGACCACGCCATGGCCGGCGCGCCGGAGGTTGCAGACCATCGCCCCCCCCATGGCGCCAAGCCCGATAAACCCAAGGACTGGCTGGGCGTCCGGCATCGGCTGCTCCTTCCGTGGCAGACTGGGGACACCCCCCGGCTGGACATGCCAGAGGGGTCCGGCCACTGCCGCTCTACTGCCTCCCGGTCTCCACCGTGCACCCCCGGACCGAGAAGCAGTCTTCGCCCGAGAAGACCAGGTGCAGGGCACGGCCGTCGGCGCTCTGCCACTTGGTTGGGAAGCTGGCCGTCTCGCCGGGGCCCACGTCCCAGTCCTCGGTGAAGAAGACCGTGGTCCACGGGCCCCATGGCTCCGGCGCGTCGTAGACGCCGAATCCGCCCTGGAACCGGGGGCCCTGGGGGTGCTGGCTTGCAGGCAGAATCTGGACCCACAGGTACCGTTGCCGCGCCGCGTTGTAGGTGATGCCCGAGCGATAGCAGCGGCCGGGGTGGGTGAAGGCAGCCCCGCGCGCCTCGATCCGGGGGGTCCACTCCGGCTGACCGTCGGGCGTCAGGCCGCGCAGGAACTCGTAGGCGTCGCGCTCCCGCAGCCTGTCCTTCGGCACGCGGGCCAGGACCATGCGGTCGGCCGGCGTGTAGGCACTGTCCGAGTCGGGGGAGACCAGGTAGACAAAGCCGTCCCGGGCCCCGGCGTAGTTGGCGCCGAACTGGACGAAGGTCGGGCAGCCGAAGCTGGTCGTCCAGCGCCAGTCGGCCCAGGTCCAGGTGGCGCCGTGATCGGCCGACCAGCCGAGTTGTGCGTTGCCGGCATTGCGCACCAGCAGGTAGAGCGCGCCGTCGACGCACAGGATGCCGCTGGCCTTCCGGCCCTTGGCTCCGTCGCCCCGTGCCTCGGCGCTGGGCGCCCGGAGGTTGGTTCCGTGGAGGTCCCCCGGTCCCCCGGTCACTCGCGCCAGGCCCAGGCTGAGCTTCTCCGGCGTGAAGGGCTCGAAGCCATTGCCGTCACCATAGGCCGTGTAGAGCGCGTCGTCATCGGCCCAGGTCAGGGGCCAGTTGTCGCTGCCGCGGGCCCGCCGCACGATGCTCGCGGGCGGCGCCCACTCCAGCCGCGAGATCACCGGGCTGGGTGGGTACGGCGGCGCGGAGCGGCGGGCGCCGACGGTGGGGACCGTGGCGGGTACGGCGACGTCTGCCCCCGGGCGCGTGGCCGCCGTGTCGGCTGGCCTGGCCAGCCGCAACACCACGTCCTGCCCGGGCCACGGCGAGGTGAACTCCACCAGCGCCCCGGCCACGACGGGCGGGCCGTTCTGTGAGGCACCATCGTCCGCCCGGTACCACTCGGGGACGAGGGTGCCGCGCGCAGCGCTGAGATCCAGACGCAGCCGCGCCGCCCGGCCGGCGGCCGGCCGGGCCTCCCTCCCACTGGCGCCGGCACTCGGATGGTACACAAGGAACTCCTCCTGCTGGCGGCGCATCACCTTCGGCTGCGCCACCGGCTCGGCGCCGTCCAGGTCCAACGCCAGCCCGTGACACGGCGCGAAGTCGGAGAGCTCGATCCGCCGGGCCTCGAAGTAGTCGCGGATGGCCTTGACCGAGTCGAGCCCGGTCAGCGGCGCGGTGTAGGTGAAGTCCCGGTGGTGGATGCTGGGTGCGGGCCGCCGGCCGGTCTGGGTGTAAGGCTGGACCGTCCACCACCTGCCGCCGTAGTTCGCCGACCCGCCGGCGAGCAGCCAGGCCCAGAACAGGCGCCGCTGGAAGTACCGCATGTCCCGCGGGTCGTGGGTCTGAGGGTGATCCTGCTCGTACCGGTCCTCGCCGAGGAACACCGGTTTCCCGAGCGCGTGGTACTGCTCGTACCTCCTGGCGGCGAGGTCGTAGCTCTCCTCGAGGTGGACGTAGGTCGCCCACGCCTCCGTGTCGAAGTCGAACGCAGCGCCTCGGGCGGGTCCGGCCGAGATCGGATGCCGCCACGGGTCGTTCGCCTGGAGGAAGGTCCCCACCTCGCGCGCCATGGCGCAGTTGTTCGGGAACGTCAACTCCCGGGGAGTCCCGTGGGCGTCGTCCGGGCGCGGCCGCAGCGTCTCCGGGCCGAAGTGTGCGTCGTTGACGATGAGCCAGAAGACTTGGGGGTAGGCCGCGAACCGCGCGACGAGGTACCGCAGAATCCGCTCCTTCTGCGCTGCCGTCATCGTCGTCCACACCGCTTCGTCAGTCCGCCACGGCTTGCCGAGGGGGAAGAGGATGAACTGCAGGTAGACATCAGCGTACTCCTCGAGCAACCAGCGCAGCCGTTGGTCGGCGACACGCAGGTGTTCGAGGTCCGGCCGAGTCATCGCCTCGTCGGCGAAGAGGTCGTGCCAGCGGTGGCGGTCGGAGCCGCCGGGGCCGTTGAACGGCGTCGCCCCGTTGGCGATGAACGACCGAAACGAGGTGATGCCGCGGCTCGTCGCCTCCCGCACATAGGCGTGGACGTCTTCGTCCGGGACGGGGTGGCCATCGCCATCGTGCGCGCAGAGAAGGAAGTAGGCGGTGTCGTTGAGGTTGAGGAACCAGCGGCCGTCCTCGGTGCACCATTGCCGGGGGTTGCGCGGGTGCGGCAGGAGTCGCCCCCGCAGGCGTGACTCGGCTACGGTGAACGTTCCGCTGCGGCCATCGAGCGCGGGGTCGGCGGCACAGGAACTGGCCCAGTGCCAGGCCCCGACCTCGCTGGCGTAGACGCGGGCGCGCCAGGTGCTATCGCCGTCGTAGAAGGCCTGCGCCTCCTTGGCGTTCGCCTGGCCCGACGGCGGCGTGAAGGCGACCGTCGCCAACGTGTCGAAGGGGTTGGCGACCGCTCCGTCGCCGCTCAGCACGATCTCGTGGACGCCGAACCTGGCGGCGGTCTGGTCACCGGTCGTGAAGTGCGCCGCTGCGGTAGCGGCCAAGGGGACGGCCGATAGCGCCAGCGGGAGGCCCCGGAACAGCAAGGACGCAGGACAGCTCATGGCATCCTCCTGTCGCTGGACGGCGCGGGGGCGGCCTTGCCGACGATGGCCGCAGTGAGGGGCGCGAAGAGATGGCGGTCGTAGGCCTGGTGGAACGATCCCGGATCGGTCCCCACCTTGGCCAAGGTGCCGCCGAAGCGTACGACCACGAGATCCAGACTGGGCACCACGAGCAGGATCTGGTGGCCGGCACCGGAACCGAAGAACGCATCGCGCGGCAGGCCCGGGCAGGACCCGTCCTGGTTGCTCCACCAGCCGATGCCGCAGGGCCCGGGGGTCCCGGCGTCGGAGGTCGTTAGGCGGATCGCCTCAGCGCTGAGCAGCCGTCGACCGTCCCAGTCGCCGCCGCGCAGCAGGAGTCTTCCCACCCGCGCCGTCGCCCGTGCTGTGTAGCCCCCGCTGCCCCACGAGGGAACCAGCGGCAGGCCGTCGACCGTGAAGGTCTGGCCGTTGCCGACGGACCACTCGGCATCGGCAGCGCCGATGGGCCGCATGATGCGCTCCCGCAGGAGCTGCCGCACGTCCGGCAGCGGTGCCCCGCGCAGAGCGGCCGTGACGCAGTAGGTCAGGAGCGCGATGCCGGGGTTGCTGTAGGCCATCCGCTCGCCCGGAGCGAACACCAACGGCGCGCGGTCGCGCGCGGTCGTGAACGGGTCGTTGGGGACCGCCAGGCTCTTCCAGAAGTCGCCCTTCCACCCGGTCAGCTTGTCGTGCGGCTGGTCGTCCGCCTCGGCGTCCTCGACGCCGGAGGTGTGCGACCCCAGGTGCCGGAGCGTGATGCGGGACTTCCCGGGGTCGTCGCGCCAGGACGGGATGAACCTGGCTGCCGGATCGTCCAGCGTCAGGCGCCCGTCGTCCAGGACCAGCGCGCAGGACAGCCCGCCCACCAGGGCCTTGGCCAGCGAGGCCGTGTAGTGCGGCTTGCCCGGGCCGTGGTCTGGCGCATACCACTCGCAGACGATGGCGTCGTGGCGGATGATCAGCAGGGCCTTCGTGCTGCGCGCGGCCAGGTCGCTCCGCAACGCGTCGAGCCGGGCCGCCGAGAAGCCCTGGCTCTCGGGTGTGGCGGACCGCCATGGCCCGTCCGACGTCTCTGCCGCGAGCCCAGGGAGGTGAAGTGCGAGCGACGCGAACCCGACCCAGACCGCGCTGCGACAAGCGGCCCCGGCGTTGACCACATGCGGCTGCAAGGTGCTCGCCATCATGTCTCTGCCTCCCGTCCGACTCGCCATGCTCCACCTCCCCCAGCCTCACCTAGCGTTCACCCAGGAAGCGGCCGTAGCCGTAGGCGTTCTCGGGCCCAAGGTGCTTGTAGCCGTCGCCTCCCCAGCCGACGAAGTAGGTCACCAGTGCAGCCCGGAAGCCGTGGGCGTGGATGCGCTCCAGGACGTAGTCGAGGTGGTCCCAGTAGTCGTACTGGGCGGGGTCGGCGGGGTCATGGCCCGGAGTCACGGCGGGCTTGAGCACGTCGCCGGCCACGAACGGGGTGTGCCCGCGGGGTGTTTCCCGCAGCGTGCCCCAGACGCGCTCTTCGCCCATGACCGCCGTGAGCTGGATGACGGTGAAGCCCTGCTCGGCCCGGGTGCGCAGGTAGAGCTCGACCCCGTCCCGTGACGGCACCTGCGCCAGGAGCCAGACGGTGTCCCCCAGCCAGAAGAACGGCTTGCCGGCGAGGGTGATGGCATGTCCTGACGAGGAGACCCCGAACTCGGCGGCTCCGACAACGGGGCCCGCCGCCAGGGCGGCAGCGACCGTGGCGGTCACCCACCGACCGGTTCCAGTGTGCGTGGCCATAGACATGCTCTCCTCATCGCGCCGGGTTCTTCACAGCACGCCACCACTCGTCGGTCGCCACCCCCGCATCGACCTTGGTGACGACCAACGCTCGCCCCTCCGGGTCATCACGGAACATGGGTACCTCGTGGCCGTCGGCTGTTCGCCATCCCCCGAACGAGACCCGTTTGGCCTCCAGTGCGTAGTCGTTGCGCATGACCGAGATGGCGGGCGGCCCGTCGGCGTCGCCGGCCGGCGCAACGACGTCAGGCTTGATCCCAACCATGAAGTCCCGCATGGGGCTGGCGGGAAGCTCGTCCTGCAGCCGCGCCTTGGGGACGCTGGCGAAGGGGTTGCTGTCGACGGTGAACTGCACGAGCCTGAGCTTCTCCAGGACGATGTAAGCGGCCCAACCGTCCGACCAGCCGTTGAAGCCGTACATGCCGTCGCGGTAGTTGTCCAACCAAGCCACGACGAGTCTGTCTGCGACTGACTTGTCCAGCAGGTAGGCGTCGGCCACGACCGTCAGAGGGCCCCCGACACAGACGATAAGAGGCTTCTCGGTGGTGGCCGTTCTGGCCTCACGCACAATCTGCCGGCTGCCCGGCGAGTCGATGGGCGTGGTGTCCTCGACCCGGCCGGAGGCAGGCCTGATAAGGTTGCCGCGGGTGCCGGCCACCGGCTCAGGAAGGTTGCTGAGCCCGCTCGCGCGGCCTATGGCGACCATCCGGGTGCGGAGCGCGACACACTCGCCAAGGACGTCGGCAGGCATGTGCCGGTTGTAGGGGGCCACGGAGGACGATGTGCTGATGCCCCTGTAATGGATGCCACCCGCGCTGGCAAGCGCCATGAGGTACCAGTCGACGTAGTCGTTGGCGTAGTCATTGTCATAGATGACCGGGCAGCCCCTGTCGTAGGGAAGCACGACGGGGGAGACCACGGCGGGCTGTGCCGCCATGGCGCCCAGCGCCAACCAGGGCACCAGGAGCAGAACCCACACGCCACACCGCTCCCGCAGGTGCCCTCGCGACCTGGACTGCTCCCAGCCAGGCGGGAGGCGTACCCAACTCAGTCCTGGATCCGGCTCGATTCTGCACTCCATGTCCTGACTCCGGGCAAGCGCACTACCAGGGCGACGCCTCGTGTCGGCTCAGTTCGCCTGACGGCTCACTCCGCGCGAAGGCTCTGCGCGTCGGCGAGGATGCCTGGCCCCAACTCCGCGAACACCGCGTCCCGGAAAGCGTCGAACCGGGTGCCAAGGTCACCGGTGGTTGCCATGCGGACCAGCACCAGTTCCCACTCCGGGACCACGATGCACGCGTTGTTGTTGAAGCCGCGGGCCATGAAGGTCTCCGGCGGTGGTGCGGGCCAGGGCCTCTTGCCGTCAGGCTTGGTTCCGTTCGTCCACCGGTTGTAGCCGTAGATCCCACGGCCACCGGTCTCCGCCCGATAGCCGCCGTGAGGCAGCGTGGCCGGGACCTGCGGCCGTGTCGCCTCCTGCACCCACTCAGCGCGTTCACGGGCTTCCCCTTTCCTGTGACTGCCTTGCGTCCGTTACCCCCGCGGAGGTCATGTCAGGCAACTCCACCCGCGCACCCGAACTCAGCCAGCGGTCCGCTGCAGAAGAAGGACCCAGTCACCTTCGCCCGGCGGCACGAACCTGTGCGAGCCGCCGGGCCCGACGGAGCCAGTGACCGCCGTGTAGGTGCCATGCAGGGGGTCGAACCAGCGCGCGGCGAGGGGACCTCCGAAGCCGGACAGGTCGGTATCGATGGCGTCGTTGCCTGGCAGATAGGCCACCGCCAGGTCGCCCGACGCAGTCTTGGCCAGCACCATGCGCCGGGCGATCTCCTGGGGCTGGTTGCGGATGAGATCGTGGGCGGGCTCCAGCCGCCACCACTCGATGGCCGCAAGAAAGTCGTGAAGGTGTGTCATCTGGCCGGCGCTCTCCCACTGCAGCGCCTTCTGCCAGTGGTCGTAGCGGTCAGGGTCGGTCACCCACTTCCACAGTGCCCCGCCGCCCTGCGGGACCTTGGGTGGCACGTCGCCCGCGCCATAGGTGTACCCCGCGGCTCCCGACAGGAAGCTGCGCCAGGCCAGCCCGCGAGCATCGACCGCCCGCCAGCCCTTCTCGCCCTGGGCGTCGTACATCGCCTCCAGGTTGATGACCGGTTTGTGGGGCTCGTGCCGGTAGAGGTGCAGCGCCCACTCGCTGGCCTGGTGGGCGCAGCGGTCGAGGCGACCGCCGTTGTGTCCGCTCTGCACGCCAGCGATGTCCAGGTACGGCTGGTCGTAGTAGCGGTCCGAGTAGACTGGGGTGGGCTGGCCTGAGGGTGTGCCCGGGTGCTGGGTGATGAGATGCACGGACGTCGCTTCCCGGGCGGCCATCCCCACCTCGTCGGCCAGCGGCATGAACTCGCTGTCGAAGCTGGGCGAGAAGATGACGGCGTTGCCGAACAGCCGGGCCACGATGCTCCGGGCGAAGAGGCACGCCTGCGCCGGGTCGGGGTAGCGGCGTACGGGCTCCATCAGACCCACCAGCAGCACGACCAACCCCTCCTCGTTGGCGCGCTGGACCTTCTGCTCGAAGGCCTGCCAGTAAGCGGGCTCCCACCGGGAGCAGGCGGCATCGGCGAATGGCCGCTGCCCCTGCCGATCCGTATCTCCCGCCCATGCCGGCGCCGGCGCTACCTGGATGAGCGTGAAGTGCCTGGCCCTGCGGTCGGCCAGGTAGGCGTCCCACTCCGGCACGCTGGCCCGCATCGGGGCAGCCCAGGCCGTGTCCCCGAGCCAGAGGAACGGCGTGCCGTCGGCATGGACCAGGTAGCGTCTGTTGTCGCTGACCTTCAGGAAGCCGAGGGAGTAGAGCGGGTTGGGGCCCGAGTAGGGCCGGACATCGATGGTCCCGCGCTGGCGGTGCAGCCCGGCGTTATCGGCATCCGAGCACTCCGTCTCCCATCGCCACGTCCCTGCAGCCGGGAACGCACACCGAAGGCGGAACGTATCGCCGCCGTCCCAGAAGCCATAGGTGCGCAGCGCACGCCCGTCCGGGCCGCTGTAGGTCACGCGCAACGTCACGTCGGCGTATGGGTTCGCATAGGTCCGCGCGCTGGTCAGCACCTGTTCCCAGCGGGCCCAGACGTGAGGAGGCTCGGGTACTGCTGCAGAACCGGGAGGCCCTGCCGCGAGGGCTCCCGCCCCTGCCACCAGCACCGCTCTGGACCAGGTTCTGTTCATCTCCATCGCCTCCGACCTGCACCCGGTGTTGCGGAACGCCAGGGTCCCGGAACCCCTACCTGACTGACGCCCCCGTGCTTCCTTCCCTGGCGACGTACAGCACCCAGTCCCGCGTATCCGGGCTGCTGAACGACCTGCGCGCGCCCCCAGAGACCGCTCCGGTCGCCTGCCTGGCGCCGCTGCGTGGGTCGAGCCACACGCTTGCGAACGCCACACCCGGCGCGCTCCCGGCCAGGTCGAGGGTGATGGCGCCGCCCGCCTGCCGGTACACAACGTACTGCTGCCCCGGTTCGGCGAGACAGAGGCTGCCCTGGTCGACGAGGTCGGGTCGGGGCACAAGTCGCCAGTATGACAGCGCCGACAGGAAGTCGTGCATGACCCTGATCGCCCCGAACGCGGCGCCGTCACCCCACGTAAGGGTGGGCTCGAAGCACTCCGCGTACAGGTAGAAGGCCCCGCCCATGACACTCCCCCATGCGCCGGTGCGCACCTGGTCCGCTGTGAGTTTGCCTGGGGTGGCCTCCCAGGAGGTCTCGAACGCGAACACCGGCTTGCCCGCGAAGTCCGCGCTCGCACGCTCCGCGTTCCTGACCGCGTCGCCACTCGTGCCGGCAGCGAACTGCTGCACTCGGAAGTCCAGCCAGGGGCGGTCGAGCGTGGTTCCCAGCGCGTGCGAGGTCAAGGGATGCTTCCACGGGTCACCCTCCCTCCCGCACCTCGGGTGAGCCCAGTAGTCGGGTCCGCGCAGATCGCCCCGTGCTCGACGTCCGCAGGGCGTACCAGCGGATAGGACGGCAAGGCCGATCTCATCGTCCCGCTCCTTGGTTCAGCCAGACACCGACCCGGGGGCATCCCAGGCGTATGGCCTGGTCACGACTCCTGGTGGTAGATCGTCACGCGAGGGATCATCACCGCATTGTCGTCAGTCCACACCGCGACACGTCCACCGACGAGCGGGTCAGGGTCCTCCCACGCGAGGATGCACTGGTCGCCCACCCAGACCCGGACCGTGGCCCCCTGCTTTTCCGCGCGGACGTTCAGCCACTGGTTGTGGGCGTCACTGAGGATACGGAACGCCGGGTTGCGGGCGACGACCTGCCCGTTCCGCGAGAGTGCCGCCCCGGCTCCGGCCTTGTCCGCCCCGACCACGACGCTGTAGCCGCTGCTCACGTCCTTCCCGTCGCCGCAGAGCACCAGGTTGAAGGCGCGGCAGATCTCCCGCGGCTGCCCGTCGCCGTGGTCTACCGTGCGCGGACCGATGTGGAGGTCCACCAGGAGGTCGCCCTCGAACGCACGCTTGTGCCAAAGCGCAGCGACCTGTCGGCTCTCCCCCGCCAACCAGGACCATTCGGGAGTGCAGGGCCAGCGCACCGCAAGCTCCCAGGTACCGCTGCCGACCCACCAGTCGGCCGGCGCCCGGTCAAAGCAGTAGTCCAGGACGTTGCCCGCCGCCAGCCGGAGGCCGGAGAGGCGCGGGCGGAACCCCTCTGCCACGAAGCCCAGCCGGGGCCACCTCGATGCCGGCCCCGCCAGCGTGCACGCCAGCGCCTCCTGTCCGTCCACCAGAACCTGTAGCCGCCCGCCGACCCGCTTCAGCTCGAGCAGGGGGTCGATGCCGGCCGTCACTCGGCACTGGGCGACGGACCGGCCTTGAGCCGTGACCTCCACCCCGAAGTCCCCTCGGGTCGGACTGTCCCCTGCCGGCCCGGCGTGTCCCACAGACGCCAAAGCGACCTCATAGGCGCCCTCCACAGAGCCGTCGGGGGGCGCCAGCAGGAAGGCCATGCCGGCCGGTCCGGCAGAAGACTCGCTCAGAGCACACCGGAAGGCCAGGCGGAAGTCGCCGTGGAACCACCCCCGCCGCCAGAAGAGGCCCGGCATCCCAGGGTCGGCTCGCCATTGCAGGGCGGTCCCAGCCCAGGTGTCGCGGTCGAGCGTGCCGGCGAACCGCGGCACGGTCCCATCCAGCTCCACGTACGTCGGTGCAGTGGCCTCAGACACAGGCCGCACCGCCACGTCGTCGAAGTCAGCCTCGCCATCGCGCACACAGAGCGCCACCTTGCCCCCTGAGACGCCGCGCTCTTCGGCCGTGGCCGCGGGGATGCCATCCACGAGGGCAGAGATGGCGCCGTTGCTGACCCGCACGGACAGGCGGTACCACTGACCCTTGGCGAGGCAGGCGTCCCCGCGGCAGAGCACGGTCTCCTGGCCGTTTGCCACCCGGATGAGCTCGGCGCCACCCTTGGGGTCACACGAGGCATCGCCCACGCGGACGCGGAAGAGGAGGTGGTTGGCGGGATCGCGGAGGTAGAACCCTTGCGCCACCGCCCCGCCCGCCGAGCCGGGCTTCACGGAGACGTCGAACGCATAGTCGTCCCAGAAGGGCAGGCCTGCCACCACCATCCCGGCGCCCTGGGCCTGACCTCGGTAGGTGAATGGGTTGGCGCCCATCCTGGGGTCTCCAGTGGCCCGGACCGCCCACTTCCCGCCGACAACCTCCCACGCGCCCTGTTCCTTCTCTCCGCGCATGAAGTCATCGGAGAGATTGGCCGGCTCGACGGGTTGGTAGCGCAGGCTGTCGATGGCGTCACCCGAGACCCCGAGCTTGCCTTCCCAGAGGCCGTCGGCCTTGATCTGGGTCTGCCGCGCGCCCGCCACGAACAGAATCCGGTCGCGACGCTCCTTGATGGAGAATGGGATGCCTTCCGCGCCATCAAGAGCAGTCTCAGCGTTGTCGACGACCTTGCCGTTCTCGGTCCGGGTCAGGCGCACCGAGTTCCCTTTGAAAGCGGCGACGACCTGGTAGCGGGGGCCCCAGTGGTTGAGCAGCAGGCTTGCCTTGCCCCGCCCCGGACGGTAGACGCCTGAGAGGTTGAACTCAGGCGCTGCCTTGGCCCTGATGACACCTGCGCCTCCCGGCAGTGCCTCGGTCGGCACGCTGAGCTTCAGCCGAGCGAACGCTTCCGGCCCGGTGACCGCAGGGGCGCTGGGCCCCGCCGTTTCGGTCAGCTCGCTCTGCTTCCGGCCGAACCGTGCCCCCTCGGGGGTGAACTGCGGTTCGAGGCGGCCCCAACCCAGGCAACGCACGAGCGCCTCCGCCAGGGCATCGTGGGTAGGCCCCCAGGACAGCGTGGCGCCGATGGCAGGTGACGAGTAGACCAGCAACCCGCGCCCGAGCGGCTTGGCCCAGACAGCGGGCGTACCCGTGTAGCCGGCCGCTGCGCCCTGACGTCCTGGCTGGCCGTCGAAGCGGGCCAGCACCTGGAGCCCGTCCAGGGAGGTCGGCTCGTAGTGGTACCGCGACTCCCCGGCACCAAACCGCGTCTTCTCCCCCAGAAACGGCACCAGGGGGTTACCGGGACCGCCAACCAGGATGTCGGGGATGGCCGCGCTGTCAAGGGGGCCGCCCTCGCCAGCCACAACCGCCGCCGGTGGGAAGACGCCCGAGTCCAGCACCGCCGTCCCGCCCGCACGGACGTAGTCCATGAGCGTGTCGCGTAGGCGGCCAGGCACGGTGTCGGTCCGACCGCTCACCAGCAGCAGGTCGAAACGGCGCAGCACGTCAGGGTCGGCCAGTTGGTAGTCCACCAGCACTTCGTAGGGCAGGCCGAGGCGCGCCAGCAGGCCGCGGTAGCCCGTGGGGTACTCTCCGCCGACCCCCACGAGCGCCCGCCGACCGGCGGGTTCGGACTGAGGACGAAGCGTCAACCGGGCGTAATCCACGTCAAAGGTCACCGCCGCCCCGCCCGCGAAGGTCTTGCCGATAAGGCCCACCGAGCGCGGCGACTCCGCCAGCAGGTAGGCGGCGCCGTCGGTCCAGTCCTGGCCGTCCCGGCTGGACTGCGCCCGACAGAGAGCCCCGGTCCGCACCAGTCGCAGGTAGATGTCCCGGGCCTCGCCCGGCACGCGGCAGAAACCGCTTCTGCCGGTCGGCTCGAGCCAGACCTCGGGAACCTCAGGTCCACCTGGCAGCGTGGGGCCCTGGAGGGGACCGAAGCTGAGCAACTGGCCGTCGCTCAGTACCGCCACCAGACCCACCTGGAAGTGGGCCGCCGGCCCCGCCGGCTCTAGCTGGACCCGCGCCTCGAAATCCCAGTCACCATCGGGGGCGGCGGCCCGCAACTGGGGCGCCTCGTCCACCGGGTGCGGCTCGCTCCAGTGGTTGAAGCCAGCCGCCCGCTCCGGCAACCGGACGCGTAACCATCCCGGTCGATCCGCCAGCGAGACCGTCGGCCCTACCACCGGAACCCGCCACTGCCATCGCTTCGCCAGCACGCCACCATCGAAGCCGTCTTCCCAGCCTTGGGCCCCCGTAACGGCGCTCCCGAGCGCCAGCACCAGCAGCCACAGGCCCACGTGCCACCGCGGCTGGGATGGTCGCCGCCGCGACGACATCTCCGGCATCGCCACCGCGTCCATCCCCGCCTGCGCCATCGTGAAACATCCGATGGGAGACCGTGAGGGTGACTGCATAGCGACCATATCCCACCCCTTCCTTGAACACTACAGTAGCTTACACCATGCCGCTCAGGTGGCGTGTTCCGACTGGAAAAGCCGCCCAGTAAGCCTACGCTATGGATGAAACGTATGATGTTTCGCAATGTTGGCGGTCTGCGTTTGGCGCCGGCCAGACTGCGGGTGGGCTCAGGAGGACGACGATGCCAGGCACCCAGGACGTGTGCAAACGTCTCCGCCGGGCTCGCATCCCGCCGGCCGTGGAGCGTGTCGTGAACCGCATCCGCGACCTTCTGCTGACGCGCGCGCTCCGACCGGGCGACAGGCTCCCGAGCGAGGGTGAGCTGGCCGAGATGCTGGCGGTCGGCCGCGGGTCTGTCCGTGAAGCGATGAAGATCCTCAGCGGCTGCGGCGCGCCGTGGCTGAGTCCATCGAGTCTTGGGACCAACCAGGCGCGGTAGGCTCCTCCTGTTGCGCGCACTGCGCCCGGCCCCCGGCGCGGTCACGGGTCGGACCACCATGGGCCGCCAGCCGTGCCCCGATCGCCACCCGGCGTCGGTGGTGTCGCCGAGCGGTCGCCCGTCCGGGGTGTAGGCTGCCGCGGCACCCCGTCGCGCCAAGCCGGCAGTCATGTCCGGCCTCCACCCCCCGCTGCTGGGCACCCTACCGCCCTTGACCTCGGTGTCGCTGCCGGCACCGGAGTCCCTTCGTTGCGGGACGCCGTCGGTCCATGCCCGCGCCCGCCCGAACGTCAGCCCGCTGCCGGCCCCGGGGTAATGCGGGCTCGGACCACCGGCGGCACACGGGGCCTCCGATGGCCACCGCCCGTCGCGTCGTCACCCGGCGTCTCTGGCTGCCCACACCGCCGTCAGATCATACCACGTGCCAGCGCGGCACGCGGTGCCCGCGACCCTGAGGCGACCATGCCGATGCCGATATGGACGGGCTGCGGGAACGTCTGGTCCCCGAGACGCAGTAGTGCATGGACCTGGCCTCCCTGCTGCCAGTCCGGGTACCCGGCGCGACGCGTATACCCAGGCCGGCCAGTCGCCAGCCAGGCTTGGACCATGCAGGACGGAAGGAGTTGGCTATGGTGGCCCTCCGATGCACACCATCCGGGCGCTCCCCCTGCTGGAGAAGCGGTCCTGCCGCATGGGCCTGGCCGAGATCGACCGCACGACGTGTCTCCCAGCGAAAGCCGCTGGGCTTACCACGCCAGCAGGTTCAGCAGGATCCGTTCCGCGACCGGGTCGTAGCCCGGGGCCTCGGGTGACAGGCGGTCCTGCAGTCCGAGCTGGCAGAAGAGCACCTTGCCGGTACCCGTCGCTGCCGGGACCTCGGCGACGACGGTCGTCTTCGGGTCGACGGCCCAGAACAGCGGCGTGCCGGCCTTCACCGCAGGGCCCTCGATCTTGCCGACGGCCACGGTCCCCGGCAGACCGTTCCACCGTGTGAGCCACGCGGGGTCGATACCGGCCAGCAGGGGATGACCCGGCCCGGGATGGGGGAACACCCGCGAGAAAGGACGCGACTCGGGCACGCTGACGTCGCAGAGCCCCCCCCAGTCCCACGTCCGCGTCCCCAGGGCAATGATCCGGCCACCACGCCCCGCGAAGGCGCAGAGCGCCGGGGCGGTCTGGCGCTCGGCAGCACTCAGGTGTGACGCGGCCCACACCAGCACGGTGTGCGTCGCGGGGTCCAGCCCGTCAGTGCCGGGCGCGACGGTCAGGCCCTTGCCGGCGAACCAGGCCCGCGCCGCGTCGCCCGCTCCCAGGAGCACGAACACGCGCTGCCGGGCCCCCGCCGGCACCGGCGTCGGCGCCAGCGCGCGCACGAAGCGCTGGCTGAGGACGGGCCGCCCCTCGATGCCGGTCGTCCTGGCGGTGAGCCAGTAGCTGCCCTCTTCGACGGGGAGCTGCCACAGCACCGGCTCCTCGCGGATCGAGTCGGCAGGCAGCGCGAAATCATGGCTCCACGTGGCGATGGGCTTCTCCAGGCACGCGGCCTCGGGGATGTACTCGGGGCATTCGCGGGTCAGCAGCAGGTCCACGTGGATCTTGGCATCGTGCCACGAGTCGTTGATGAGGTGGAGAGGGGTCGTGACCTCTTGCCCCGTGCGGTAGCTGGGGTCGAAGAGGTCCAGGCTGGCCAGCACGGGAGACAGGGAACTGTGCCAGGCCGCCGAGGCCGGGGCGGCGTAGTTGGCCTTCCAGACCGCGCTGCCCTTGCCGGTTTCCCGGACCCGGGCCGCCAGCCGAGTCCGCGTCCAGCCCGCGTACATGTAGGGCCAGATCCCATCCAGGCGGGCCCGCCGCATCGCCTCGGTGTGTTCGGCCCCGATCTGGGCGACGGCGAGCTGGTCGGCGCGTTCGTCATCCACGCCCGCCCACTGCGTCTTCGGGTGTCCGAAGTAGTTCATGTACTCGGTGTTCGTGGTGGTGCGGCTGCCGGCAGTTCGGAACCAGTCGGCGATGCCCTGCGGGGTGATGTTCCCCTCGGCCGTATCGGTGATGTTCCCGCAGGTGTGCACGTCGTGGTTGTCCCGGGTGCCGCTGGTGCCGGTGCGCAGCGTCGGCCGCGTGGGATCGAGGGCGTTGACGAGTTGCTGGAACGGCCCCTCTTCCCAGGCGTCGTCCCGGTTCGACTCGTTGCTGAGGACCCACATGATGACCGCCGGGTGGTTCCACAACCGGCCCATCCAGCCGGCCGCGTCGGTCATGCAGTTACGGTGCCAGATGGCCAGTTCCTCAGGGGTGAACGTGTAGTCCTGGTAGTTATACAGGACCGGAAACTCTGCCAAGATCATCGTCCCCTGCTCGTCGCCGATGTCTGCCCAGAGCTGCGGCGGGGGCCGGGTATGCGTGCGGAAGGAGTTCATGCTCATTTCCCGCGCCTCGGTCACCAGGTAGTCGACCTCGTGCCCGGTGATCGTGTCGCCCCAGTCCCACTCGAAGACCAGGTTCGAGCCGCGGAGCCAGAGGTTCTTCCCGTTCAGCGTGTAGTGCCGGTCCGCGACGCGGATCTCGCGCATGCCAAAGCGGATCGTCACCGCGTCGAGCAGTTGCCCGTCGCGGAGGATGGCCACATCGGCCAGGTAAAGGTTCGGGTCCTCATGGGTCCAGAGCTTGGCCCCCGGCATGGGCACCTCGATGCTGAAATGCTCCCCGCCGAGGGGGTCTGGGTCCGGCACCAGGCGGGCCCCGGTCTCGCCGGAGCCGACGATGGCACCGTCCGGCCAGGGGCGGACCCCGACGCGAACGGTCAGGTCGTCCAGGGGTCCCGGCCC
>Ga0172371_10001477_pt1 | contig 37391 bp, 29 predicted proteins | sample Lak12m_FD_114543 | JGI IMG/M metagenome (GOLD analysis project Ga0172371, IMG submission 114543) | Freshwater microbial communities from Kabuno Bay, South-Kivu, Congo - kab_022012_12m | ecosystem: Environmental > Aquatic > Freshwater > Lake | place: Democratic Republic of the Congo: South-Kivu... | reverse complement strand
CTAGATGATTGATTCCGCGCCCTCAGGCGCAATAGCAGACGAGCGACCGACTCGGCCTCCCCAACTGGTGGTTGAGGCAGACACAGGCCGCCAGACAGACGAACCGCTGCAGGACGCGCTCCCGCAGACCGGGAAGGGTCCGGGCCCCGTGCCGCTCCAGAGTGAGGAGATCCTTGCAGGTCCAGAAGATCGACTCGATGCGCTGGCGGATGGGGGCAATATGCAGTGCCCTTCCCTCCTCGTCTTTCCTGAGCGGCCGGGCGAGGACGATGTCGAGGCGAGCCGTCTGCCGGGCGAACTCACGTCCGGCGTAGCCCTTGTCGGCGACGAGGGTCTCCCCGCCCCGACGGGGCAAGCGCGCAAGCAGGGCAAGACCCACCTCCCGCTCGTCGCGCTTCGGCGAGGCAAGGGTGAGGCTGCGGGGGGTGCCGTCCGGCGAGAAGACCGCGTGCAGACGGAACCCCCAGAAGTAGCGGGAGTGAGACGCGCAGTAGCCGTAGTCGGCGGCGTCCGAAAGGGCCGAGCGCCTGACCGTCTCCCGGCTGCGTGCGCACTCGACCGGGGTGGAGTCGATGAGGAGCACATCGTCCCCGAAGCCCGGGCTCCTGGTGGCGAACACCTCGAGGAGCCATTCGAGGGTGTCCGCAAGGCGGCGCCGACGCTTGAAGTAGCCCGCCTGGTGCGGGATTGAGGGGAAGAGATGGCAGAGACGCTTGCCCGCCACAGCAAGGAACCGCCGGTCAGATGGGATACCCATGATGGCCTGGGCAACGCAGAGGGTGACGACCTCCGCGTCGGTGAGCTTCCGGCGGGAGTTGCCCTTAGGCTCTGGCATAAGATCGTCGGCAGTGCAATAAACGACGGTGCAGAGAGTGTCGAGGTCGGCGTCCATCGTGGCCTCCGGGCAGACGGTGTGGCTAGCACCGTCGGCTTCGGCCTCTCTGTCCCTCTTTCCTGCTTTCCAGTGGCTGCATTCATGGAATCAATCATCTAGAGGCGGCATCGGTCGTCAAGCAGGCGCGGGCTCTGGCTCTCGATCTTCTGGAGGAGGAGGCCGGCGCGTGCACATAGACGGCTGGTTCGTCGACGGCTTCGGTGTGTTCCACGACTACGAGCAGCGGGGCCTGGGCGATCGTCTCACCGTGTTCGTGGGGGCCAACGAGGCCGGCAAGAGCACCCTGCTGGCCTTCCTACGCTGGGTGCTCGTGGGTCACCCTTCCCGGGGAGCATCCGACCACTACAGGCCTGTGAACGGCGGCCGGCACGGAGGACGCGTCTTTCTCCGAGGACTCGAAGGACAGATCTCGGTGGAGCGCATGGTGGGTCCGCGCGTGCCCCGGGTAGTTTTCCCGGATCGGGCGGAAGAAGGCAACGAGGCCGTCCGCAGGCTGCTGGGCGGCGTCGACGCGGGGTTGTTCAATTCGGTGTTCGCCTTCAGCCTCTCCGAACTGCAGGATCTCGAATCTCTGACCGGCGAGGGGGTGCGTGATCGGATCTTCTCGGCCGGTATCGCCGGCGCGGGCCGTTCGGCCCGCCAGGCCATCGCTCGGTTGGAGAAAGAGGCCGCGGAGCTGGTGAGACCGCGCAAAGGCGGCCGGGTCAATGATCTCTTGTCCCGTCTCGAGACGGTCGAGCGAAAGGTGGCTGAAGCCCGGACCGCGGCGATCGCCTATCCAGCGTTGGTGGAGGCGGAGCTGGCCGCGGCCGCCACGGTGCGGAACCTCAGCGAGCACGAGGACGCCCGGCGCGCCGAAGAACGGCGCTACCGGGTGCTCGAGGAGCTCTGGCCCCTCCATCAGGAGTTGAGCGAGATTCTGGGTCGGCTTGACCGCCTGGAGCCGGTGAACCGCTTTCCGGCCGAGCCCGAAGAGCGGCTGGCCACGGTCCTGAGCAAGGTTGCGGCAGCAACGGGCCGCATATCCGAGCTGGAAGCTGAGGTCAACACCAAGTCGGCCGAGATCGAAGCCGCGCAGGCATCCTTGCGCGAGGATCTGCCCGGGATATCCGCTCGGCTGGAGGGGCTGGTCGCTCGGCTCAGCGTATACGAGGACCGGGTGGCGTCGCTGCCGGAAGCCCGTGCGGCGTTTGGTGCGGCCAGGGAGGCATTGACTCGTTCCCTGGCCGTTCTCGGGCCTGCCTGGGACCAGGAGCGTGTCAGGGGATTCGACACGTCCTTGCCCAGGCACGAAGAGCTGCGGACGTGGGGCTCCAAGCTGGAGGGGGCGTTGCTGGCCGTGCGGGAGCGTGAGCGGGCCTACGAGCTGGCCGTGGAGCGCGCCCGCCAGGCGGAGGTCGAGCGGGATCGTCTCCGGTCCCGCTTGGAGGGGTTGGAGCCTACTTGGGGGGAGGAGATCCGTTCGCAGGAGGCGGCGCTGAGGCGCTTGCGGGCCGACGTACTGGAGCTTCGTCAGCTCGAGACCAAGATCGACAACTTGCGTGCCCTTGCCCAGGACCGCGAGCAGGCGCTGCGGATGGCGGCGGCGATGGCCGCTGCGGGGGTGGCCGGCGGCCTGGGCACCATGTGGGGGGCGCTGGCCGCCGCCGGGCTCGTGGCCGCGGTAGCTTTGGGCTGGGTGGTGGGTCCCGGCTGGGCGGTGGGCGTGGGCGCGGTGGCCGCGGCGCTGGCCGCGGTCGCCTATCTCACCGCCCGATCGCGGAGGTCTCTGGGGGCTGTCGTCCACGGGGAGGAACGCGGGTTGCGCGAGGCCGCGGAGTCCGCGGCCCGGGCGCTGGCCGCGGCGGTGGAGCAGGCAGAGGTACTGCGTGCGCGGGTGGAAAAGGATGCGGCCTTTCTGGGTCTCAGCCCGCGCCCCACCTTCAGCGACATCGAGGACCGGGAGGTCCCTCTTACGGACGCGCGCGAGCGGCTGCTGGCGCGTGAAGAGTTGGAGGCGCGCCTTGCCGACGCCGAGGAGGCTTTTCGGCAGGCGGCCGCTCAGCGCGAGCATGAGACTTCCAACCTGCGTGAAGCCTCCGAAGCCGAGGGAGAGCTGCACGAGCACTGGATGCGATGGAAAACCAGGGCGGGCTTCGACCGCACCCTGGGGCCCGATGGGGTCACCGAGTTCCTGCGGGCGATTCGGGAGGCGCAGCAGGCGCTGCGTGCGCAAGAGGAAACGGCTGGCAGGCTGCGACGCCTCCAGGAGGAGTTGGAGCTGTGGGAGGACCAGGCGCGCGACCTCCTGGTCGAGTTGGGCCTCGAGTCTGGGCTGGTCGAGGGCAGCGGCGATGTCCTCCCGCGAAGGATCAGAGAGCTCGCCCGGCTCTGCGTGGAAGATCAAGCCACCCGTGACCGCCTGGGGAGGTTGGAGGAGGAGCTGCGCGCACTGGAGGCCAAAGTGCGGGCGGCGCGCGAGGGGGCGGACCGGGTAGAGCGGGAACGCGCGGCGTTGCTCGCCGAGGCCGGAGTTGCAGATGAAGCGGACTTCAGGGAGAAGCTGAGCGTGTTCCGGCTGCGTCGAGAGTTGGAGTCTCGAGCCGCGGAGCTGCGCCGCGACCTCGACTCCCGGGTGGGACGCGGTCCCGAAGCCGAGGAGCTGCGCGCCGAGCTGGCCACGGGCCGCATGGAGCACTGGTCCCGTGAGGCCGAGGCCGCGTGCCGTGAGCTCAAGCACGTGACGAGCGAGCGAGAAGCGGCCATTAGACAGCACCGGGACGCGGAGCGGAACCGGCAGGCGCTGGAGGAGTCCTCCGACGTGGCCGCTCGTGAGATGGAGCTGGGCGCCGTCCGGGCGGAGTTGGAGCAGGCGCTCAGCCGTTGGCGAGTGGTGTCCGCCGCCCGCTCACTGATCGAAGAGACGCTGGCTGAGTACTCCCGCACTCGCCAGCCGCCGGTGTTGGCCGAAGCGTCCGCGGGGTTCTGCCGCGTCACCGGGGGCGCCTATCAGCGGATCCTGGAGCGCGAGGACTCCCAAGGTTTTGTGGTGCTGGACGATTGTGGAGGGGTCAAGCTCCCGGAACAGCTCAGCCGGGGAACGCTGGAGCAGCTCTACCTGAGTCTGCGGCTGGGCCTGGCCCGGGAGTTCGCCCGGCGGACCACCTCGGTTCCCGTGATCATGGACGACGTCCTGGTCAACTTCGATCCCGCACGCGCCCAGGCCACCGCAGACCTACTCGCGGCCTTCGCCGCGGAGCAACAGGTGCTCTTCTTCACCTGTCACCCGGCCGCGGTCGACCTCCTCCTCCGCGCGGACCCGGGCGTGAGGGTCGTGCAGCTCGGTCGTGCCGCCGTGCGGTAATGGTTGCGCTCGGGGGCGCCCGCCTGAACGAGACCCCTCGTGCCGGAGCCCTCGGTTTGCCGAATCCGTCGCCGTGCATGGGGTACCATGTCGCAATGTCGCGCCGCCCGCCGAGAGACCCAGGACACCGCATCGGGCCACCCAGTGCCGCCGCGGCCGGGGCTTCGTCTTGAAACGAGCTCTCACAGCCCTGCTGATCTGCGACCTGGCCATCTTTGTCGACGTGGTGGGATCGGGCATCGTGATCCCGGCCATCCCTCAATTCGCGCAGATCTTCGGCGCCTCGGAAGGGGCCATGGGTTATGCCTTCTCCGCCTTCGCTGGCGGCTTCCTGCTGACCGCTCTGCCGTTGGGTGTGCTGGTGGACCGCACCGGGCGCAGCGGTCTGGTGGTCGGCGCCGGCATGGTCAGCATCGTGCTGGCCGGGGTCCTGTTCGCAACCGCCACCTCGCTGTGGACGTTCGCGGCGGCCCAGGCGCTGCACGGAGTGGGCTCGGCGGCCGCCTGGGTCTCGGGACAGCCCTTGGCGGCGCGCAGTGCCCAGAACATGCCGCGCCGGGGTGTCTGGTTCGGCTCCATCACCATTGCCATGGGCCTCGGCCTGATCGCCGGCCCGTTGATCGGGAGCATCGGTGAGCTGCGCCTGCCCTTTGTCATCTACATCGTCATGGCCGCCATCGCCGCCCTGTTGGCCTTCTGGCTCCTGCGACACGAGCGTGCGCCGGGGACGGCCCGCGGCCTGGAGTACCTGGCCGTGCTCCGTAATCCGCGGGTCTTGGCTGCCTGCCTGGCCGTCATGGTGCTGTATGCCGGTGTAGGGATGTCGGAGGTGCTCTTCCCTCTCTTCATGGACGCTCGCGGCTATCCCAAGAGCGGCATCGGCGTCCTCTTCTTCGCGCTGGCGCTGGCCATGTCCCTCACTCAGCCGCTGGTGACTCATTGGCTCGATCGAGTGGGTCACTCGCGGCCCAGCGTCGCCGCGTTCGTGGTGGTGGCCGCGACGCTCTCGGCGATGGTCCTCGGCGACACCTACGCCACTTGGGTTCCGGTGTTCGTGTTCCTGGGCGTGGCCACCGGCATCCTAGTGAGCGGCTCGATGATGATCATCGCAGCCGGCAGCCGGGCGGGCGAGCACGGGCTGGGCTACGCCGCTTGGAACTTCTCCTTCTCGATCGGGTATCTGGTGGGCCCCGCGCTGGGTGGGGCGCTGGTGGAGCTGACCCGGGGCTGGGGCGCCGTCGGAGGGTTGCGGGCGCCTTTTTTCGTGCTGTCGCTGCTGATCCTGGTCAGCGTGCCCTTGTTCCGTATGCTGATGGGCCGGGGACGAGTGACCGCCGCTCCATAGCTCGTTGCGCATAGAGCGGCGCCCCTCCGGGTACCAGTCCTCAGATCCGCCCTTCACCCACACGAGGCCATGGCACTCCGGATCGAGGACTACGCGCTTGTCGGCGATCTGCACACCGGCGCCTTGGTTGGGCGCAACGGCTCCATCGACTGGCTCTGCCTGCCTCGGTTCGACTCGGGAGCCTGCTTCGCCGCCCTGCTGGGCAATGAAGACAACGGTTGCTGGATCATCGCGCCGGCCGGCGGTTTGAAGCGGGTGACTCGACGTTATCGAGGGCCCACCTTGGTCCTCGAGACGGAGTTCGAAACTGAGGACGGGGTGGTCCGGGTGATCGACTTCATGCCTCCCCGGGAGGAGCGCCCCGACTTGGTGCGCGTGGTCGAGGGTGTCCGGGGGCGCGTGCCCATGCGCATGCGGATCGCGCTCCGCTTCGATTACGGGTCCATCGTCCCTTGGGTACGGCGCGCCGGTGGTCCCTTGTTGGCGGTCGGCGGTCCCGACGCGGTGCGCTTCGACCCCGGGGTGGACGTCGAGGCCGAGGCCTTTTCCCACGTGGCCGAATTCGCGGTGGCCAAGGGCGACAGGCTGCCCTTCGTGCTCACTTGGTACCCGTCACACCTCGAGCCGCCGGAACCGGTCGACCCGCTTCTGGCCCTGGATGACACCGAGTCCTGGTGGCGGGAGTGGGCGGACGGGTGCACCTACTCAGGGGGGTGGCGCGACCACGTGCTTCGCTCGCTGATCACTCTAAAAGCGCTCACCTACCGTCCCACGGGCGGGATTGTGGCTTCCGTGACCAGCTCGCTGCCCGAGCAGCTGGGTGGGGTGCGCAACTGGGACTACCGCTACTGCTGGCTGCGCGATGCGACCTTCACCCTGTGGGCGCTGCTGCTGGCCGGCTACCTGGACGAGGCCCGGGCCTGGAGGGACTGGTTGCTGCGGGCCATAGCCGGAGCAGGGCGCGATATGCGCATCCTCTACGGGCCCGCCGGTGAGCGCCGGCTGCCCGAGCTGGAGCTGCCCTGGCTTTCGGGCTACGAGGGCTCCCGCCCGGTGCGCATCGGCAACGCGGCCGCAGGTCAGAGCCAGCACGACGTGTACGGCGAGATCATGGATGCCATGCACCAGGCTCGCGAGGGCGGTCTAGAGCCGGACGCCACCGCCTGGGCCATGCAGCGCGAGCTGATGGAGTACCTGGAAGGCAGTTGGTGCGAACCCGACGAGGGCATCTGGGAGGTGCGGGGCCCCCGCCGCCACTTCACCCACTCCAAGGTGATGGCCTGGGTGGCGGCCGACCGGGCCGTCAAGGCCGTGGAGCGCGGTGGCCTGGAGGGTCCGCTCGATCGCTGGAAGCGGTTGCGGGCTGACATCCACCGGCAGGTCTGCCGGGAAGGCTACGCCCCCGACCGGGGCGCCTTCACCCAGTACTACGGCTCGAAGAGCCTGGACGCCTCCCTGCTCATGATGCCTCTGGTCGGCTTCCTGCCGGCGACCGACCCACGTGTGCGGAGTACGGTGGAGGCTATCGATCGAGAGCTCTGCGTCGAGGGCTTCGTGCAGCGGTACCTTTCCGGGAGCGACGGGGTGGACGGGCTACCCGAAGGGGAGGGGGCCTTTCTGGCCTGCACCTTCTGGCTGGCCGACAACCTGGCCCTCATGGGCCGGCGCCCGGAGGCGCTCGAGCACTTCGAGCGCCTGCTCGACGTCTGTAACGACGTGGGCCTGCTCTCCGAGGAGTACGACGTGCGTGAACGACGCCTGGTGGGTAACTACCCGCAGGCCTTCTCGCATGTCTCGCTGATCAACACCGCCCGCAATCTGTCGCGGGCGGGCGGCCCGGCCGAGCGCCGCGGAGGGTCGTAAGGCTATCGCGACCGGAAGGAGAACGATCATGCCCGTCATCACCGTCGAAGGCCCCGAGATGCAGGACATGGACAGGCGCCGCGCTTTCGCCCGCGCTCTGACCGACGCTGCGGTGGAGGCCTACGGGCTCCCCGAGTCGGCCATGGTGGTCATCATGCACGAGAACCCCCTCGAGTGTGTGGCCAGCGGAGGGGAGCTCATTTGCGACCGAGGACCCCGCGAGTAGAGCGGCGAGCCCGCGATGGGCGACCTCCGCTTCCTGGGAATGGGGAAGTGACCCCGCGGGCGGCTAGGGGCGCCCTGGCACACGGTCTCGGAGCCGCCGGTCGGCGGGGAGTGCGGCTCATCGACGCGGGGCTCAGTTGGAGGCTGGGCGTCTTCGCCTTCTGCGCCGACGAGGAGTGCCTTCTGAAGGTGTCTCCCGCTCGAGCTCGGACCGAGGTGATCCTGGCGGATGGTCGCCGCGTTCCGGCGGGGGCTCCCATTCTCGCGCTCCACCTATGGAACGAACGCCTGGCGGTCCTCTGGGCTGAGCGCCGCGGTCTGGTCCTGGCTACGGCCCTGGTCCGCCGGGTGCGCTTCTCGCTGCGGATGCTGGAGAAGCACCTGCAGAGGATCGATCCCGGGGGGCGGATAGCGGCGCTGCACGGCGAGATCGGCTTCATCCCGGCCTCCAAGCTGCGCGGAGCCACCGATCTGCTCGAGCGCCTGGGCTTCGAGGTACGGCCCCGGATGACGCCCGGAATGCGCTTCTGGCGGGGTGCCTTCTGGCAGACGCTCTTCTCGTGGTGGCTCATGTGGACCTTCGGACCGGCCGGCCTGCGCACCCGCAGCTTCCGTGACATGGCCCGGGTCGAGGTCTGGATGAGCCGGGAGGCACTGGCCCATCTCTACGGCGATCGGGGCGGTTGACACACGTACCCCGCAATGGTAACTTGCGCTTACCATTGCGCCGGAGCCGGGGACCTTGCCGGCCCGTGTGTCGTTCTCTGGGCCAGGAGGTAGCATGCCGTCCTATTCCATACTGCGGGTTGATCTGGGGACCGGGACCCTGGGGCGTGAAGCCATCCCGAAGGAGCTCATACGCTCGTTCGTCGGGGGGAAGGGGCTGGCCGCGCACTATCTGGCCACCGAGCTTCCGGCCCAGGCTGATCCCCTGGGCCCGGAGAACGTCATCATCTTCATGACCGGACCGGTGTGCGGCCTCTTTCCCGGCACCTGCCGGCATGTGGTGGTCACCAAGAGCCCGGCCACGGGCGGCTTCAACGACACCTACGCTGGGGGCTTCTGGGCTTGGGAGCTGCGTAAGCTCGGCCTGCTCGGTATCATCGTGACGGGTAAGGCCAAAGGGCTCACCTACCTGGAGGTGACCGGCGAGGGGGCCTTTCTCCGGGACGCCTCCCCTCTCGCCGGCAAGGGTATCGACGAGGTGGATGACCATCCGGCGTTCTCCGAGCATCGGGTCCTGGCCATCGGACCGGCGGGCGAGAACCGGGTGGCGTTCGCCGCGATCGGCAACAACGCCGGTCGCGATAGGAAGGGCCGCTCCGGTTACAACGGCCGGGGCGGGGCCGGAGCGGTCATGGGAGCCAAGAACCTGAAGGCCATCGTGCTGAGGGGGAGCGGCCGGCCGGAGCTGCCCGAGGCCGCCCGCCGGCTTCGCCGCACCATCTCCGCTCAGGTCAAAGCGGGGCCGGCGGCCTCGCCTCTGGCTGAAGTGGGCACCACGGTCGGGGTCGACATGATGAACGCCGTGCACGTGCTCCCCACCCGCAACTTTCGCGCGGGCTCCTTTGAGGGGGTGGCCGGCGTGAATCACGAGCCGGTGGCGGTCAACGTCGTCGCCCATGAGGGATGCTTCAACTGCCCGGTGCGCTGCGGCGTCCACGTGCGCGCTCCGGAGGGAGCCTTTCCCGGGGCCGAGACCAAGAAGCTCGAGTACGAGACCATCGGCATGGGCGCTTCCAACACCGGCAACGCCGACTTCTCGAGCATCGTGCGCTTCTCCGACCTGTGCGACAGCCTGGGGCTCGACACCATCTCGACCGGAGCTGCGGTGGCCTTCGCCATGGACTGCTCCGAGCGAGGCTTGATCGACAGTCCCCTGCGCTTCGGCGACGCCCAAGGCCAGGCCGGACTGGTGCTTGATATCGCCTACCGGCGCGGGCTGGGAGCCGCCCTCGCCGACGGCATCCGCTCGGCGGCCAAGGCCTGGGGGGTAGATCCGGCCCTGGTGTCTGTGTTCCAGGTCAAGAACCTGGAGTTTCCGGCCTACGACCCGCGGGGCTCGGTGGGGATGGGCCTGGCTTTCGCCACCTCCGACCGGGGTGCCTGCCACAACCGGTCCTGGCCCATCTCCCGAGAAGCTCTCGACCCCGAGGGCCACCCCTTCGATGCTGAGGGCAAGGCGGCCCTGGTGGTGGCCGACCAGGACGGCAAGTCGCCCAAGTGGTCCATGATCTTCTGTGACTTCCTGGGCTACGGACCCGACGACGCCCTGGCCATGCTGGCGGCCCTCGGACTGGATCTCACGCGAGAGGAGTACGACCGCATGGGCAGGCGGATCTGGAACCTCATCCGCTTGATCAATCTGCGCGAAGGCTGGACCGCCGCCGCCGACGCCCTGCCGCCGGGCCTGGACCGCCCCCTGGAGGACAGCGGGGCTTGCTTGCGCCCCGAGGTCTTCTCCCGGATGAAGCGGGAGTACTACGCCCTCCGCGGTTGGGACGGTGAAGGCCGTCCGCCGCGGACCCTCATCGCCGAGCTGGGGCTCGAGACCTACGCGGTCCGCCTATTCCCCCAGTCACAAGCGGTCATCTGAGCCAGAACCCGACGGATGCGGAGGACGGTTGACATCGGCCTCCGTCAAATGGTAACTTCTTCTTACCTTTAACTGCCGGGGAGTCAAGCCATCCGTACAGAGCAAGAACTTCTGTCCCGCACCCGCGCCCTCGAGCTCGCCGATCTGCTGCGCAGCCGCATCCAGGGGGGCGAGCTGGCGCCGGGCGATCGTCTGCCGGCGGAACGGGAGTTCGCCGTCGAGCTGGGGGTGGCCCGGCCTACCCTGCGACAAGCACTCAAGGTTCTGCAGGAGGAGGGGTACGTGTGCGTCCGGAGGGGAGCGGCCGGCGGCACCTTTGTCAGCGAGCTGCAGATACCCCTCGAGCAGTGGTTTGAGTACATCCGCTCGCACATGGCCGAGTTCGACGACATCCTGGACTACCGCCAAGCCGTCGAGGCCCACGCCGCCTACCTGGCGGCCCAACGCCGGGATCAGGATGACCTGGATGTGATGGAGGCCGCCCTCTCCTCGCTGCTGAACGCTGGCTCTCGGGCCCTCTTCCGGCAGGCGGATTCACGCTTCCACAACGCCATCGGCCGGGCTTCGCGCAGTCCCCGCCTGGAGCGGGCCATCCGCACCGCCCGGGGGGAGTTCTTCTTTCCCACCGACAAGCTGTACTACAAGGAGCAGGTCGAGGTGGCGCACAAAGGCCACGTTGCGGTCTTCACGGCCATTCGCGACCAGGACGCCGAAGAAGCTGCCAGGCGCATGGCCGACCATATCGAGACTGCACGCGGAGAGTTGTACGAAATCGTCTTGAGGATCGAGGCACGATGACATCCCCCCTGATCGGCATCACCGAACGCCGCCTGTCCACCGCCCAGATCGCGGGCGTCCCGCTGACGGTGCTCGACACCTGGATGAGCGCCCAGCTGGTGAACTACGCCCGAGTCGTGGCCCGCGACGGCGGCCTGCCGGTGCACCTCTCGCGCGAAGCCGACCCGGCCGCTTTGGTGCGGCGGCTCGATGGGCTCATTTTCGCCGGCGGCCTGGACGTCGACCCCCGCCTTTACGGGGGGAAGCCCGGCCCGAACTCTACTCCCATCGATCCGGGCAGCGACCGCTTCGAGATCGAGCTGATGCTGGAGGCCCTGCAGGCGGACGTGCCCGTACTCGGGATCTGCCGGGGCATGGAGCTCATCAACGTGGCTCTGGGGGGCACGCTGATCGAAGACCTGCCCAACGGGTCCGGCGAATCGCACGCCTTCCTGCTCTACCCGCCCCACGAGCGGGTGCACCGGGTGCACTTCGAGGAGGGCACGAAGCTGCGGCAGATCTACGGCGAGGAGCTGATGGTCAACAGCTTTCACCACCAGGCGGTAGGCGAGCCCGGCCGAGCGGTGATCTTCTCGGCTCGGGCGGACGACGGGGTCGTGGAGGCCCTCCAGGTCGAGGAGCAGCGGGTCCTGGCTGTTCAGTGGCACCCGGAGTTTTTCCGGGAGCACGACCCGATCTTCCGGTGGCTGATCGACGAGGCTCGCGCGACACAGAACGGGAAGCTGGTCGTCACGGAGAGCGAGGTCACATGCAGATGAGGCACGAAGGCAGGACGGCGCTGGTCACGGGGGCGGGTTCAGGCATCGGCCGGGGGATCGCATCGCGGCTGGCGTCGGAGGGGGCTCGGGTGGCCTGCCTGGACGTGAATCCCACGAGCGCGGCCGAAACCGTAGCGCTGATCGCCGCCGCCGGCGGTCAGGCCCTGGCGCTAACCGCCGACGTGCGACGCAAGGACGAGGTGAGCGGGGCTCTCGAGCTGGCCGTCGGTGAGCTGGGGCGCCTGGATTATCTGGTGAACAACGCGGGCGTGGTCACCATGACCGGCTTCGCCGATCTCACCGAGGAGGAGTGGGACTACGTCGTCGACGTCAACCTCAAGGGCTACTTCGTGGTGAGCCAGGCGGCCGCTCCGCACCTTGCCCGCGCGGGCGGGGGGGCCGTGGTCTGCATCTCCACCGTGGAGGCCGACGTGGTGGTGAGCTCCACGGGGCACTGCCAGGTCCATTACAACGCCTCCAAGGGAGGCGTCAAGATGCTCACCAAGGCTCTGGCCGCCGAGCTGGCTCCCGACGGCATCCGGGTGAACGCTGTGGCGCCCGGAGCCATCCATACCCGATTCGCAGGAGCCGACGTGACCCAGATCCCCGAAGCCATGGAATTCCTCCTCAACCGAGTGCTCATCCCGCGCATCGGCGAGCCCGAGGATATCGCCGCCGCCGTCTCCTTCCTGCTCTCCGACGACGCCTCGTACATCACCGGCGTGCAGCTGCCGGTCGACGGGGGGTGGCTGGTGCGATGAGCGACCAGTTGACCCTGGATGGTCTGCTCTCCCAGGAATACGAGACCGTCATCGTGACGACCATCGACATGCAGGGGCGGCTCTTCGGCAAGCGCATGACCCCCCAGGTGTTTCGCGACAAGCTGGAGGAGGGCATTCACGTCAGCTCCTGCACCCTGGGCTGGGATATCCTTCAGGGGATGGGTTTGCAGGTGGACTACACCGGCTTCCACACCGGTTGGCACGATTTCCGCCTGGTGCCCGATCTGGACGCCCTCTACCCGGCGCCCTGGTTGGAGAAGACGGCCATCTGCGTGGCCGACATCGTCGAGGAGTCTACCGGAGAGCTGCTGCCCCTGGCGCCGCGCACGATCTTGCGCCGCCAGATCGAGGCGGCCCGGGCGTTGGACTACGAGCCCTACATCGGCAGCGAGCTCGAGTTCTATCTGTACCGCGACCACTACGACGACGCCCGCCGGGCGGGCTACCGGGGGCTGACCCCCACCACGCTCTCCCGGGCGGACTACTCCATCCAGCAGACCAACGCCTACGAGCCCTTCTTCCGGCACGTGCGGCGCATGCTCGACCAGGCGGGCATGCGGGTGGAGCTCAGCCAAGGGGAATGGGGCCACGGGCAGTGGGAGATCAACCTGCTCTACTCCGAGGCCTTGCGCATGGCCGACACCCACGTCCTCTTCAAGCTCGCCTTGAAGGACATGGCCACCGCCGCCGGAATGTCGGTGACCTTCATGCCCAAGCCCCACTCCGGCGACGTGGGTTCGTCCTGCCACTTGCACTTGTCGCTGCGGGCCGCCGACGGGGGCTATCCCTTCTACTCCGCGACCACCGACGACCACATGAGCCCCGTCATGCGCCACGCCGTGGGGGGCATCCGCGCCCACGCTCCAGAGTTCATGGTCTGGTACGCGCCCACCATCAACGCCTACCGGCGCACCAACAGCGACGAGTTCGCCGGCCGGGGATCGAGCTGGAGCTACGACAACCGCACCGCCTCCTGCCGCATCCTGGGGCAGAGCCCGCAGTCGATCCGCATCGAGTACCGGGTGTCGGGTGCCGACGTGAACCCCCATTTGGGCTTCGCGGCGCTCCTGGCCTCGGCTCTCGACGGGATCAGAGAAGCGATCGACCCCGGGGAACCGGTGAGGGGCAACGCCTACGAGCAGGATAACGGGGACATCCTGCCGCCCGACCTGCGGCGGGCGGCCGAGGTATTCGAGGGGAGCAGCTTCATCGAACGCGTGCTGGGCAGAGACGTGGTCGCGCACTACGGGGCTTCCGCCCGCTTCGAATGGGCGCTGTTCATGCAGGCCGTCACCGATTGGGAGATGGAGCGCTACTTCGAGCTGATCTGAAGGCAGGCCGCTCGGTTGAGGCCGGGCGGGACAGAGGGCGCCGAGGGCGCTCCTCTAAACCGATTCCGCAAAGGAGGGGGACGATCGTGAAAAGCAGGTACTTGGGAGCGCTCATTCTGGTGTTGGCGATGGCGGTCACGCTCTCGGCGTGCGGGGGTGACTCCGGCACGACCACCGAGGTGACGGGAGGGGAGACCACCACTTCGGCCGCCACCGACACAAGTGCCGGGGGCGAGCCTCTGGTCATCGGCTACGCGGGCGACTTCAGTGGTGAGGGCGCGGTAGGCGATGTGCCCGCTCGGGCCGGCGCCGAGTACGCCGTGGAGCTCCTGAACCAGGCCGGGGGGATCGCCGGCCATCCGATAACCCTGATCGCCAAGGACACCAAGGGCGACCCGGCTTTGGGCGCCACCGTGGCTCAGCAGCTGCTGGACCAGGGGGCCGTGGTCATCATCGGCCCACCCTTCCCCGGGCAGGCTGTCGGCGTCATCCAGACCGCCGGCAAGGCGGACGTGGCTGTCATTTCCGCCACCGCCACCCAACCGGAGTACCCGGTGGTGGGTGGGGCGCAGGCCTTCCTGGCCGCCTTCGGCGACAACGTGCAGGCGGCCGCCGCCGCCGAGTACGCTTTGGAGCAGGGCTACACGACCTGCTTCACCATGGTCTCGCCCGACCTGTCGTATACAGCGAAGACTCCGGAGTGGTTCGTGGAGACCTTCGAGCAGGGTGGAGGCACGAGCCTGGGCAGCGAGAGCTTCAGCCTGGGCCAGCAGGACTTCGGCCCCCAAGTCACCAAGATCGCGGCCCTCGATCCCCAGCCGGACGTCATCTACACCACCATGTTCCCGCCTGATATCGGGGTGTTTCTGCGGCAATTGCGGGGCGCCGGTGTGGATACGCCTCTGATTGGCGCCGACGGCCTCGACAGCCAGGCCTTCGTCGACGCCGCCGGCGCCGACGCTGAAGGCACGGCTTTCAGCACACACGGCTTCCCGAGCGAAGGCAGCGCTTTCACGGAATTCACCGATGGCTTGGCCGCGCAGAGCGGCCCGCTGGAAGCACCCGCCTTCTCGGCTCTGGGCGGCGACACCATCTACATCATCAAGGCGGCCGTGGAGGCGGCCAACTCCCTGGATCCCAAGGCCATCGCCGCCGCCATGGCCGGCCTCGAGAACCTGGAGCTCATGACGGGAACGATCACCTACAAAGACACGGGCGGGGTTCCCCTCAAGACGGTCACCATCGCCGCGGTGGAAGGTGGGAAGTTCATGCTGAAGAAGCAGTTCGTCCCCAGCTTCATCCCTACGCCGTAACAGGCTGCTGAGAAATGACGCTTCGCCGCCGGGGTGCACTGGGTACGCGCCCAAGGCCGGCGACCCGGACCCTGGTGAGAAACCGGAGGCTCCCATGCTGGTCGTCGAGGACCTGACTGCGCGTTACGGGCCCATCGAGGCGCTCCGCTCGGCCTCCCTTCGGGTGGGGGCGGGCGAGATCGTCGCGGTGCTCGGACCGAACGGCGCAGGCAAGACTACGATGCTGGCGGCCATCATGGGTCTCATCAAGCCGGTCTCCGGCCGGGTGCTCCTGCAGGGTCGCGACATCACCCGCCAGGACCCCGAGCGCGTGGTGCGGCTCGGGGTCAGCCTGGTGCCTGAGCACCGGCGCATCTTCAAGAACCTGACCGTGCGCGAGAACCTGCGTCTGGGGGCCGCCGCGCGGCGCGGCGGCCCCTGGGACGCCGATCTTGGCGGCCTGCTCGAGCTCTTCCCCATTCTGGCCGAGCGCATGGGGCAGCTGGCCGGTTTCCTCTCCGGAGGCGAGGCGCAGCAGCTGGCCATCGCCCGGGCTCTCATGGGGGCGCCCCGCCTGCTGCTGCTCGATGAGCCTTCCCTGGGTCTGGCGCCCCGGCTGGTGGAATCCCTCTTCGAGCTCATTGCCGGCATGCGCGCGCGCGGGTTCACCATCTTGCTGGTGGAGCAGAACGCCTACCAGGCCCTGGAAATCGCCGACCGGGCCTACGTTCTGAGCAACGGGCGCATCCAGGTGGAGGCTCCGGCCGAAGTCCTGCGCGACGAAGAGGAGCTCATGCGGGCCTACGTGGGCACCGGCGGCGGCCAGGCCGCCGCCGGTGCCACCGCTGAGCGCGGTGCCGGCGACCGAAGGGCGGCTCCGTGACCGATGTCTTCCAGCAGATCCTGAACGGAGTCAGTCTGGGTGCCACCTACGCGCTTCTGGCCCTGGGCCTGGCCATCGTCTTCAGCATCCTGCACCTGGTGAACTTCGCGCACGGCGAACTCATCACTATCCCTGCCTATGTCATGCTCGGTCTGTACGCGGCCGGACTGCCCTGGTTCGTCTTCGCGCCCGCGGGCGTGATCGCGGGCGTCGTGGCCGCCTTAGTCATGGAGAGGTTGGCCTTCAGGCCGGTCCGGCATGCCAGCCCCACCACCATGCTTCTGACCTCTTTCGGCCTCAGCATCTTCATCCAGAGCTTCCTGCAGATCCTGGTGTCTCCCCGGCCGCAGGCCCTGCCCCAACCGGAATGGCTGCGCTCGAGCTTCTTGCTCGGAGGGCTGCGGGTGCAGTCCGAGCATCTGCTTACCATAGGGGTCACGGCGGCGGCGCTGGTGGGGCTGGTGGTGCTTCTGCGACGTTCAGTGATCGGAACGGCTATGCGTGCTGCCGCCGAGGACTTCGACGCCGTGCGCCTCATGGGTATCAAGGCCAACCGGGTTGTCGCCTCGGCCTTTGCCCTCTCCGGCGGGCTGGCCGGGGTGGCGGCGGTTCTCATCCTCTCCCGCCGAGGCACGGTGAGCCCCCACATGGGCCTCATGCCCGTTCTGAGCGCTTTCGTAGCCAACGTCATCGGCGGTATCGGTAACCTCTGGGGCGCGGTTCTGGGCGGCTTCCTACTCGGCTTCGTCGAGGTGGCTCTGCGCGCCTGGCTACCCTCCCAGGTGGCCGGCTTCACCACCGGCTTTCTCTTCCTCTTTGTGGGGATTCTGCTGCTGTTCAAGCCCGAAGGCCTTTTCGGGGCGCGCACGGCGGTGCGAGTGTGAGCCGGGCAGCGGCACACCGGACTCGCAGCGTTCTCGCGCGCCGCCATCGGCGCTCCTTCCTGAGCGCGGTGGCCCTTTTCGCCGTGCTGGCGGCCATCGTGCTCGGGTACTCCTCGACGGGAGGCGGCTCGCGGGATCACCTCATGACCGCCATGCTGATCAACATGGTCATGGTGCTCGGCATGCAGATCTTCATCGGCAATTCGGGGGTGGTCTCCTTCGGGCATGCTGCTTTCGCCGCCCTGGGAGCTTACGCAGCCGCCCTTCTCAGCACACCCACCCTGGTCAAAGGGGCGACCATCCCGCACGCCCCCTTCGGCTTGGCCGAGATCCATCTGGGGGTGGTTCCTTCCATGACGGTGGCCGTGCTCGGGGCTACGGCGGTGGCGGCGCTGCTGGGGTTGGCAATCACCCGGCTGTCGGGGCTGAGCGCCTCCATCGTCACGCTGGCCATGCTTATCGTGACCTACGCCATTCTGACCAACTGGACCGGCCTCACGGGAGGGGCCGAAGCCTTCTATGGCATCCCGGTGGTCACCACCAAAGGTTGGATGCTGGCAGCCGTGTTCGTGGTGATCATGATCGCGCGCCTCTTCCGAGGCTCCGCCTTGGGGCTACGCGTGCAGGCCACCCGGGAAGACGAGCTGGCAGCCGCCTCCAGCGGCGTGCAGGTAATCCGGTCCCGCTACCTGGTGTGGGTGCTGAGCGCAGGGGTCACGGCGGCCGGTGGGGTACTTTTCGCCCACTTTCTGGGGGCCATCAACCCCGATGGTTTCTACCTGGAGCTGAGCTTTCTTACTCTGGCCATGCTGGTGCTGGGGGGTATGTCGAGTGTCACCGGGGCCGTGCTGGGCACCGTCATCGTGACGGCCGGCTCCGAGCTGGCCCGGCACGTGGGCGACGGGCCGGTCGTCCTGGGCCAGAAGCTCCCCGAGATCTTCGGTCTCTCCCAGCTCTTCTTGGGAGCGGTGATCCTCGCCATGATGGCTCTGCGCCCGGCCGGGGCGGTGGGCGACCTCGAGATCGAAGACCTGGCCGCCGGCTTCAGAGGCTGGGTGCGCCGGCGTCGTGAGCGAGGAGAGCCGGCGCTAGACCACGAGGCGTTCGGTCTGGCCGAATGGAGCGCCGTCGCGCGCGAGCCGGCCGATGCGTGCCGCGGCCACCTGCGCGTCTCCGAGGTATCGAAATTCTTCCAGGGGCTGGCAGCCGTCAAGCGGGTCTCCCTCGAGGTGCGACCGGGGGAGATCGTGGGTCTCATCGGGCCGAACGGTGCCGGCAAGACCACGCTCCTCAACATGATCTCCGGAGTGCTCCCTCCTTCGGAGGGCGCCGTCGAACTCGACGCCGAGCCCATCGGCCACCTGAGGGCCGTGGACATCGCCCGCCGGGGTGTGGCCCGCACCTTCCAAAGCGTCCGTCTGTTCACCCACTTAACGGTGGAGCAGAACGTCCAGGTGGCCGTCTCGGTGGCGGACCGGCACCGCCGGGACGCGCGCCGGCTGCCGCTGGGCCACCTCCTGGCTCAGTTCGGGCTTGACGATGTGGCCGGTCGGGTGGCGGGCACTCTGGCCTACGGCCGCCAGCGAGGGGTGGAGATGGCTCGAGCCGCTGCTCTGGCCCCCGATCTGCTCCTGCTCGACGAGCCGGCGGCCGGCATGAACGAGGTGGAGTCACGAGAGCTGCTGGAGGCGGTGCGGGGTATCCGTGACCGGCAAGGCTGCTCCATCCTGGTGATCGACCACGACCTGCACTTCGTGATGAACCTGTGCGAGCGGATCTATGTGCTGGATGCGGGAGAGGTCATCGCCGCCGGTACGCCCGACGAGGTGCAGCGCGACCCCCGGGTGACCGAGGCCTACTTGGGCTCCCGGGCAGCCGGGTCGGCCGCCGGGCTGGATTCAGGTGGGGCACCACCGGCAGCGACTGTGACCGAGGTCGCCCCGCCCGCGGGGCCGAGCGGTGGCTCCTTGGCCAGGGGGGCCGCCGGCGGCCACTGAGCGGCTCGCCTCCCAGTCCCGTGGTCCCGGCATGTCGTTGATCGGCTCAGGCCTGGCGCTCCCCCTTCTTCCTGGGCAGGACCCAGGACACGACGCCGGCGGCCCCCACCACTGCCATGATGGTGTAGGTCGTCGAGGGGCCAAATACGCCGGCGGCACACCGGTCCGCTGGCGGAAACGAGAGCTGGCCGGTTGGGGAGTCCCTGGACCGCCAGTCGGCTCGCCTAAGAACTCGTTTCAGATGGACGCTTCGCGGTCAGGGCGCGATGGGCGAGTGCGAGGCAAGGACGCAGGGAGCGCTCGTAGCAGCGCTACGGGCGCGACTGAGGACGCCGCATCGTGCCGGCCAGTGCGGCCGCGGCGGCCGGGGCTTCGTTTTGAAACGAGTTCCAAGTGGGGGTCCCAGGTATGCACGAGCGCCCGGAGCGGTGACGGGGCGGTTGATTGAATCTCCCCGGATCCGGGGTATCTGCCATGCGCCGGTCGCCACGACAGTTGCGGGTAGCGGGATGCGCTTCGTGTTCGGGAAGATCTGGTCGGTGGTCGAGAGTCGGCCCATAGGCGCTTTCGCGATGTTCTACTTCGTGTTGATGACCGCCATTTCCCTGGCGATGGGCCATTGGCTCTCGACCGCACAGCTTTTCATTCTTGCGCTCGCTCCCATAGTGCTGCTTACCCGCATGCGCTTCCTGCGCGAGATGGCGCCGTTCATCGTTCTCCTCCTGGGGTACGAGTTCCTTCGGGGCCTGGCTCCACTGCTGGGCATGGAAGTCAACGTCGTTCCCATGATCCAGGTCGACCGCTTTCTGTTCGGCACCCTACCCACCGTGGCGCTACAGGGCTGGCTCTACCGGCCCGGCGCCATCGGGCCGCTCGACTACCTGTGCACGGCCCTGTACCTCAGCCATGTGGTGGCGCCCCTGGTGTTCTCGTCTTTCCTCTGGCTGCGCGATCGCGTTCTGTTCCGCCACTTCGTGGTGACCTTGGTGGTGCTGTCGTACGTGGGCTTCATCACCTACGCGCTGTACCCGGCCATGCCTCCCTGGATGGCTGCCCAGCGCGGCGTGATCGCCCCGGTGCGCCCCATCTTCGACCTCACCATGGCGGCCATAGGCGGGGGCCAGGCAGCGACCGATGCCTGGGGCCTGGTGCGGGCGAACCCGGTGGCCGCCATGCCCTCTCTGCACGCCGCGTACCCGATGCTGATCTGGATCTACCTGCTGGCCCTGTACGGGCGGAGAGCCATCCCCGCCGCGGTCTACCCGGCGACCGTGTGGTTCGCGGTCGTGTATACGGGCAACCACTACGTCATCGACGTGATCGTCGGGGCCCTGTATGCGGTGGTGGTCTTCGTGGGAGTGGAGGCCCTCAGAAGGTGCGTGCCCACGCCGGCGCCGAGAAGAAGTGCCCAGCCCTCGCATTCCGCCCGGTAGCTCTGGAATGCACGGCGGGTGCGCGGGGGCCGGTCGCTCGAGACAGGGCCGTTGTCTTCGACCGCTTGTCCACCTGCTTGACAGGAGTTGTACCGTCACGAAAAGATAAGGGATCTTGAGGCTTCTCGGCAAATGCAGGTGGCAACCAGAGACCGATGGAATCGAACGAGAGCAAGGAGTGGCAGGCTCTCCAGAGAGAGCTCCAGGAACTCGGTGAGTCTGACGCGCCCGTTCAAGCCGGTGGCGACGGGTCTCTTTCGCGCCCGGCCGGCGGGAAGGGCCTAGCCCGCCACAAGCGATCGTTGTCGGTCCGACGTCCACGGGAGCATCGAGCCGAAGAAGAACCAAGGATGGACCGGCGGCCCGGCGCCGGTGGGCCCGCCGAACGGGACCCGAGCGGTCAGCCTGAGGCCAACGAACGTCGCTTCCGCGCCCTCTTCGAGACCGTCGTGGACTACCAAGCGAGCTTTGAAGAGACCATCGTCCGGCTGCAAGACCGGGTCGCTGATCTCGAGGCGAGGGTCCACCACCTCGAGAGCGGTTCCGAGGGTTCTTGGAAGGCTAAGGGCCCTCTGGGTAGGCTGCTTGGCCGTTAGCCCGTGCGTTGGCACGGCCGGCCGCAGGGATGCTCTGGCCGGGCGGGCCTCATGCGGGAGGCCAGATGGCATCACAGCGGCGGCGAATCCTGGTGCACGCGGGGCCGAGCTCGTCTCAAACGAGGACTTGGCCCCCGTGGCCGCGCTGGACGGCACGATGCGGCCCTGGTACCCGGCCTGCAGGACCAGGTGACCGTCTACCGCGATGACCGGGGCGTTGCCAAGATCCATGCCGCCAATCAGCACGACCTCTTCATGGCCCAAGGCTAGATGCACGCGCAGGACCGCTCCTGGCAGATGGATTTCTGGCGGCACCTGGGGGCGGGCCGGCTGTCGAGAGTACGCCGTTTTGAGTTTGACCAACCGGGGCTACGCCATCGAGCCCTGCTTCTGGGTTCGCTTGCTTCACGATACCTTCGCCGGCGACCTGCCCGAGGACCTGCTCCCCCGCGGCGGGAGCCAGTGGTTCCAGGTGGTGTGCCACCTCTTGAACAGGCCGAGCAGCCCCTGGTGGGACGACCCGACTACTGCCCAGACCGAGACGCGCGACCAGATCCTGGCCCGGGCCTTCGCCGAAACAGTGGCTGGGTGGGGGCCGCGCAGGGCTCCGACCCGAGCGACTGGCGCTGGGGTGACCTGCGCACCGTAAGCTTCCGCACCGCCCCATGCTGCGGTCGCGAGGGAAGGTGGAGGCGGCCGCTGAGGACGTACGAGTGCTGGCGCCGCAGGCGGCCGGGGGACTAAACGGCGGCTCGCGAGGGCACAACGGGGCGTGACTGCGGCAACGACGCAAGGAGTTCTGACGTTGGATGTGGGTGAAGCCAAGGATCGGATCGAAGCTGCCTTCGGGCTCGGCGAGTTGAGTTCCGGCGCCTACTCCGGCGCCTGGGCGGCCACCGCCGGCCGGGACGTTCTCGAGTGCCGCACGCCCATCGACGGCCGGCTTCTAGGCCGGGTAGCCCTGGCCGGCGAGGACGACTACCAGCAGGTGGTCGGCGCGTCCGTGCAAGCCTTTCGAGAATGGCACCGGATCCCCGCCCCGGAGCGAGGAGCCCTCATGGCCGCCGTGGGTGCGGAGCTGGCCGCCAAGAAGGCCGATCTGGGCCTACTCGTCTCGCTGGAGGCGGGCAAGACCATCACCGAAGGGCAGGGCGAGATCCAGGAGGCGGTCGACGTCGCTCGTCTGGCCGCCGGCCTGGGCCGGCAGCTGTATGGGCTCACAATCGTCAGCGAACGCCCCGACCACTCCCTACGCGAGTACTGGCACCCGCTGGGACCGGTGGGCGTGGTGACCGCCTTCAACTTCCCGGCGGCGGTGTGGTCGTGGAACGCGCTGCTCGGGGCGGCGGTGGGCGACTCCATGGTCTGGAAGCCGTCGTCTCAGGCGCCCCTGACCGCCATCGCCCTCACCCGTCTGGTGAACGGTGTGCTCCAAGCTCAGGGGGCGCCGCCCATCTTCATGCTTCTGGTGGGCGGCGGTCGCACGGTGGGCGAGCGCCTACTCGAGGACCACCGTCTGCCCCTGATCTCCTTCACCGGCTCGGTGGCCACCGGGCGGCGTGTGGCTCAGGTGGTGGCCGGCCGGCTGGGGCGAACGATCCTGGAGCTGGGCGGTAACAACGGGGCCATCGTCACTGCCCGGGCCGACCTCGAACTGGCCCTGAAGGGCGTGGCCTTCGGAGCACTGGCCACCGCCGGCCAGCGCTGCACCTCGACCCGCCGCGTGATCGTCCACGCCGACGTGTACACTGATTTCTTGGCCCGCCTGAGCCACGTCTACCGCATGGCCCGGGTGGGGAACCCCCTCGAGGATGGCACCCTGGTGGGACCGCTGATCGACCGGCCGGCGGTTGCTTCCTTCCTCGACGCCCTGGAGCGGGTGCAGGCCGAGGGGGGACGGGTCGTCTGCGGCGGCGAGCCCGAGACGGTCCCGGGTTGCGAGGGCGGGCACTACGTCCGGCCGACCCTGGTGGAGGTGGACCCCACCTGCCGGGTGCCTCTGGAGGAGACCTTCGCCCCCATTCTCTACTGCTATCGCTACCAGAGTCTCGACGAGGCCTTCGCCATCCACAACTCCGTGCCTCAGGGGCTCTCCTCGGCCATCTTCACCACCGACCTACGCGAGGCCGAGCGCTTCCTCTCAGCCCAGGGCTCGGACTGCGGCATGGTCAACGTCAACACCAGTACGGCGGGCGCCGAGATCGGCGGCGCCTTCGGCGGCGAGAAGGAGACCGGCGGAGGCCGCGAGAGCGGCAGCGACGCCTGGAAAGCGTACGCCCGCCGGGTCACCTCGACCGTCAACTATGGGTACGAGCTGCCCCTGGCCCAGGGTGTGAGCTTCCCGGTTTGAGAACCAGTTCCACAATGAACCCTCGGCTGCCGCGGCCTCGCTGGGCGGCCCGCATCGATCCCGCCTACTCGACCAGCAGCGCCATCATGTTCCAGAGAACCTGGGCCACCTCCCCGCGCGGCATCGACGACCAGGGGTCGCGGGCCGCACCTCCGGGCCCCACCTGCAGGCCGGCCAGAAGTCCGTTGTACTCGGCGATGCGGGCGAGAGGCCCGTGGATGCTGCTGTAGCCCGTGCCCCAGGAGTTGACGTAGCTGCTGGGCGGCGTGGCGAGCGTCTCCGGAGCGATCTGTTGCAGGGCCCGCACCACCATGGTGACCACCTGGGTACGTGAGATTTCGTCATACGGTCCGAAGAGGGTGGCCGTCTTGCCTTTGGTGATGCCCTGCTCCCAGGCGACGGCAACGTACTCGGTCATGTCCAGGCTGGGCGTGTCCGGGTCGAGATCGGTGAAGGGGGAGGTCTTCGCCTCGGTCACGATGAGCCCTAGGGCGCCGACGATCATCTTGGCGAACTGCCAGCGCCACACCGGGTTGTTCGGGCGGAACTCGAAGAGGCCGGCGCCCACCGCGTACCCGTTGATGATCTCCAGGTCGGCCATACCCTGAATAGCCGCGTAGAATGGGTGACCGGGGAGCACGTCGGTGAACGAAAGGCCGGGTTCCGACTCGGTTGTGAAGGTCCAGACAACGGGCGCGCCCTGGATACCCAGGCCGTTGGCCCCCTCCAGTCCGGCGGCGAGGGTCACCTGGTATTCGGTGCCCGGCCCCAGATCAACCGCCGGATCGAGTACCGCCGTGCGGGTGGCGCCTATGTAGCTCACCACTGCCGGCAGGGTCGAGACCGCTCCCGTCTCCTTCAGCGTGAACGTCGCGCCGGTGATGGTGGCGGCGTCCATGTCCTGGTCGAAGGTGACCGACACGTTCGTGTCGACGGGGATGCCGGTGCTGCCGGGGCCAGGATCACGGGCGATCACCTGAGCTGCCACCGGCTCGGCTGGGGTGGTGAAGGGCACGATGTAGTCGGGGCCCATGGGGTTGCCCACCTCGTCGGCAACCGCGCCGTCCACGAAGAGCACATAGCTCGTGGCCCATTCCAGCGGAGCAGCCAGGTTGAGGCTCACCTCGTTGGTCCCTCCGTTGTAGACGAGGCCGGCGGCCGGAACGGCCGGGCCGCCTCCCGCCTTCTTCACGTAGATGTTGCCGGCGGTGAGGGTCGACTGCTTCATGGCCTCGCTGAACGCCACTCGCGGGGTGACCAGGGGGTCGCCGACCGTGGCGCCGGTGGCGGGGAACGTGGAGACTACCGTGGGGGCTGTCCCCTCGCCCAGGGAGATCGTCTGGTCCAGAACGACACCGGTGGGATCGGCGGGTTCGGCGTATGCCCCGCCGAGCTCCCAGTTGGTGCCGTTCGTCGCGGGATCCTCCGGGGCCGCCGGGTCGGAGACCCCGGTGACGAAGTCGATGAGGTACTCACCACCGACCAGGTGCGTGTCGACCGTGATGGTCACCGTCACCACGTCGGCATCTTGCCAGATGTGCCCCGTGGGCGTGTAGAAGCCCCACCAGTGCGAGTCGGCCCGGGGGCCGTTGTGGGATTTGTCGGGTACGTACGCGTCCCAGACGGTGGTGAAGTAGGTGGCGATGCTGTTCGACTGCAGGGCCGTTCCCGAGTAGCTCCCCGAGTAGACGACCGACGTGACTGTCCAGGCCGCCGGCAGGCGGATGGCCAGCGTCCCGAGCACCTCGCCCCCGAGATCGACGTCGGGAGAGATCTGCAGCGTGATGACGGTCGCGGGCCCCGCCTCGGTTGAAACCGGCGGGACGACGACCGACGTGATGGTGATGCAGCCGGCGAGAACCAGCGCCAGCATCAGGAGCGCCCCTAACGTGACGAGAAGGCCCCCTCTACGGCGGCCCCGTCTGTCGGAACGCGGCGACGGTCGTCTCATGGCTCCCCCTTCGTGCGATGCCGGACCCGCGGCCATCATATCGCCGGAACGCCGCCGCCGGTAGCGTCCCGGGCGGCCGGCGGTCTTACGAACTGCACCAGAACTGCGGAGATCACACACAGAACCCCTAGATACCCGAAGACCAGCGGGTAGCCCCCGGACGTATCTACCAGCATCCCCCCCAGGAGCGGACCGAGCACCCCGGCGACGAAGCCGTAGGCCGTGAAGATGAGCCCGTAGACGGCCCCAAAGTGACCGATGCCGAAGCAGTCGACGGCCAGCGGCGCCGATACGGAGAAGAGCGTCCCGAACCCGAAGCCCACCAGGGCGGCCAGCAGGGCGATCCCGCCCAGCTCCCCCACGTGGGGAAGCAGGAAATAGGCGCCTCCGGCGGCCAGAAAGGTTGCTCCCATCGTCCGGTTACGGTTGATACGGTCGGAGAAGTAGCCCGTCACGATGCGGCTCACACCGTTGGTGACGTTGAAGGCCGTGAGGATAACCACCGCCGACTCGAACGTGAAGCCCCGCGCGACGCCGAAGCCCACCGATAGCGGCACCATGGCGATGCCCGCCCCGCCCTGCAGGGCCCAAAGCACCCAGATGAGCCAGAAGTTGCGGGTGCGGAGGCTCTGACCTACGGTGAGGGAGCGGGCGGCCACCGCCCGGGTGTGCTCCGGGGGACCGGTCCGGGCCCGAACGACCTTCGATGTCGATGGGAGGGAAACAAGCTGAGCAACCGCCAGTCCGAACCCCAGGGACAGGACGGCCACGATCAGGACCATGGTCCGGTAGCCGAGCGCGCCCAGCAGGAGCGCGAATAGGGGCGACATGATGGCGGCCGCCGAGCCGAACACCAGGTTCACGATGCCCGAGACCAGCCCCCGCCGTTGCGGATACCAGCGCTGGGCTACCGTCAAAGCCGGAATCATGACGAAACAGGAAGCCGCTCCGCTGATGAACCCCCACAGGTAGACAAGGTGGATGCTCGTGGCCCAGGGGAGCACGAGGAGGCTCAGGCCGGTCACCCCTCCCCCGATGCTCATCATGACCCGCGGGCCCAGCCGCTCCTGCCAGCGGCCGACAAGGAACATGAAGATGCCGAGCGAAGCCAGCATGAAGAACATGATGGCCCCCACGGCTCCGCGGCCCACGCTGAAGGCTTCTTGCCAATGCTCTCCCAGAACGCCCGGTATCCCGAAAGCCAGGGCCCCGGGCCAGAAGAGGGCCAGGGCGCTGCCGGCCATGGCGGCCGCGCTCCGTGGGACGCGCGCCTGGCCAGGAACGTGTGCCGTCACAGCTACACGATCCCCCGCAGGCGCAGGGCGTCATGCAGGAGGGAGTTGCCGTCACAGCGGTAGCAGTGGTTGGCCGTGCCGCTCGGGACGCCGGCGTCGTGGACGATGTCGGCGGCCTCCGTAATGGCCTCGGTGTACCACTGGCCGGTGGGCGCTCGATGTCCTTCCAGCCTCGAGCCGGGATTGGGGCTCCACACGAAGGGCACCACGTTGGCGCCGATGCCCGAGAGCGCCTTGACCCCTTCCAGGAAGCTGTCCCGGGGCTCCAGGCCCATCACCAGTACTCCATACACGCTGCCTGCGCCGAAGATGCGCACCGCGCGCTCGATGGCGGCGAAGAACTCGTCGTGAGATGTGCTCTTCGATTTCCCCGGGCAAATGGCCCGGTACATGGCTTCGTCCCAGATCTCCATGCTGTAGCCGATGGCGCCGATGCCGGTATCGCGATAGCGCTTTAGATCGTCTTCTCCTGTGGTGGCCGAGGGGAGGATCGTGCCGGGAACCGTGTCGGTGCCCAGGGCCTCGCGGATACTCTCCACGATGCTCGCCACCAGGGCTATCTCCTTCTGGTGACTGAAGCACCCTCCGGTGAGCAGGATGTGGTTACACATGCCTTCCGCGAAAGCGGCGGCCGCCACCTCCCCGATATCCCTGACCTCCTTCTTGGATAGGACCGAGTGGTAGGTCTTCTTGGTGGGCACCAGGTTGCAGAAGGCGCATTCCTTGTTCCCGGCGAAGTGGGCGCAGTAGTTCTGGTAGCAGACGAAGAAGCAGTCCTCGCCCCCCACCTGGGCGATGCGGCGCATGACGGCGCCGCTCTCGGTGGTGGCGTCGTAGAAGCGGGGCCGGCGAATGAGGGTGGCAGTGTCGAGTACCTCGTCCCCTCGGGCGATTACCCGGACTCCGTCGCGGAGCTCCATCGTGTAGCTGGAGGAAGGGTTGTACCGGAACTGCACGACCGTGCCCCCGGTGAGCACGAAGTCGTCGGGGAGGTGGGTGCCCACGTGGTTGACGAAATCCCATCCGAAGAGGCCGTGGTTCTGCTCCTTGAACTCGGCGCCGAGTCCGTGGAGCGCTTCGGCTGTGGGGTTGATGCCCTCAACGAGCAGCTCCGCCTTCAGCCTGATTCGATCCACGCCGGTCATAGCGGCTCTCCTTCCCTCTTCCCTATCGGGAGCTTCAAGCTTCGTTTCTCCGCCTTGAGCACCACCTGTGTCTCGACGTGACCGACCTCCTCGGTCTGTACCAGCGTGTCCATGAGGAAATCGCGGTAGGAGTCGATATCCGGTGCGACGATCTTGAGCAGGTAGTCGGCGCGGCCCGTGACGTGCCAGCACTCCATCACTTGGGGGGTCTCCTGGATGCGCCGCAGGAACGATTCGGCCGTCCGGCGGCCGTGCCCGGCGAGCGTGACGAAGGCGAAGGCGGTGATCCCCAAGCCCACCCGTCGCTGGTCCACCACCGCGACGGTGTGCGTGATGAACCCGTTCTCCCGCAGCCGCTTGGTGCGGCTGAGGCACGCCGAAGCCGACAGTCCGACACGAGTCGCGAGCTCGGCGTTGGCGATGGAGGCATCCTCCTGGAGGGCGCCGAGGATGGCGATGTCGATGGCGTCCAGGGAGAGCGGGTGAACCGGCACAGTGACCCCCATGCATGCACAGAATGCGGGCATGAGTCTATCAAGGTACGAACTATGCGGCAATAGGCTGTTTCACAAGGGCGACATGCTGCTATTCGGCTGTTGGACCGCATATCGTACGAGGAGCCAGTCGAGAGCCAGCCGAACGTTGAACGCCCGGCTGCGGGTGCCGCCTGAGCCGGCTGCCGGGACGAACCGGCGTTGCGAAGGCGCCCAGCGGTTCGCCGTCGGGTCGGATATACTAGTGACGTACATCCGCCAAGGTTCGATCACCGCATCGAGGTATCGCGGGAGTCGAAGATGGACGTCGGCGACAGAGCCGATCGCGAGCCGGCCAGCCCGGAGATCACGCTCCAGGAGATCATCGACGGTGTCGAAGATCAGCTGTTGGTGGTCGACCGGAACCACCGGCTCGTCTTCGTGAACGAAGCCGTTCGGCTCGCGTTGGCCCACGAGGATCGAGCCCCCATCCCCGGAGAATACTGCTACGTTGCCCTCCAGGGGAGAACCTCGCCCTGCGCGTCGCCCCTGTGGGACTGTCCCTTGCGGAAGACGGTGGAAGCCGGCCGGACGACCACCCTTCTGCACCCCATGCTCGTGGACGGCGCGGAAATCTACCTGAAGGTGAGCGCATTCCCCCTCCAAAACGAGGACGGTGAGGTCGTCGCGGTCGTGGAGCTGCGGCGCGACGTGACCGCCGAGCGCCGGCTCGAGACCGAGCTGCTGCACAGACATCATAGCCTGCTCGCTCTCCATCACATTTCACGGGCCATCAGCGGCCTCATGGACCTCGACGCCATCCTGCTGAGCGCCCTCGACAACGTACTCGAGATCATCGACGGCACGATGGGAGGGATCCTACTCCTGGACGAAGCCACCGAGGCCCTATCCTACCGAGTTCACCGCGGCCTGTCTGCCGGCTTTGCCTCCCAAATGCGCATCCCGGTGGGCCAGGGGGTGACGGGCTTGGTGGCCCAGACCGGAGAGCCGATCTTCGGCGACGACCTCTCCAAAGATCCCCGCGCCGTTCGCACCGATCTGCTGAGCGCCGAGGGCGTCAGAGGTTTTGCCAGCATCCCGCTCACGACGAAAGGCAAGGTCGTCGGGGTGCTCAACGTTCTGAGCCACACCCCGGGGCGGTTCGGTCCCGACGAGGTGGTCCTGCTGAGCTCGGTCGGCGATTTCCTGGGCACGGCCATCGCGCAGTCCCGCCTGTACATGCAGGTGCGCCGGCAGCGGGAGCGGTACAGGGCACTGCTTCGGCACGCACTGACCGCCCAGGAGGAGGAGCGCGAGCGAATCGCCCGTGAGTTGCACGACGAGACCAGTCAGGCGCTCACCAGCTTGAGCCTGAACCTGCAGGCGGTCATCGCCATGGCCGAGATGAAGGGGATCGACGACCAGGAGCTGATGGACCGCCTGAAGATGGTCCATTCGCGCACGGTCCATGCGGGGAACGAAATCGTGCGGCTCATGAAAGAGCTTCGACCCACCCTTCTGGACGAGCTCGGCCTGCCGGCCGCCATCAACCGGTACGCGAGGGACTCGTTGGAACCGCGCGGCGTGGAGGTGGCGACGGAGTTCGCGGGGATGGACCAGCGCATCAGACCCGAGGTCGAGGTGACCCTCTTCCGCGTGGCTCAGGGAGCCATCGGCAACATCCTCAAGCACTCCGGCGCGACGAGAGCGACGGTGCGCGTGGACTGCGACGACACGGAGTGCGTCCTTCGGGTCTCGGATGACGGCCGGGGCTTCGACGTCAGCCAGATCCAGGGCGTCGATCCGGTTCGTGGGGGGGCCGGCGTGTTCACGATGAAGGAGCGCGTGCGTCTCGTGGGCGGGCGCTGCAAGATCCTCTCCCGTCCCGGCGAGGGCACGACCGTGGAGGCTCGCGTGCCGCTGCTGAAGGATCTGGCCGATGAAGCGAATAGCCGTACTGATCGTTGACGATCACACTCTGATCCGCGACGGGATTCAGGCTTTGCTCGCTCTGGTGGCCGACGTCGATGTCGTCGGAGAAGCGGCGAACGGGCGGGAAGCGCTCGCCAAGGTGCGCCAGCTGCTGCCGGATGTGGTGCTCATGGATCTGGCGATGCCCGTCATGAGCGGCTTCGAAGCCATCCGCCGCATCCGGCGCGAGTTCCCGGCCACCAAGGTCATCGCCCTCTCCCAATACAACGATAGCGAGTATGTCATGCCCGCCATCGAGGCAGGCGCCTGCGGATTCGTCACCAAGATGGCTGCTTTCTCCGAGCTGGCGGCGGCTATTCACGAGGCGCAGCGAGGCGACGCTTATCTGTCTCCCTCCGCCGCCACCGCGCTGGTGGAAAGGTGCCGGGAGAAGAGTCTCTCGGACGAGTCCGAGGATAGCTATGGCCGGTTGACCGACCGGGAACGGGAGGTCCTCAAGCTCGTGGCCGAGGGACACACGGTGCGGGAGATTGCCGACATGCTCGTGCTCAGCCCCAAGACCGTGGACTGGTGCAAGACCAGCCTCATGAGGAAGCTCGCCATTCACAACAAGACCGAGCTCATCAAGTACGCCATCCGCAAGAGGGTGATCAGCCTGTAGAAGAGCGGCGGCCTCCCGCTCCGGCCGCGCGAGCCGCGACCGCCTTCGCCGGCTCCGGCGGCCGGGATTGGCGGCAGGTCTTTCGCCAGGCTCCGGCACCGGGTGTTTTCCTGTTCGCAAACCGGGCGACTCCCTGTGCGGATTCCCGGTGCTCGCTCTCCGATTGCAGGTCTTGCTCCGTTGCTCACGGGCTCCTCCCGCCGTACGGTGTAGCTGTACCGCAGGAAGCAGAGGGGCTCGGGGAGGAAGCATATGAATACCGTAGCGGTTCGCGTACGCCGGACCCCCCTGTCCGAGCATACCGTCACGCCTCCGTGCCAGGTGGCCTGCCCGCTGCATATGGACATCCGCGAGTATGTCGATCTGGCGGCCCAGGGGCGCATCATGGAGGCGATGCAGGTCATCAGGAGCGGCAATCCCTTTCCGTCCATCTGCGCCTACATCTGCGCGCACCCTTGTGAGGAGGCCTGCCGCCGGGGCCAGGTGGACAAGCCCGTAGCCATCCGTGCCTTGAAGCGGTTCGCCCTTGAGTTCGGAGGCGATCGAATGATCGAGGTGGAGGCCGAGACCACCCGGTCCGAGCGGGTTGCCGTGGTGGGCTCGGGTCCGGCCGGCCTGGCCTGCGCGTACTACCTGCGCAAGCTCGGTTACCCGGTCACCGTCTTCGAGGCCCATTCGGAAGTGGGCGGCATGCTGCGGGTGGGCATTCCACGGTACCGCCTGCCCAGAGAGGTGCTCGACGTGGAGATCACCCGTCTTACCAAGATGGGGGTCGAGATCCGCACGGGCACCCGGGTCGTGTCGCTCGACCTGGTCTTCGATCTGGGCTACAGGGCGGTCTTCCTGACCGTGGGCGCGCACCAGAGCCTCAGGATGGGGATCGAGGGCGAAGACGGCGCGGGTGTCGTCGACGGTGCTACCCTCCTGCGCGAGCTGAACCTGGGCCTCACGCCCGCGCTGGGTGAGCGGGTGGCCGTGGTGGGCGGGGGAAACGTGGCCATGGACGCCGCCCGCAGCGCGGTGCGTCTGGGCGTGCCCCAGGTGAGCGTGCTCTACCGGCGCACACGGGCGGAGATGCCGGCGGACCCGCGGGAGGTGGAGCAGGCCCTGGAAGAAGGCATCGAGTTCCAATACCTGGTGGCTCCCGTTCGCGTACGGACTCGAGAGGGGCGGCCTGAGGTCACCTGCGTGCGCATGGAGCTGGGCGAGCCCGACCAGAGCGGGCGCCGGCGCCCCGTGCCGATCGCGGGCAGCGAGTTCACCGAGCGCTACGACACCCTGGTCACGGCTATCGGGCAGGCTCCTCAGGTGCCTGATGATTTCCACGTGCGGATCGGGCGGGGGAGCACCATCCAGGTCGACCCGGTGACCTTGTCCACCAACCGGGCGGGCGTGTTTGCCGGCGGTGATGCGGTGACCGGGCCCTCCACGGTGGTTGAGGCCCTGGCGGCGGGCCGTACGGCCGCGGGGCGCATCGACGACTACCTCAACCACCGCTACCCTCTGGCCCCGTCCGCCTCCGAGGCGGAGTGGATGGGCGACCTGCTGCCAGAGACCGTGGCCACCATCCGGACCACCGGCCGCCTGGAGCCACCCGTGCTCTCCCGCGAAGAACGGACGGCAGGCTTCGCGCCGGTCGAGATGGCCTACGACTGCCAGACGGCCACCAACGAGGCCAGGCGCTGCCTGCGCTGCGGTCTGGGGGCCGCCATCGTGGCCCCCGACCGTTGCGCCAGCTGCCTCACCTGCGTGCGCGTGTGCCCCTATCACGTGCCGTACGCGGACGCGGAGGGCGCCATCCATATTCCCTTCGACCAGTGCCAAGCCTGCGGCATCTGCGTGGGCGAATGCCCGGCCGGGGTGATCGCGCTGCGCAAGGCGGGCGAGCTCGGCCAGGTGGACGAAGAGCTGGATCATGTGCTCGGGTCGGCGACCAGGGTGACGTCCAAGCCCATGATCGTCGGTTTCTGCTGCCAGTATGGAGTCTACGGCACCGGCACCCTGGCAGGCTTGTGGCGGGGCGTGAAGGCCGGTGTGTGGATCGTGCCCGTGCGTTGTGTGACCAAGGTGGAGACCGGACACCTGCTGCGCGCCTTCGAGATGGGGGCCGAAGGGGTGTTCGTGGCCGGCTGCGGCGAACAATGCGCCCGGGAGAACACGGGCCACTGGATGCGCCAGCGCGTGGCCAAGGTGAAGCGCGTGCTCGCCCAGCTCGGGCTTCAGCCCGAGCGCCTGGAGGCTTTCATGTGGGGCGAGAACACGCACGATCCGACGGAGGTCCTGGACGAATTCGCCGCTCGAGTGGGCGGGTTCTACCTGGATTCGGTCCTGCTGCAGGAGGTGAAACGGTGATCGTCGCGGAGCAGAAGCCTCTGGAAGACATCATACGAATGGTGCGGCCCTACAAGAAGGTACTGCTCCTGGGCTGCGGGACGTGCACCACCGTCTGCAACGCCGGCGGGGAGACCGAGGTGGCCTTTCTGCACGACGCCTTGCGCATGGCCGAAGCTCGAGCCGCAGACGGCCGGCGCGAGTACTCCGAGGCGACCCTGAAGCGGCAGTGCGATCCCGAGTTCCTGGAGCACCTGACCGAGCGTGTGGAGGGCGTGGACGCCGTCGTCTCGCTCGCCTGCGGAACGGGCGTGCAGGCTCTGGCGGAGCGTTTTGCCGACTTGCCCGTGTTCCCGGGCGTCAACACCAGCTTTATCGGCATGGCCGTCGAATGGGGCGTGTGGGACGAGCGCTGCGCGGCCTGCGGGGATTGCCGACTGGAGGACACGGGCGGCATCTGCCCCATCACCCGGTGCACCAAAGGGATCCTGAATGGCCCGTGCGCCGGGCCCAAGAACGGGCACTGCGAGGTGAGTCCCGACATGGAGTGCGCCTGGCTCTTGATCTACCGGCGCCTGGAGCGACTGGGGCAGCTGGAGAGGATGCGCCGGTACTACCCGCCGCGAAACTTCCGGCCCATCAGCCGGCCGCGGCGCATCGTGGGCAAGGCGGGTCTGGAAGCGAGGGGAAGCCATGGCGACGTCACTGCTTGAAGAGAAGCTCCTGTCCGGCGAGTTCGTGGTGACCACGGAGATCGGTCCGCCCAAGGGCGCCGATGTGTCCGGCGTCATCCACCATATCGACGTGCTCAAGGACATGGTCGACGGCATCAACGTCACCGATCATCAGAGCTCGGTGATGCGCTACCCGTCGTTGGGAGCGTGCCTGCTGATCAAGGAACGGGGCGGCGAGCCCGTGCTGCAGATCACCTGCCGAGACCGCAACCGGCTGGCCCTGCAGGCCGAGGTACTCTTCGCGTACTCGCGAGGCATCCAGAACATCCTGTGCCTGACCGGGGACTCGGTGGACGTGGGCGACCACAAGGACGCCAAACCGGTGTTCGACCTCGATTCGGTGCAGCTGCTGCGCATGATCCGCACCATGGAGTCGGGGGTGGACATGGCGGGCAACCAGCTGGCCGGCGCGCCGAAGTGCTGCATTGGGGCCTCCGTGCATCCCGAAGCCGATTTCATGGAGGCGCAGCTGGTCAAGTTCGACAAGAAGGTGGAGGCCGGGGCTCAGTTCTTCCAGACCCAGGGCGTATTCGACCTGGCGGCCTTCCGCCGTTTCATGCAGTACGCCTCCCAGTTCGACGTGAAGATCCTGGCCGGCTTCATCGTGCTCTCCTCCGCGGGGATGGCGCGCTATATGAACAGCTCTGTCCCCGGGATAACGGTGCCGCAGGAGCTGGTCGACGAGCTGGCCGCGGTCGAGAAAGGGAAGGGGCTGGCGAAAGGAGTCGAGATCGCGGCCCGATTCATCCGGACCATCAGGGAGGAAGGCCTATGCCACGGAGTGCACATCATGGCGGTCGGCAATGAGTCGGTCGTGCCCGAGCTCTTGGCGGCCGCGGAGCTGGTAGGGGTTCACCGTTGAGAGCGCGACCGCCAGGTGCTTCCGACCGGCCGCAAGGCGGCCGGTCGTGGCATTGGGGACGGTGGGCGGAGCCGAGGAGGTAGAGAAGAATGGAAAGCAAGAAGAAGATCCTGGTGGTGGACGACGACCCCGGGTTCCGCGAGGCCTGCCGGGTCACCTTCGAAGCGAAGTCATACGACACGGTGCTCAGCCCCTCGAGGGAGGACGCCCTTGAGCGGATGAAGGAGGATCCCGATCTGGTGATCCTGGGTACCCTCGAGCCCGCGGGAGAAGCCTTCCGCCTCCATCAGTGGCTCAAGGCGCAGCGTCGCTACGCAGACGTGCCCCTCATGGTCATTGACGCCGCCGCTAGGGAGCGAGGGACCAAGGGGTGGCGCAAGTTCGAAGGCATGCGCATGCAGTGCGACGAGTACCTGACCAAGCCGGTCGAGCCGAGCATGCTCGTGCCCTGCATCCAGCACATGCTGGATGAGGCGACGCGGAAGATCAAGGTGCTCATCGTCGATGACCACACCATGGTGCGCGACGGCATCGCGGCCGTTCTCGCCCTGCAGAAGGACGTCGAGGTCGTGGGTGAGGCAGTGGACGGAAGGGACGCCGTTGAGAAGGCGGCGCGGCTGCTGCCGAACGTGGCCATCATGGACATCGCCATGCCGGTCATGAGCGGCATCGAGGCCACCAAGCAGATCGCCAAGGAGTACCCGCAGGTGAAGGTCCTCATCCTCACCCAGTACGATGAGCAAGAGAACATGCTCGTAGCCGGCCGGGCCGGTGCGCGGGGCTTCATCCCCAAGAAGGCAGCGGGTGCGGAGCTCATCCAGGGTTTGAAGGCGGTCAACCGGGGCTCGTACTTTCCGGAGACCTTCGCGGAAGTTGCCCTGAACTGACGGGTGTATGTCCCGACTGGCGGGGGCCGGCCGCGTGGCGGCCGGCCCCCGCCGCAGTACTCGTGGTGCGCCCGGGACAGCAGCACGGGCCGGAAGGTCCCTCCGAGCCCGCCAGCACCGGATACCTACCTGCTAGCAGGCTGTCGGGAAATGACGCTTCGCCACCGGAGTGCGCTGGGTACGCGCCAGGCTAGGACGCAGGGAGCGCTCGTAGCGGCGCTACGGGCGCGAGTGAGGACAACGCGTGGCGCCGCCCAGTGCGCTCCGGCGGCCGAGGTTTCTTTTTCCGACAGCCTCCTAGGCCCGCCCCCAGCGCACCCCGGCGGCGAGGCGTCATTCCGAGACGGGCTTCTCGCCTCGCGCTCGCCCGTCGCGTCCTGACGGCGAAGCGTCATCGGGAAACGAGCTCTTGATGCTACGATTCTCCTCGTGAGCTTCTGCTTCATACACGCCGCCGATTTGCACCTCGATACTCCCTATGAAGGAGTCGGAGAGGCGTCTCCCCAGGTGGCCGACGCTTTGCGCGAAGCTTCTTTGGCCGCTTTCGACGACCTCGTGCGGCTCACACTGGAACGCAAGGCGGCCTTCCTGCTCCTGGCCGGCGATATCTACGACGGCGCCGAGCGGGGAGTGCGGGCTCAGCTGCGCTTCTTGGCCGGGTTGCGACGGCTGAGCCAGGCCGGTATCCGGGTCTTCGTGGTGCACGGAAACCACGACCCGGTCGGCGGGTGGCCCGGAGTGCGGGAGTGGCCGGAGGGCGTGCGCGTCTTCGGGGCGGATGTACAGGAGGAGTCGGTCGTGGAGCGCGAGGGCGTGGTGCTCGCGCGCGTCCAAGGGATCAGCTATGGCCGCCGCGAGGTGTCCGAGAACCTTGCGGTCCGTCTCCGGCCGAGCGATGGGCCGGGATTGAAGGTGGCGCTGCTGCACGCCAACGTGGGTGGCGACGCGACCCACGCTCCCTACAGCCCCTGCTCCCTCGACCATCTCCTGAGCGCCGGCTTCGACTACTGGGCATTGGGGCACATCCACCGGGGGCAGGTACTGCACGAGGGCCGGCCTTGGGTCGTCTACCCGGGCGGTACGCAAGGAAGGAGCCTCAAGCCCAGCGAGCGCGGCCCCAAAGGCGCCTGTGTGGTCCACGTGCAGGGCGGCACCGTGCGTGGAGTGGACGCTGTTTCGGTCGACCAGGTGCGCTTCGCCGTCCTGGAAGTCGACGTGAGCGGGCTTGCCGACCTGGGCGGTCTGCGCGGGCGGCTCCAGCGAGAGGCCGAGGGATTGCGCGCCGCCGCGGAGGGTCGGGCCCTGGTGGTGAGGGCGGTTGTGCGCGGCCGGGGGCCGGTCCACGCCGACCTTCGCTGTGCGGGCAGTGCCGGCGATTTGGTGCGTGACCTCCGCGACGAGTACGAGGGGGAGTCCCCCTTTCTCTGGTGGGAGTCAGTACGGGACGAAACCCGGCCTGCCATCGATCTGGAGGCGATTCGTGCACGCGACGATTTCTCCGCCGCGCTGGTCAGCCAAGTCGACGGCTACCTGGAGAGGGACGGGGAGGCGGCCTGCTTCCTCGCGGAGCGGGTGCTGGGCTCCGCGCCCCGCAAGGTGGCGGTGCACGCGGCCTCCTTGGAAGCGCTAGATGATTGATTCCACGCCGTCAGGCGCAGTAGTCAACGAGCGCCCGGCTCGGACGCCCGAGTTGGTAGTTGAGGCAGATGCAGGCCGTAAGACAGAGGAAGCGCTGCAGAGAAGCGGCCG
>Ga0172371_10001476_pt1 | contig 37394 bp, 32 predicted proteins | sample Lak12m_FD_114543 | JGI IMG/M metagenome (GOLD analysis project Ga0172371, IMG submission 114543) | Freshwater microbial communities from Kabuno Bay, South-Kivu, Congo - kab_022012_12m | ecosystem: Environmental > Aquatic > Freshwater > Lake | place: Democratic Republic of the Congo: South-Kivu... | reverse complement strand
TTCTTTTCTATCGGTCGTTTCATCTTTTTCACCTCCTATCATAAAGTGAGTGTAGATGACGACCGTTTACCTGGACATCTTAGATTTCGCTAACAGAGGACAACTGAGATTTCGTTTAACAGAGCAGTAAGGATTAACTTCTACTTGACAGGTGATAGTTTAACCTCTAAAATGATTCTCATAAAAAATGAAGATATTGCTGGTTGAAGATGAAAAGAGGCTTGCGCATTTTATAAAAAAAGGATTAGTGGAGGAAGGTTTTGCTGTGGATCAAGTATCTGATGGTGAGGAAGGGTTATATCTGGCAAAAGAAGAGACATACGATGTTATCGTTCTTGACGTGATGCTTCCGAAATTATCCGGTATTGAGCTTTGTCGAAAGTTGCGGAAAATAAAAGACACCCCGGTGCTTATGCTGACCGCAAAAGGCGAAGTTGAGAGTAGGATCGCGGGGCTGAATTCTGGAGCCGACGACTACCTGATAAAACCATTTATTTTTGCAGAACTTAAGGCGCGGATTAATGCCCTTCTTCGCCGAAGCTATCATCAAATTTCCAATAATCTTACTCTGCTTGATCTTGATGTTGATCCCGTAAAACATATGGTGACTAGAGCAGGAAAATCCATTAAGTTAACGCCAAAAGAGTTTGCTATTCTTGAGTTTCTTCTTCGTCGAAAATACGAAGTGGTTACTCGCACGCAGATTATTGAGCATGTATGGGATTACAGTTTTGAAACTCTTTCTAACGTGGTTGATGTGTTTGTCGGTACACTGCGAAAGAAGATTGACAAGGGTTATAAAATTCCTCTTATCCACACACTGCATGGAATCGGATATATGGCAACTGATAAAAACCCCCATAGCTTATGAAAAAACAATCACAAAGCCTTAGGTTTAAATTGTTTTTTTGGTACCTATTAAGTCTTATTTTACTCGGTTTTTTTATCATCCTCACTGTTCATATCTACCAATATAAATATAGTATCTATGTACTTGCAACATTGTTTTTAGTTTTATCTATGGTTGGGTTTGTTACTATTCACAAATTTACCCGGTCTTTGCACAACCTTTCTTCCCAAATTAGACAAATATCAAGTAGAAATTTAGATAAACGAATCACTGCTATTACCGGTGATGGCGAAATTGACGAGTTGGCAGCAACATTTAACGATCTATTGAGCCGGTTGGACACGGCTTTTAAGCAAGAACGACAATTTATCGCCGATGTTGCTCATGAAATGAAGACGCCGATTGCCACTCTTCAAAGCAGCTTTGAGGTTACTTTACATAAAGAAAGGACAAATGAAGAATATAGAAAAATTATCAAAGATTCAATCATCGAAACTGAAAGGATTACCAATACTCTAAAAGATATTTTGGATCTTGCCTGGTCTGAGGTGCCAAATAAAAATAAGAAAGACGAATTTAGTCTGTCCGCTCTGATGGAGGAACTTGGGGAAATCGCGCAAAAACTTGCATCACGAAAAAAGGTTGAAGTTGTACAATCGATCACCCAACATATAATCATTTGCGGATTTAAAGATCGATTGGGAAGAGCAATTATCAATATCATCGACAATGCAATTAAATATACACCGGCTGGAGGGAAAGTGCAGGTCGGATTGGAAAAAGAAAAAGATTGGGCAATTATATCAGTCAGAGATACGGGGCAGGGGATTAAACAGAGCGAGCTTGGACATATATTTGATCGATTTTATCGCGGTGAAAAAACCGATAAGATCTTTGGTGCAGGACTAGGGTTAGCTATCGCCAAAGCAACCGTCAGTGCGCATCAAGGAACAATTGAAGTTAAAAGCAGACTCAAGCAGGGTTCTTTGTTTGTTATATCTGTCCCACTCGGCAATCTTTCTTCATAATTTCTTCATGTCCGGTTTGTTATCATAATGACGTTTGAATTAATTTTTTTTGTTCTTTATGAATAAAACCACTATCAATATAAAAGGAATGCATTGCCGGTCATGTGAGATACTCATTGAAGACGAGCTTATGAAGGTTCAAGGTGTTAAAAAAGCAGTGGTAAGTGAAAAAAAAGGTGTTGCGGAAATATTTTATAAAGGCGAGATTGACAATGAGGCGGTTGAAAATGCGGTATGTTCTGCAGGATATTCAATAGGGGTAAAAGAAGAAAAACCTCTCTTTTCAAAACGCATGAAAGATTATGTTGAACTTGGCTATGCTTTTTTGATTCTCGTTCTTCTTTATTTAATTGGAGATGCGCTTGGACTATTTAATATTTCGCTAAAAAGTATAGGAAGTAATTATGGAAATCTTCCTGTCGTATTTTTGGTTGGATTAACAGCAGGAATTTCTACTTGTATAGCTTTAGTTGGTGGACTTGTACTAGCCGCCTCTGCTCGATTTGTTGAAAAACATCCACAAGCATCAACGCTCCAAAAATTCAAGCCCCACTTGTCTTTTAATGCAGGGAGAATTATTTCCTTTTTTATCCTTGGCGGAATTATAGGATATGTAGGGTCGTTTTTTCAGTTATCAACCACAACACTCGGATTGCTTACTGTGGCGGTTGGAGCTGTAATGGTCCTTATGGGGTTGCAACTTACGGAAATATTTCCACGGCTTAATGGCATACAATTCACCTTGCCAAAAGGAATAAGCCGGGTACTTGGAATCAAAGAACAGTCGGAACAGGAATACAGCCATAAGAATTCATTTCTTCTTGGTGCGTCAACATTTTTTCTCCCCTGTGGATTTACTCAGGCGATGCAGTTATTTGCCATAAGTAGCGGAAGCCCGATAAAGGGTGCATTGACCATGGGTGTTTTTGCGATCGGCACTGCTCCAGGTCTTTTAGGAATTGGTGGCTTGACATCTGTTGTTAAGGGGGCATTTGCTAGGCCATTCTTTAAGTTTGCAGGGTTAATTGTAATATTCATGGCTCTCTTTAATATTTCCAACGGTTTAAATCTGAGCGGTATTGATGTTAATGCGTTTATTAGCAATGGGGTTCAGACATCTATTCAAGCAACAGACCCCAATGTCACTTTGGAAAATGGAGTGCAAGTTGTAAAAATGACTCAAACTTCAAGTGGATATTCACCTAATTCATTTACGATTAAAAAAGGAATTCCGGTGAAGTGGGTTGTTACTTCTGAAGATGCATTTACGTGCGCTGCAAGTATTGTTTCATCAAAGCTGGGCATAAGGAAGAACCTTGTTGCCGGAGAAAATATTATTGAATTTACCCCACAAGAGGCTGGACAGATTCCGTTTACGTGCAGCATGGGAATGTACCGAGGTGTATTTAATGTTATTAAGACGGATGGAGTGGGTAAAACGACAATCGATTCGAGCACATCCAATAATACCGTACAAGTTCAGCAAGCAGCTGCTACTATTCCAGCCCAAGGAGGATCATGTGGGGGTGGTGGCGGTGGATGCGGTTGTGGAGCAAAACCCCAAAGACAGGCAGCACTTAATGCTGATAAAACACCACCTGTTTCAGCAACGACCCAAGGAAGTGTTCAGATTATTAATGCGACCTATTCACCTTCTGAAGATATAAAGCCTAACAAATTCACTGTTAAGGCGGGTAGCCCAGTTAAGTTTGATATTGATGCAAAAGAAGACGGTCAAGGATGCATGGGAAGCATTATGATCCCTGGTCTTGATGACAACCCACAGGGATTTGAAAAAGGCAAAGTTACCAGTTTATCTTTTACTCCCGCTAAGCCAGGTTCATACACTATAACCTGCGCCATGAGGGTACCAAGGGGAACAATTATAGTTGAGTAAAAAATTAAGGGGACGACGAGTAATTTTATAAATTTATTAAACATATGAAATACACAACTAAACTACAGCTTTCCGGGTTGACCTGTGGAGCATGCGAGAAAGTTATCTCAAAAAAATTACAAAAAATTGAAGGTGTAGAGACAGTACATGTTTCGGCACAAAATGAACAAGCGTCAGTCATGGCAGAGCGAAATGTATCAAAAGAAGAAGTTGTGCAGGCACTTTCAGGGACTCATTATAAAGTAATTAGTATTTTATAAACAAAACATATGAGACAAGTATCTTTTTCTGTCAAAGGAATGCATTGCTCATCGTGTGAGCTTTTGATCAAAGATGAATTGACTGCTTTGCAGGGCACATCGCAGGTTAAAGTTGATCATAAAACGGGTAAAGGATCACTCACTATAGAAGATGGTAGGGTTACTAAAGAGTCAATACTTGAAGCAATTAAAAAGGCAGGCTATGAGGGTGAAGTTGAAGATATCTTAGGTGCTCAAGCTCAAACAAAGAAAGATGCTGTTAGTGTGATCCAAAAAAGTGCAAAATCAAAAGATCCTATGCGTGTAGTATTTCAATCATATATTACTGCGGATGGAGAAGTAATCGAAAATGAAAACGGTAAGCTTTCATTTCAAGGAAAAGTAGATAACAAGAAGTCAGTAGAGGTTGTTATTCCTAAAGGAAAAGAAGTTGAGGCGGAAGACTACATTCAAAAATTTGTAAATTCCCAGAACTTTATTCAGCTTCTTGATAAAGTTAATAACTCTTCAGAAATAAGTAAAGAAACAAGACATATTTCCTCTTCTATCCAAAAAGACCAAAATGTTAAGGAAAATTCAGCAAAAAGAGTTAACTTATCATTATCTGGCATGCATTGCGCCTCCTGCGCTTTAATTATTGAGAAAGCGCTCAAAAAAGAAGCGGGCGTCATGGAAGCGCACGTGAATTTTTCCGCTGAAAAAGCCTCAATTATCTATGATAAATCTGCGATAAATGCAGACGTATTGGTTCAAGTAGTTAGAAAAACCGGATACTCCGCAACCATTCTTGACGAAAAAGATACGGAGTTTGAGGCAAAAAAAAGAAAACAGGAGATTAAAACTTTATTTCATAAATTCATCGTCAGTCTTGGCTTAAGCATCCCCATGCTTTATTTCATGTTGTTTGATTTTTTCTCATGGATGCCAGGAAAGGCCCTCTTTCTTCCATTGGTGGGAATTATTTCTTTAATTCTTGCCACTCCGGTTCAGTTCATCATTGGAAAAGGATTTTATAGGGGCGCTTTGTCAGCTCTTCGTATGAAAACGTTTAATATGGACTCACTGATTGCCATTGGTACGTCGGTCGCCTATTTTTACAGCTTGGTTAATTTTGTTAGTTATTATCTTGTCAATAAAACAATAGTTGGAGTTGGTGGCGCGAAAATACCCGAACTTTATTTTGAAACTGCCGCATTTCTCATTACGTTTGTCATTTTAGGTAAATGGCTTGAGGCGCAGGCAAAGGGAAAAACATCAGACGCAATTAAAAAACTAATGGGACTGCAGGCAAAAACCGCCCGAGTTATGCGTGGCGAAATTATTTCAGATATTCCAATTGATCAGGTAGTGCATGGAGATATTCTTTTGGTGCGCCCTGGTGAAAAAGTTCCGGTGGACGGGATAATTATGAAAGGATCATCTGCCGTTGATGAGTCCATGATTACTGGTGAGAGTTTGCCGGTGGAAAAACAGATGAACGATACGGTTGTTGGCGGAACAATAAATAAGACGGGGAGTTTTGAATTCAAGGCGACCCGAGTGGGTTCAGAAACCACGCTGGCTCAAATTATCAGATTGGTTGAAGAGGCGCAAGGTTCAAAAGCGCCAATTCAGGATTTTGCCGATAAGATTTCCGCATATTTCGTGCCGGTTGTTATCGGAATCGCTATTTTAACGTTTGTAATTTGGTTTTTTGCGCTTGGAGCTTCTTTGTCTTTTAGCCTGATGACCTTTACTGCTGTAATCGTCATTGCTTGTCCATGCGCTTTGGGTCTTGCCACCCCGACCGCCATTATGGTTGGAACAGGCAAAGGCGCAGAGCACGGGATACTGATTAAGGGTGGAGAACCACTTGAGGCAGCCTGTCATATTAATACAATCGTTTTTGATAAAACAGGCACGTTAACCAACGGTAAACCCGAAGTTACGGATGTTGAAAGCTTAAAAGAAATGGATGAAGATGAGTTATTGACTATTGCCGCTTCACTTGAGAAACAATCAGAACATCCGTTAGCTGAGGCCATTTACCAATACGCTAATAAAGAAGGACTTGCCCTAAGCGAAGTTGAAGGATTTAAGGCCATTCCCGGGCATGGAATACAGGGAGAGATTGAAAGTACTACTTATTATTTTGGGAATAGAAAATTGATAAATAACATTGTAGGCTTGTCGGTTGAAAGAATTAATCGAAAAATGAGCCGATTGGAAGAACAAGGCAAAACCGCCATGATTTTAGCCAGCAAAAAGGAAATACTGGGATTGGTTGGGGTAGCTGATACTGTAAAAACAACATCAAAAGAAGCGGTTGAAGGTCTTAAAAAGTTAGGAATTGCCGTTTACATGATCACTGGAGATAATGAAAGTACTGCAAAAACAATCGCCAGGCAGGTCGGGATAGAAAATATACTCGCTGAAGTGTTGCCAGAAGATAAATCTAAAAACGTCAAAAAACTTCAAGATGAAGGTAAAAAGGTAGCAATGGTTGGGGATGGGATAAACGACGCGCCGGCTCTTGCCCAAGCCGATTTGGGGATCACAATGGGATCGGGCACTGACGTTGCGATGGAATCAGGAGGGATTGTCATCATCAAGAATGATTTACGCGATGTGGTAAACGCCATTGATCTTTCGAAAACCACCATGAATAAAATAAAGCAAAATATGTTTTTTGCTTTATTCTATAACGTGATGGGTATTCCCGTCGCGGCGAGAATATTCGCAGGACTGGGAATTATTTTGAAACCAGAACTTGCAGGATTAGCAATGGCGTTAAGTTCAATATCCGTGGTAAGTAATTCGCTACTGCTTCGTCGGTATAAATCGGGACAAAAAAATATTCTTTCCATGCTTGCGCCAATCATTATGGTGGGGTTGTTTTCGTTTCTCTTTTTTGAATTCGCTAAGTTCAGTTCTGGAAAATAATTGTAAAATATGAGGAGACTTTGTTCAAACTATTTGTCAGTTAAGACCTTGAATTTTATAGGATATTTTATCAATAAAACCATTTTGCTAATAAAGCTTCCAATCAAGCCCCCAACTACTACATCAGAAAAGTAGTGGACCAGAAGATAAATACGAGACAGAGCGATCAGCAAGGCGATAAGATAGTAGAACCAACGGCGTTTTCGATCAAAATAAGACAACACTGTTGCAGCTGTAAAAGCAGTGGCGGCATGACCAGATGGAAACGAATAATCGGGCGGGCAAATGGAGTCAGAAGTCAGTTGAGATAGGCTCGCCTCGCTGGCGCTTTGGCGAAGCGGGTTAAAATCGGTTGAAATCAGCTGGCAAGGGCGGGGCCGCCGGAAAATATTTTTTAATCCGAGATTGACGATAAAGCCGGTCAAAGCAAAGCTTAGGAGAAAATAGAAGATAAACAGCCTGTCGCGTTTTTGGATCCCCGGATGATGGACCTCTTCAATTATTAAAGTAATCAGAATAATAAGAATCCACAATATCAAGGAGTTGCCATAGAGGGAGAAAAAAGTGAAAATACTGTCAATTAACTGATTATGGGGAAATAAATTAAATATATATCCGGTGATTGAGGTGTCGATTGAATTGATCATACTTTATAAGTATAAAGGTTATGAATACCGATGATATGAGTCATTGGTTTTAGGGTCTTAATCGGATAGAAATAAGACACAATCCTTTTTTCTTTCGGCAGCAATTTGATAATCGAGAGGGTTTTTTCCAAAAACCACGGGGAAATGTACAGATAGAATGTAGCATTTAGAATTTTGAGTTCAGAATTTAAAGACAACATTTGTGAAAGATTTGTTTTAAAAAAGTCAGCCCAGATAATTTTTATATTCCTCCTGTTAGGATGAAAAAGGCGGCGCAGATGCATAATGCCGACAAGAACAGGATTAATATCGACGGCGATAAAGCGGGTGTTGAGTTTTTTCCCAAACGCTTGCCCGGCCGCCGCAAAGATTACGAAGCCATCGCCGGCGCCCAAATCAATTACCGTCCGATTGCTTTTTAAATCAAGCGCCTTGATAATGAGCTGCAAATCTTGGTGATTGGAGGGATAATAGGGTATGGGTGAAAAACGAGGAGAGGCAAAAATAATAATCACACCCATTAATAGAATGAAAATTATCAGCGCTAAATAAACCACCTTTTTATTGTAACAAGAATTTTATATACTTGATTTGATAATCAACATGAAAAAAATGACGGCGTTTCTGGCGGTTCTTTTTATTGTATTTTTTGCAGCTCATGTTGTGAAGGCCGAACAGATTGATGACTTTGACGTCAAAATCCAGGTTAATAAAAACGGTATCATCTCCATTCAAGAAAAAATCGTTTACGATTTTGGCAATGAATATAAACACGGTATTTATCGTGACATTCCTTATATCAAAACCAATCAGGACGGCAAAAAATATCAGATGGACTTAACCAGGATTTTGGTGACAGACGAGACCGGAGGCGCCTATCCGTTTTCCAAAATCCGGGAGGACCGGCAGATTCGCCTTAAAATAGGTGACGCCCGGCGGACAGTTACCGGTGTCCATACGTATCAAATTAATTACCAAGTAAGCGGCGCCTTAACATATTTTTCGGACCACGACGAACTTTATTGGAATATCACCGGTAATGATTGGGTGGTACCAATTGTTAAGGCGTCCTCAAAAATACAGCTGCCTGCGGCGGTTCCCCAAAAAGATATCAATGCGATTTGTTATACAGGAACGGTCGGCAGTAAAGATCAACATTGCACAGTCGATATTCAAAACAATAATGTTTTCATCAATTCCAGCCGGCCGCTTCCGCCGTCGGCGGGGATGACGTCGGCTGTCGGTTTCCCGAAAAATATTGTTGCGGTGATCGAACCAAAACCAGTGATTGATTTCTTTGATACATTGTGGGGGAAGTTTTTTATTATCGTCGTTGGTTTATTGATATTGCTTTGGTACGTGCTTTATCCGATTTGGTTACCGATTAAATGGTATTTGTATGGTCGTGATCCCAAAGTGGCGGTGGGTGAAGTCACGGCTGCGTATGATCCTCCCAAAAGCCAAAGTGGCCATATATTTACTCCAGCGGAGACAGGGACGATTATTGACGAAAGTGTTGATATGCGCGATATCGTAGCGACTGTAGTGGACTTAGCCCGTCGCGGTTTTCTTAAGATCGTTGAAAAGAAAAAAAATGATTTTTACTTAGTAAAACAAAATGAGTTCAAGGTTGATCGATCTTTGCAACAATTTGAGAAAGATTTGTTGACCGGAATTTTCAGTGACGGCGATGAAATTCGCATCAAAGATCAGGATTTATACGAGACAGTGGAATCCGTCAAAAAAACAATTTATCGATCAATGATTAGTCAAGGTTCGTTTCCAGAAGATCCGCAAAAAAAGCGCACCTTCTACATGATTGTAGTTGGACTGGCTGTTGTTACCATGAATTTGCCGTTAGTTTTGTTATCTTTAATTTTTGGTCGAGTGATGTTTAGAAAAACTGTTCTGGGAAAAAAACAGGCCAATGTCGCAAAGTCTCTTTACAATTTCCTTACGACCCAATCACGTCAGCTTGAATTTCAAGCACGGGGTCAGATGTTTTTCGAAAAATTATTGCCCTATGCGGTGGCTTTTGGAGTTGAACGACTGTGGGCAAAACGCTTTGCCGGTCTTAAGATCGCTCCGCCGACCTGGTATCAAAGTTACGATAATCGGACTTTTACAACGATTTATTTTATCTCCAGTCTGAACTCATCGCTGAATAGTTTTTCCAGCGTAGCTCGTCCACCGACCAGTACCACCTCGACTTCCGGATTTTCTTCAGGTTTCTCTGGCGGTTCATCGGGTGGCGGTGGTGGCGGAGGGGGAGGAGGAAGTTGGTAAAAATCTTTTGACAATTATTTATCCATTTGCTATACCCATCTTATGCTGGTTTGCAACCCATCGGGTTGCCAAAGCAGTCTTAGATGGGTATATCCTGAGCAAATTCATTTGCGAATGGTATACAAATTAATGGTAAGTAGTTTCCGGCAATAGCACTAATGGCCAAGATAAAGAAGAAGATCAGCTATCCGATTGATGAAGCATTAACTCCCCTTGACGGGAGAAACCGTCATAAGATTAAAAATCTAATTCCATATTTCTCCGAAGCCGCATTATTAAAATATCGCATCTTTATCGAACTTGAATATCTTAAAGCTTTATCGGCTCAAAGAGTGATTCGTCATTTTTCTCGCCAAGAGCATAATTTTATAGCATCATTACCATCCCAAATCCACCTCGTAGGTGGAGTGGGTGAGATTGAAAACAAGACCAATCACGATATGAAGGCAGTCGAGTTGTATTTACAGATGAAACTGTGCCAGACCAGCTTGAAAGACATTGCCCCCATGATTCATTTTGGCTTAACCGCCGATGACATCAATAATATCGCTTATGCATTAATGATAAAAGATGCCTGCAGAAATGTCTTAATTGGTGAAATTGAAAAAATTGAAAAACAACTAATAACACTCATTTTGGTTTCCAAAAATATTCCGATGCTCGGTCGCACTCATGGGCAACCAGCCGCACCAACAACACTGGGGAAAGAATTACTGGTATTTGCTCGCCGATTGCAGTTAGAATTAAACAGTTTAAAAAAATTGAACATAAAAGCAAAAATAACCGGTAATACTGGCAACTTAAATGTACACAAAACTCTCTTTACTGGAATTAATTGGTTAAAATTCAGCCAAGATTTTATCGAGTCATTGGGACTAATTCCTGATATAGTGACAACGCAAATTGAGCCCTACGACAGCATAATCGTTCTATTTCAAAATTTAATAAGAATTAATAATATACTTCTGGGGCTTTGTGTTGACCTTTGGCAATATATTATGCTTGGATATTTTCAGCAAACCGTTGTCGAAAAGGAAGTTGGATCAACTGCCTTGCCTCATAAGGTTAACCCGATATATTTGGAGGGAGCAGAAGGGGGTTTTGGGATTGCCAACGCCCTCCTGGAATTTTACTGCCGGAAACTCTCATATTCTCGGCTTCAGCGCGATCTCTCAGACAGCACGATTCGGCGGTCTTTTGGCATCGCGATTGCCTATGCTCTTTTATCATACCAAAGCGTTTTGACTGGACTGAGTAGAATTACGCCAAATAAAAAAAACATTCAAAAAGATCTGATGGAACATTGGGAAGTGCTTTCTGAACCAATTCAAAACTTCTTACGATTTAAGGGGAAGACCGGTGCTTATGAGCAAACTAAACAATTTTTCCGCGGCAGAATAATCGATAAATCAGATGTGCGCCATTTTATTTTAAGTTTGGATTTGAGTGAGACGGATAAAAAGATGCTTTTAGATTTAACGCCGCAGAAATATACAGGGTATGCCGAAGAGATTACTAACTTAATCTTAAAACAGAAGTTATGATGAACTAAGATGCGATAGTTCTGTTAATAATGAGACTTGTCATTCCTGCGAAAGCAGGAATCCATAAACGATTGTAAGTTAAATAGATTCCGGATCAAGTCCGGAATGACAGCTTAATAAATTAATTGAATACCATGATGAAATTTCCGCTCGTTGTTATTGGATCACAATGGGGCGATGAGGGAAAAGGGAAGGTGATCGATATTTTGGCAAAACAGGCAGATTTGGTGGTACGTTTCAATGGTGGTAATAACGCCGGTCATACCGTTGATGTTAAAGGAGTGAAATATAAATTATCGCTTTTGCCTTCGGGGGTCGTACAAAATAAACAATTATTGATATCGCAAAATGTGGTGATTAATCCTAAAGTTTTAATTCAAGAAATTAGATTGGTTAAAGGTCAGGGATTAAAACTTAGATTAAAAATTGATGCGCGTGCACACATTGTTATGCCATATCACCAGGAAATGGATGCGGCGACTGAAAGTTGGAAAGGTAAAAAGGCCACCGGAAGTCTTCATCTTGGGATTGGTTATTGTTATGAAGATAAAAATAACAGGTTTGGTATCAGGCTGGAGGATTTAATCGACAAAAAACTGCTAAAAGAAAAACTGGACTATTTTTTCCCAATCAAACAACGCCAGATCAATCTAGTTTACAATTATCACTCGGATATGACCGTTAATCAAATCTATAAAGAATATGTTGAGTACGGAAAAATCCTCAAACCGTATGTTGATGATGTGTCGGAAATTGTCAGTCAAAATATTCATAACAAAAAGATCTTGTTTGAAGGGGCCCATGGAACTTTTCTTGATGCAGCCTTTGGAACTTATCCTTATACAACTGCTGTTAATACCATTTCCGGGTCGGTGTTTCCCTATGTGGGCTTTCCTCCGCAAAAGATTTACACTTTAGGAGTAGTTAAGGCCTATACGACGCGGGTTGGCAATGGTCCGTTCCCAACCGAGCTTTCCGACAAAATTGGAGAGCAGATCCGGAGGGCCGGTGGTGAATTTGGCACCGTGTCAAAACGTCCCCGCCGGTGCGGTTGGTTGGATCTTCCGCTAGTTCGAACGGCTCATCGATTATCGGGTTTTGACTATTTAGCCATTACCAAACTTGACGTTTTGTCGGGACTGTCTCAGATTAAAATCTGTACACATTATGTTTTTGATGGTAAGAAAACCAAGACATTACCGGCCCAGATTGCCGACTTTGAGCGTTGTTTTCCGGTCTATCGTGAATTTGCCGGTTGGAAGGAGGACATATCACAGATTAAAAAGTTTGATGATCTGCCTAGTAATGCCAAGCGGTATCTTAAGTTTATTGAAAAAGAGATAGGAGTGACAGCGCAGTTGGTTTTTGTTGGTCCAGAAAGAAATCAGACCATTAAGATCAGGTGACAACAAACAGGTAATAGTTAACAAATTATTAAAAATTTCATTTTCTATGAAACTAGATGAAGGTTTAACTTATGACGATGTCTTATTAATTCCCCAACGTTCCTTTATTGATCATCGATCGGACGTGTCAACTAAAACCCAATTAAGTCGAAACATTACGCTTAATACGCCCTTTATATCGGCTAATATGGATACGGTAACCGAGAGCGAAATGGCCATTGCCATGGCGAGGGAAGGAGGGATAGGCATTATTCATCGTTTTATGACGATTGAAGAGCAAATTGAGGAAGTTAAAAAAGTGAAACGTCACGTTGGTTTTATCGTTGAATCTCCATACACTATTCAACCAGAGACGAAACTCAACAAAATTTGGAATATGGCTCGCAAAACTCAGGTTGATAGTTTTGTTGTGGTTGATGATAAAAATTGTGTAGTTGGAATGTTGGGAAAGCGCGATTATATATTTGCGACCAATGGCGAGGAAAAAGCCGTTGCGCTGATGACGCCTCTTAAAAAGCTGATCGTCGGGAAATCCAATACCACCATCAAGGAGGCTAAAAAAATCTTCACTCAATATAAAATCGAAAAATTACCCTTAATTGATCGCAACAACAGATTGATTGGGTTGATTACCGCGCGGTCAATCTTAAATTACGAGAAATATCCTCACTCGACTAAAGATGAATTGGGTCGCTATCGAGTGGGGGCGGCAATTGGTGTCGTTAATGATTTTATCGAGCGTGCCCAAGGCTTAATTAATGCTCGAGTCGATGTTCTGGTTGTTGATGTAGCCCATGGCCATAATGATGTTGCTTTAAAAGCAGTATCACAAGTCAGGAAAAAGTTCAAAAACATTGACATTATCGGAGGTAATGTCGCCACAAAAGACGGAGTGATCGATCTAATTGAGCGGGGAGTTGATGCGGTAAAGGTGGGAATTGGCCCGGGCGGTTTATGTACGACTCGGATTGTTGCGGGGGTTGGTGTTCCTCAGTTTACAGCAGTCTCTCAGTGTTCGCTATCGGCTCAAAAAAAAGGTGTTCCGATCATCGCCGATGGAGGAACAAACTATCCTGGCGATATTACGAAAGCATTGGCGGCGGGAGCGTCGAGTTGTATGCTGGCTGGTTGGTTTGCCGGAACGGATGAAAGTCCGGGTGGGATCATTATGCGCCGCGGCATGAAATTTAAAGTCCATCGCGGGTCGGCTTCGTTTTTAGCCACAGCCGATAGGAAAATAAAGTTAGAGAATCATAATGAAAATCAGTTGAATACGATTGTGCCCGAAGGAATCGAGGCGATGGTGCCATATAAAGGTCATGTTGCTGATGTGATTTATCAGCTGCAGGGAGCATTGCGGTCGGGAATGAGTTACTGCAATGCCAAAACTATTTCTCAACTGTGGAAGAATGCCCGCTTCGTTAAAATCACCGAAGCCGGCTTCCGGGAAAGCAAATCGCATAATGTCCAGGAAATATAGGTCAGCTATCAGTTAACAGAGATTAAGGATCAAGAGAGCTTGGTCGTTTTTATTGTTTTCGTTGGTATAATAATGATTGCAGATGACAGAGATTTTTAAATTTGAAATTGTAATTTTGCACTTTGCATTTTGAACTTTGATTTTGAATATAGCCGGAGTGGCGGGAAGATAGAGAAATGCCGGGGTGGCGGAATGCTCAACTGGCAGTTTGCGAAAGTCGCGTCAGACGCGACGAAGTGAGCAATTACTGCCAGTTAGTCCCGACTTTACGTCGGGAGCAGACGAAGATAGAGAAATGCCGGGGTGGCGGAATGGCAGACGCACAGGTCTCAAAAACCTGTGGTAACTTGTTACCGTGAGGGTTCGACTCCCTCTCCCGGCACCATTTGGGAAATGGCGAAATCATTGGGTGCGGCGCTCGCGTCGCCGCCGCCCGATGCGAGCGCCGCAAAGGGGAAATTCAAGTCCGCCGAGAGCCGCCGATTAAATAAAGAATGGTTCGAGCCGACTTTTTTTGCCATGAGTGATAACTCATGGCAATTATTTTTTTCGCGCGCGATTTTTTGCGCTCGTAGAGCGCAATTTACGAATTCTCTAATTAGTTCGAGCCAAGAGTTGCCGTTTTTCTCAATTTGCGATTTTTTCTGGGTCAGATGCAACTTTTCTTCAAACAACTCATTCTTTTTCTGTTTGTAAATTTCCGGTTCGATTACTTGATCGAGATAGCCGTCTAAAAGACGATTTAGTTTTACTTCGGTTTCCTGAATTTGCGAATCGAGTTTTTGAGATTCAATTTCAGCCTCAAGTCTGTCTTTTTCCTCTGCTTCCATAATCCATTTTTCAAAATACGGTTCCCAACCCTCGTGCAAGCCGCAATCACGGACAATGCTTCTCAATTGTTCTTCAAGATTTGGTTCGGAAATATATTTTTGATTACAAGGTTTAAGTTTTTTGGTACAGCGATAATAAATATATTCGACCGCTCCTCTGGTTCTAGGATAAATTTTGGTATGAGTTTCTGCCGTGATTGCAGCGCCACACTCACCGCATTTTGCTAAGCCGGAAAAAGCAAAGTCGTGTCCTTTATTTCTTGGCTTTTCGATTTTCTCAATTTGTTTTTGAACTTCGTCAAACAGCTTTTTGCCGATAAAAGTTTTGTGAGAACCCTGATAATATTCTCCGGCATAATTCATAATGCCCAAGTAAAATTTGTTCTTGAGCATGTTTTTGACCTGATCGACTTTGACGGGTTTCCCGTCAAGTTTTTTGATCCCAAATTTGTGGAGAAAGTTTGAAATCTCCACAAATGATCTTCCGCCTTCAGCAAAAAGCTGAAAGGCTTTCTTGACGACTTTGGACAATTCTGGATCAACATCTATTCCCCTCGTTTTGGGATTATTGGTGTAGCCGTATGGCGCTTTGCTTGGCCAAACTCCATTTCGAAGTTTTTGTCTATTACCGCGTTTTACGTTTTCGCTCAAATTGTCCACATAATATTTTGATTGGCCAAAGGCAATTGAAAGCACGAACTTGCCTTGTGGTGTTGACTCAAACCAAAACGAAGGGAATTTTAAATCAAGGAGTTTGCCTGTATCGAGAAGATAAATGACTTTTCCGCCGTCTATAGAATTTCTGGCTAAACGGTCGGGATGCCAACTCAAAATTCCGTTAGCTTCTCCCTTCTCGATTTTCTTTAAAACCAACTCAAATTGTTCTCGTCCTGGTACTTTAGCCGTTTTCGCTTCGGTGGTAAACTCACTTACATTCAGTTTTTCTCTTTTGGCAAACTCCTTGAGTTCGGCAATTTGTGCTTCAATAGACAAAACTTGTTTGTCTTTTTCGTCTGTTGATTTTCTACAGTAAGCAATGTATTTAATCATGGTCTTCATTAAAAGTTCTTTAAGTCCGCGAAGCGGATAGGGTTTTTTCTCAAGAAACCCAATTTTTGCGTTTTTCTTCATTCTTTTTTCCGGCGGCTCTCGGCGGACTTGAATTTTCCCTTTGCGGTGCTCGCATCGAACGGCGGCGACGCGAGCGCCGCACCCAATGATTTCGCCATTTCCCAAATGGTGCTCGTTTTTGGAAAAATTCGAACGTATTTCAAAGAAAATTGTTAATTGTTTGCTCGCCCCGCTTCGCGGGGCTCGCAACTCCAGCGCGGCGCCCCCACCCGCCGCGCTTCCGAAAAAGTCGGCTCGAACAGACAAAATCATAGTGATTTTGTCTCAAAGAAAAACGCAAAAATTTTAAAGAACTTTTATTAAACTCAAATGGCCGCCCAGGTTGTAGTCAGTTCCTTGCGGTTCTGCCCGAGACGGCCATTAAAAATCGCAAGGAATATAACTGACTACATTTTCAATATACAAAATTAACAAAAGAAAAACAATAGTAATTGACCTTCTCAAAACATTTTCAAAAATGTATAATGTAGTTAAGATTATGGAGAAATACTTGATTTACATTTTGGCTGGATTTTTAGGCGGAATTATTCGAGGGTTAGTTGGTTTTGTTAAAAATAAAACTATAGAAAAAGCAGATCATTTCAAACCACAATATTTTTTAGTCACAATTTTAATTTCTGGATTAGTTGGAGCAGTCGCCGGAGTGTTAGCCGATACGGAGTGGCAAGTTTCTTTTTTAGCCGGTTACGCTGGGACTGATTTTATTGAGAATCTATACAAAATTAAATTTTTAAAAAATAAAGGAATATAAACCTATGGATACAGGTGAACCAATTCCTGGGATGGTTCCGCAACAGGAAGCAATAAAACCAAAAGTTCAGCCAACTGAAGCTCCGACCATCCCAGCAGGTACTTCAGCAACAAAAGCAGAACCTGCTTCTAATATTGAACAAATTAAAAAAGAGCTGGTTGACCCGCGAGCCATCTCTAAAAAAGTTGACGCTGAAGGTAGGAGTCAAACAGCTCGAGCAATATTGGAAGCAAGAGCAGGTGGAAGAACAACGAGCGAAAGCATTGCTTCAAACGAGCAAAGATTACAGGAAATAGCAGAATTAACAACCTCGTCATATCAGCAAGAAAGACAAAAAATGGGAGAGTTGACACAAAGACTCGAAAATCTTGTTGTGAAATTGAAAAACGCTGTTGGGATAAGCGATAAGCAAGCGGCTACATTGCAAGCTGAGATAGACACAATCAAAGCGGAAAGAAATGCTCTTTATGAACAATCGTATACTCTTGAAAATGAGACAAAAGCACTAAGAGACAAACGAACCGAGATACCAAACCCCAAGCAATTACTTGAAGCCTATTACGAAAAAATGTCAACTCAGCCGCTTAGTAATGAGCAAAAAAGAGAATTATTAAAACCGGAGGTTTTAGCAAGTCTTACTACCGAAGAATATATCGCCTTGTGGCGGAGATTAAATCCTCATTTTTTGGCTCATGTTACCCGCCAAGGATTCCGTGATCATAATGCAATGATTTATCATTCGGCGGGCTTAGAGGAATTTCATAACGGTTTTTTAAATGTAATGCAAGATGACAGACTCCTTCGACCTCCCATAGCACTTGCAGGGCTGAAAAGTCGCGATGAAGCGTCAGTTAGACAGTGGCTAAGCGATTGGGTTCTTCAGGCCGAAGACGAAACTCAAGCAAAAGAGCGATTGAAGAATCTCTTACATTTTCATCTAGCAAGTGCGCTAAAATATCCAGATGAAACTGCTGTCCATTTTGCCGCCCAAATAGTAGCCGATGGGTATTACGGAGGCGAAAGTGGCAACGAGGTGTTCTTTATCTACCCTTCAGATATTTTAGCTTCGCAGCACGCATTTGCGTTCAACGGATGGGAAAAAGATTTAACAAAACCTCAAAGTGAAACCAAATGGAACGATGTTTTTGTGTGGCCAGAGAGCACGGAAAATCCCGGTATACCGATAGATTCAGGAATAGTTTTTTTGCCAGAAACAGTACCTGTCGATCCGCAAACGGGTTCAAAATATGCATCGGAAGTTAGAGTAATTGACGGTCAAGAAAAAAGAGTAATGATTGAGGACACCACGGCAGTTGGTGCGTTTGTTGAATGGGGTAAAAAACTTGATGAGTCGTCGCCGTTGAGAAAGTTGTTTACCGCATATAAGGAAGAAAGAAATTACTATCAACAACAAGGATTGAAAGAAGAATGCTTTACTACATTTGTCCGCGAACTGCGGGGCTTAGGCTTTAAACCAGACGCTTCGATAGCCCTTGCCAGCAAACTAATCGGGGAAATGTATTGGAGAGATACCTTTGATCAAGAAGTACTTGAAAGTATAGTTAGAGGTTCCGGTGCTCATTGGAAACGTGCTGAAAATACTATTCCTGCAAAGGAATATTGGGAAAGCTTTTTCTCAAAAAATCCTCACCTAAAACCCAGACATGTTTGGTATTACGACGGAGATCCAACAAATGCGGTTTTAGAGCTTCAACAGCAAACTAATATTGGTAGAGCAAATACTTCAGAAACTGAAGGCCAACTTTTAGGATTTGATGATCACCACGTTTTAGATATGGAAAAAGATCCACGAGCAAACGCCGGATATGATGATTTAGTTGCAAAAGCTGATAAAATAATAGATGAACATTACGGCGCAAAAGCAGTTTAAAGATTGCTGACTGGGAGTTTTTGTGTCTTCGCACGGGCGGGCGGGGCAAGGACACAATAAAATCCTTTCCTTGCTCGAGCGAAGCGAGAGAAAAAATCGCGCGCGAAAAAAATAACGGAAGCGCGGCGGGTGGGGGCGCCGCGCTGGAGTTGCGAGCCCCGCGAAGCGGGGCGAGCAAACAATTAACAATTTTCTTTGAAATACGTTCGAATTTTTCCAAAAACGAGCACATTTTTTGCTCTTGACGGGAAAGATACATAGGGTTAACATATCATCTATGGTCGTATTAGTTAATCTGAAGAAAGTAAGACTTGCCGAAACGGGAACAGTCAAACTGCAACTTATTTTTGAGGATGATTTTTTGAAGATTAAATATCCCGTTCTTATTGCTGAGAATGCAAAACGCGCTGATTTTACTGCCCGAAAAGGGCAGTTTTTAATAGTAGAAAATCTGTTGGGGTATCGGCTGAACGTTTTTGCGGGCGCCGGAAAAAAACACGATTTTAAATCGGCCGACTTAAAAACAATTCTTGCCGATGCTTTCAGACTAATCACTGATCGCCGTTTTGCGGAGGTTAATTTTGAATACTCTTCTTCTTTTGCTCATGACTCTAAAGGTGCAGGGCGAAGTATCGCTCTGGCAATCCATTTGAGCAACTACCGCTTTATCAAATATAAAAGCAAAGAAGACCAAAACCAAAATACGACGATCAAAAATCTGAATATATATTACGATCAAATCGCCCTTAATGAGGCTTCGGCGCTTAAAAAAGGATTGATTATTGGAGAGCAGATTGCCAGCGGCATCACCTTAGCCCGCGACTTAATCAATGAGCCGGCTTCGCATTTGCATCCTGACGGTATGGTTAGAGCAGCGTCCGAAATTGAGAAAGAATCAAATGGTCGTATAACGGTCAAGGTTTTGAGCGAGTCGGAATGTCAGAGATTGGGTATGGGGGCGTTTCTGGCGGTAGCGCAGGGGAGTGAGCGGCCGGCTAAATTCATCATATTAAGATATCAAAAATCAAATATCCCTCCTTCGCCAAGGCTTCGGAGGGCAAGCAAAAATCCAAACGACGAATCAAAGATTAAAAATATCTGTTTGATTGGAAAATCGATTCTTTTTGACTCCGGCGGGCTATCACTTAAACCGTCGGATGCGATGGTGGATATGAAAATCGATATGGCGGGCGGCGCTGCTGTACTGGGCGTTTTCAAAATTTTAAGTCAGATAGATGACCTTAGCCATCAGGTGTTTGGAATCTTGCCGGTTTGTGAAAATATGCCTTCAGGAAAGGCAATGCGGCCTGGAGATGTTGTCCGAGCGCTCAACGGTAAAACAGTTGAGATTCTTAATACTGACGCTGAGGGTCGACTGACGCTGGCCGATGCTTTATCTTATAGTGAAAAATACTTGAAACCCGACCTTATTATCGATCTGGCTACCTTAACCGGCGCTTGTATGGTGGCGTTGGGAAAGGAAATTACCGGTTTATTCGGCAATCAAGAGAAAACTTTAGGGTTAATTGAGGATTGTGCTAAAGAATGCGCCGAGGAACTTTGGCGACTGCCGTTATATAAACGCTATCTGCAAAAAATGACAGGAGGGATTGCCCAGTTGAAAAATGTCGCCGGTCGCTGGGGGGGTGCAATCACTGGTGCATTGTTTTTGGCTGAATTTGTCAAAAAAACAGCATGGTTGCATTTGGATATTGCCGGGACTGCCTATAACACAGATGATCCCCACGGGATTACTCACAAAGGGGGAACTGGTTGGGGAGTTGAGACGGTCTTTGACTTAATTAATCGTTTTTAAGCCCATTTTTATGCAAACCAAAACCTCCACTTTGATCAAAACTGAAAATATTATTAAAATTGGATCCGAGGAAACTCTGGTTTCCGCTTTAAGCAAACTTGGGAGCGCCCACGACGCGGCCTTTGTTTTTACAGGGACAAAACAAGAAGAATTTTTAGGACTGATCAATCCGTATTTTTGCTTAATTAGATCCTCGCTTCCGGCCAATACTAAGGTGAGCCATTGCGTGTTTCATCCGCCTAAGCTTTATGTGAATTTTCCGATCGCCAAGGTCGCCCGGTTGATGAATGATTCCAAAGTGCATTATTTGCCGGTGTTTGATAAGCTCAATCGCTTCCTTGGGATAATCTCGGCTCGAAGAATGCTGGCGGCCCTCCAAAGCGAGCCGATTTTTAAGATAAAAATCAAAGAAGTTCTTAAAGCCAAAAGGCTGGGTTTGGTTACTGTTTTTGAGGATGATACGATCGCCACCGCTGTCAATCTTTTTAAACAATACCGCATTTCCAAGCTGGTAGTTGTCAACCATGAAAAGAAGCTGCGCGGAGTTTTAAGTTATTATGATTTGATCTCTTTTTTGATGATGCCGCGAGAAAAAGAACAGCGAGGTGAGCGCCGCGGCGGGAAAGTCAATTTAAACTTTCAAAAGGTAAAAAATTTCGCAAAAACCTTAGTGCTGACTCTTAGTCCAGAAAATATGCTGTATGAAGCTTTGCAAATGATCATAGAGAAGAAAATCGGCAGCGTGGTGATTGTTGATAATCTGAGGCATCCGATCGGCATTATTACTTCGCGTGATTTTTTAAGTTTGCTGGCAAGAAGCCATGATGACAAAAAAATAGACGTTTCCACCAAAAACCTCTCCCAATCAAACCACAAAGCCGTCGGCAATTTTTTCAACTACCTGAGGCAAAATATTAAAAAACTTCCCGACACGGTTAAGGCGCGCTTATTTGTTCAAGAGGAAAAAGGAGGAAATTTATTTAAGGTGGTTTTGTCGCTTTTTCCCAAAAAAGGCAGGCCGGTGGTGATTAAAAGGGAAGGGAAAGATCTGAATAAGGTTTTAGGAGAGATCAAAAAAAAATGAAAACCCGAATGATGTTATTGTTCATTGTTATTTTGGCAATCTGTCTGCGTTTCAACAACCTGAATTGGGACGAAAATTTTCATCTTCATCCCGACGAGCGGTTTTTAACCATGATTGGTAATGCGACCAAAATTCCCCGCAACGCCGGCAATTATTTCAATCCCCAAAATTCCACTCTGAATCCAACCAATGTCGGTTTCCCATTTTATGTCTATGGTACTTTTCCAGTCACACTCAACAAATTGGTAGCTGTTGTTTTTGGAAACGATGATTATAATAACTTTACACTTCAGGGAAGATTGTTGTCGGGATTATCTGATCTACTGATTGTGTTGGTTGTTTATAAAACGGTGGAATTGCTGGTGTCGATCGCCGGAAGCAAGCATACCTATTCTTTGCGCAACACAAAATATTGGGCCGCCTTTTTTTACGCTATTGCCGTTTTGCCAATTCAACTTTCGCATTTTTTTACAGTGGATACGTTTTTAAATTTTTTCTCATTTGCCAGTTTTTATTTTATCTTGAGATTTTATATCGATAATAAAAAATATCTCTATATATTTTTGTCAGCGGCTCTTTTTGGACTTGCCTTGTCTTGTAAAATTACTACTCTTTTTATTTTACCGTTGGATCTGGCGATTTTAGGATTGGCGGTATTTAACACCCACAATATTAAAAGATCGGTAATAATTTTCATACTCTACTTCATAGTCGGATATTTTACGGTCCGTCTTTGCGATCCTTATATTTTTCAGTCGGCCAACTTCTTTGATCCAACCCCAAACTCCATCTTCCTCACCAGTATAAAAACTCTAGAGTCATTTAACAACGCAAATATTTGGTATCCGCCCGGCGTTCAATGGGCAAGCAAACCCGCGATCACATTTGCCCTGGTCAATTTAGCAGTGTTTGGAGTCGGAATCCCGTATTTTTTAATGATGATAATCGGCATTGTTGTCAATATCAAAGATCAAATATCCCTCCTTCGCCAAGGCTTCGAAGGGCAAGCAAAGGTCAAAATGACAAAGCAAATACCTGTTATCTGTTTACTAATACTTTGGATTCTTAGTTTTTTTATCTACCAATCAACTCAATTTGCCAAATCCATGCGCTACTTTATCCTGCTTTACCCGTTTCTGGCGATCTTTGCGGCCTTTGGTATGGACTATTGTTTTATCATTTTGAAGAAACTCATCAAATCAAAAACTCCCCCAACTACTATCTACTTAACCCTAACTACTATTGTATTAATCTGGCCCTTGATGTTTTCATCAATCTATATTAACAAAAATTCCCGCGTGGCAGCATCAGTTTGGATCTGGGACAGCTTGCCAAACAATAGTTTAATCTTAAGCGAATATTGGGATGATGCTTTGCCGTTGCCAACCGTCAACAGCATGGGGCGGCAATTTAGAAATGAAGCGTTGCCTATTTTTGATCCGGATACGCCGGAGAAATGGCAAAAAATTGACGATCAGTTGAGGCGCGCAGATTATTACATTCTTTCCTCCAATCGGGCATGGGGGAGTATTCCGACGGTTCCAAGCAAATATCCACGGTCCACCAAATTTTATGAGAGTTTATTTGGAGAAAAACTTGGTTACAAAAGAATAAAAGAATTCACCTCGTATCCATCGCTTCGTTGGTTGGGGATTCCGCTCGATTTCCCAGATCAATGGAGCGAGGAGGCGTTTACAGTCTACGATCATCCGCAAGTTTTTATCTACAAAAATGTGAAAAAGTTTTAGGCTTTTTGAGTAGATAAAATAACGCCGAAGAGTTGTTTTTATCATTAAAAGGAACAGATTGAGTTTTGATAAAATTGACCAGACGGGCATTGATTGGCAGTCGAGGAAAAAAATTCCACTGACGAAATAGCATATAGCTCAGTAATGACGGTAAAGACAGATAATGGGCGATATCCAGCCAACTGCTGTTTTTAGGCGACAGATAGCCTCGGTTTAGGTTAATTCTAAAACCAATTTTGGTAAAGACTCTATTCCATTGGTCAAGTGTGAATAAATTAAGATGAAACTGTTTCTGCCGCATCCACTTTACATATATATTTCCAAGTATTTTTCTTCCAAACAGATGTTGTTCCCATTGGTTGGTCATGACCGTAACAATCAAAAATCCATGAGGTTTCAAGACACGGTAGATTTCGTGTAGTGATTGATTAAGGTTGGGAATATGCTCTAGAACACAATTAGAAACTACAGTTTGAAAGTGGTTGTCAGGATAGGGGATAAGACGCCCGTCATAATAAGATACTTTTCGGTAAATTCCAGACTGTTCCGCTTCTTTGGCTCGGCTGTCATAAAGATCTAATCCAACCTCAATCTGCTTTTTCCCAAAAACTGTTCGAGTAAAAAAACCATCGCCACAGCCAAAATCAAGAACGGGGTTTTTGATTTTTTTCTTACAGTTATCAAAAAATATCGCCTCTTGCGGCCTAATCAATGCCATGAAGAATGGTCGATTCGCTAAATATTCTTTAATAAAGTAATCCATTTTTTCCATTTTATGATCAGTTAACTAAAATATTTCTGATCAGCCGGTGATAGAACCGATAGGTTTTGTTGATGTCAAAGATCAATCGGGCTTTGGCGATCAGTCGCTGATTTGTATAACATTGTCGATGAGCAACAATAGTCGTTATTGCCTGAGCAATTGCTTCGGAGTTATGGGGAGGAACAATCAGCCCCATCTTGGTTAATCCAATAGGGATTCGCACGCCAGGCAAATCAGTGGCGATCACTGGCGTACCTTGCAGCATTGCTTCGGCCTGGACCATGCCAAAAGCTTCGGTCTGGTTGATTGACGACAAAACTAAAATATCAATTGTTCGGTAAAGAGCCGCCAACTGATGATCGGTAAGTTTGGTAAAAAACCGATAGTGAATTTGACTGCTTTCTAATAATTTCAATATGTAGCGGTAATAAGTTTCTTCACCACGGGTCGCAGTACCTGCGGGCCCCGCAAACCAGACCGTCACTTTTTGTTGTTTGCCTAAAGACTTTACGGCCAAAATAAGGTGTTCAATTCCCTTTTCCCGTGCAATTCTGCCGACAAAACCCATGATCGCTGCGCCGCTTTTTTTATACAAAAGCAGTTGCCTAGTAAAACGGGTATCTGCGGCGCTAATTTCAATAGGGGGCAACACATATTTAATTTTATTTTTGAATTTTGTTATTGATTTATGGTTATCGACATAATCTTTAGAATGAGTAACTATTTGCCGGCTGCAAGTTAATTGAAATTTAACCGAGCAGTTAAGAAAAAATTCAATAAAGCGGTTGCCAATACCATAACCAAGATTGACATCGCAATGATAAATGCTTAAGATTGGTTTTTTATGGATGATTGAACAAAGAACCAAGGGCCATGCTTCGAAATTGGGCAGATTGAGCATTATGATGTCGTTTTTTTTGACTTGATCCCAAAAGATAGAAACTGATCTAAGCGAGATAAATCCTTTAAATAACCGAAAATTATAAGGCATCCGGCGGATTAACAGATTGTTGAATTTTTCTTCGTTCGGCAGATTGGGGGAGTGGGGGAAAGTTAATACGGTGATTTTGTGCTGTTTGCCAAGACAACTTAATATCCTTAAAGGGTTAACGGTAAGTCCAGAAACGTATGGATAAAAATATGGGGAAAAGAAAAGGATCTTTTTCATAATAGACAATTTGTTCTTATCATTTCTATGGCTGCTTTTAGTGTCGGATAGCCGTCTTTATATTTTATTTGCTGGTCGAATAAATTGTATATCCATAAAATGCGCGTTTTCCGACGACTGCTTTTTTTATATTTGTTGTTGCATAAAGATTTTAAGTTTAAATAATTAACAATATCCCAATTATCCTCGACAAATATATCAAGCTTTAGTTTTTTGATCATTTTTTCTTTAAACAGATGTGATTGTTCATTTTGTTCGTTATGATAGTAACCTTTGAGGAATTCGTCTCCCGAGATTTTTCTAATCCAGCGATAAAAATCGTTTTTCAAATAATCAAATCGGCCGGTGATGACGTAGGCTTCGATTCGGCCGGTCTGAGCGAGCGTAATTAAATTTTTTAGGCCTGGAGCTTCAATAAAGCTCGACCAATGGCAAATCCTCCAAAATAGTTTTTCCCAGCCGGTCTGCGGGTAGTAAAACCGCAACCCCTTTTTTCTAAGAACCTTGTTTTTAAAGGCGGCGATAATCGGCCGGATGATGCGGGTCGGGTTATATAAAATGACTCCGTCCAGGTCAAAGCCGACACGCAGCGGTTGCGCTTTAGTCATTGGTAAATTATACTAGAAACAGTTGAAAAAAAGTTTATGCTTCCGGTTTTACTCGATTTGAAAATTATTAAAATCTACACCAGCGGCGTTTTTTTGATGCTGGCGTTTTTTTGGAGCAGCTACCTGCTCTGGAAACTGGTTCATTTGACTGCCTATAAAGAAGAAGATGTTTTTGACAGCCTATTTTCCTCATTGTTTTTTAGTTTGTTTTTTGGCCGCCTGGTATACGTATTGTTAAATTTTAGTAAATTTGGCTTCAGCGTCGGCAAATTCATTTTGATCAATGGCTATCCGGGTTTTTCTGTCTATGGCGGTTTATTTGGCCTGTTTTTGGGAATGAAGTTATTTTTCAGAATCAAAAAAATCCCCTTTAATGAGATAGTTGATTATTTTATTCCGCCGTTATTTTTATCGCTCGCCTTTACCAAAATCGGCAATTTTTTTTCCGGCAGCGAGGTAGGGACGCCGGCAAAATTTTTCTTGAGCGTTCGTTATGTCGGGGCAGACGGTTTTCGACATCTGACGCCGTTTTATGAAGGACTATTGTTTTTCTTAGGCGTACTTATTACTCATCGGTTTTTATTTGCCATCAGGCGGGGACAGTATCCGAAAGGATTTAATGGGTATCTTTTTTGCTGGTACTTTGCCGTCGTATACTTAGTATTTGACAAATTAAAGGTTTATCGGTTATACTTGCTCGGATACAGCTTTAACAGATCAATATCATTGATATTGCTCTTGACAGTAAGTTTTTATTTCCTGTATTATTTCAGAAGTCTGATTTACAATTTTTTATATGACAATGTCAAAAACACTTACCAGATTATTCATCGCAGCGCAAAAAAAGCGCCTGGAAGACGACCAAAAAAAGACGCAGAAACAGATCATTGAACTTCAGAAAGATGATCCTTTTGCCGATCCAGACCATGCATCGGACAACGCGGCCGTCGACACTGACGTGAGGGAGCAGGTCGGTCACGATACGATTGAAGCTCAGATAAAAGATATGGATAAGCGGATCAAGAACATTAATCTGGCGTTGCAGAAAATCGCCAAAAACCGTTATGGTAGATGTGAAAAATGCGGCGGGTCAATTCCGGTTGAGCGGCTGCAATTTATCCCTGAAGCGCTTTACTGTATCGATTGCGAAAAAAAATTGCATAAATAGAAAAATCTTCCTATACTGATGTATTATGGGTGATATTCCGGCCGAGTTGTTTTTTAATTTTTTTTTGTTTCTTTTTATCCCCTTTATTCTGGCATTAGTCTTAAAAAAATATCGAGTTTCTCCGCTTATAGGCTATATACTAGGAGGAATAATTTTAAGTAATTTTATTGATCGGGCGCTTTCGCGTTCCATCATCAATCAATTCGCGTACTTTGGAATCGTTTTGCTTCTTTTTACCGTTGGTCTGGAGACGCAGTTTGATCGGATACTGACAATTAAACGCTACATAGTGTTGGGAGGATTTTTCCAGGTCGCCATTTCAGTCATAGTCATTTTGTTATTGAGCTTGGCTTTCGGATTTAGCCCGATCCAAGCTTTTCTGATCGGGATTGCTCTGTCGTCGTCTTCAACGTCACTGGTTGCAAAAATTATTCAAGACAGGGGAGAGGAGCATTCATTTTTAGGCGAATTAACCTTGGGGATTTTGATGTTTCAGGATTTGGCGTTTATTCCTTTTATGATCATTTTTACGGCAGTGACTTCCCGGGCAGTCTCAACATGGCAGATCATCGGCAAAATAGGTATAAGTTCATTAAGCGCCGGCGCGATCTTGCTTTCAGCCTATTATTTCGGGCAAAAAATTATCCCGCTTTTATTCAATCGAATTGCGCGCATATCGCGCGAGCTGTTGAATTTATTCATTATTCTTTTTATTTTCTTTATTGCTTTTGTGTCTTCTTTGCTGTCGGTCCCTATCCTCGTAAGTATTTTTGTTGCCGGAATAATCATTTCCCAAACGCTTGAACATTATCATATCTTCTCTCAGATTCGACCTCTCCGAGACCTGTTGGCCATCATTTTTTTTATATATATCGGAACCAATGTAAAAGTGGAATTAATCTTTCCGTTGTTGCCGAAAATAATACTATTTACGCTGGCGATTGTGGTTTTAAAATCGCTGGTAATTTTTGTTATTTTTAGTCTGTTCAAGTTCCAATCGCGCTTATCGTTTTATCTGTCGCTCTTTCTTTTCCAAATCGACGAGGACGCTTTTATTCTAATGTCGTTGGCGCTGATGAACGGCATGTTTAAACAGCAGGAATATTTATTTATAATTACCGCGGTCCTGATAAGTCTGGTTATTACCCCCATATTTATTAACAATAAAGAGAAGATTTTCTTGAATCTTCGTAAATTTTTAAGACGCTACCTGCCGTTTCTGGATCGTTATATTAGCTTGACCATTGATTCTCGACAAACAACGATTGATGTTTTAGGGATTAAGGATCATGTTATTATTTGTGGCTACGGGAGAATCGGGTCATATATCGGGCGGGCATTGATGATGGTTAATATTCCGTTTCTGGCAATTGATTATAACTTTCACACGGTAGAAAAGGCCAAAAAGCAAGGAATTAATATTATTTACGGCGATCCCACCGACAGCAATATTCTCGATTATGCCGAAATCGAAGCGGCCAAGGCTCTGGTTCTTGCGCTCCCGGATCGTTTTTCGCAGGAGGCGATTATTCTTAGCGCAAAATCGGCCAATCCTGACTTGACGATTATCAGTCGGGTCCATAAGAGGCAGGACCACCGGCGGATGCATGATTTAGGAGTCAATGTGGTAATTCAACCCGAATTCGAAGCCTCGTTTTCAATTATTAAAAAACTGTTTTTATTGCATCGAATTCCCAGAGAGGAAATTGTAAAACATGTTCAGTACTTTAAGCGGGTCGAGGAGGGAATATGATGAATCACAAGATCAAAAATCAAAGAGCAAATATCAAAATTTCTCCGCTCTTGATATTTCTTATTTTATTCATTCTTGTTATTTTAGTTGTTTATAGTCAAGTGCATACGTCTATTTTCTGGCAGGGAAAAGATCGAATTAATGTTCTTATTTACGACGAGCGGCCTTGGGTTTTTTCGTTGGATATGCGCAGCAGTATCCAAACACAGGTCAATTTTTCAGCCGACAAGAAAGTGATTGTGCCGGGGGGTTATGGTGAATATCGTATTGGCGCCTTGGGCAAGCTCTCTTATCTGGAAAAAAAACCCGTAATGCTTCGCAATACCTTTGCCTTAAACACTCATGCTTTTATAGACCGCTATTTTTACCGCCGAACCAGCCTGATTTATTACGAAAATAATTTGCCAAAATCCACCAGCCCAATTTTCCTAAAAATACTCAGCTACCAAGGAGACGCCAATTTGATTGATCGCCTTTATTTGGCCTGGTATTTCACTAAAAATTACCCAAAGAACTTAAGAGAATACACCTATAATCAAGATCAAACCCGGCTTTGGTATCGCTTAAGTTACCGAACGGAAAAAAAACGTCTTCAAATAATTTATCACACCAGTTACGCTACCGCCCGGAATTTATCCGACCTTATTGAGGGTAACGGGATTCGGGTAGTTGATTTGACATACGAAAACAAACCAGCACTCGGCCGATGCGTGGTGACGGAGAATGAACCGGTTTTTTCGCAGACAGCCAATGATCTGGCCTGGTTTTTTCACTGTCAGTTAATCAGGCAAAAAAGTGAAATTTCCGATATTATTTTGTATACTAATGCTAGCGAAAACGATTGGGAAGTTAACGGAAAAAAACCATAATATGGTTGTTGCTCTGATCATAATTTTGGCTTTGTCGCTGGTTTTATCGATTTTTTCAATGAACGACTGGGACGTGCCCGTTGAGATTAGAAGATTGATAAAATCAAGACGGCTAAAGGGAACCATTATTTTTTTCAGAAAGAAGATAAAACATTATTCCTCTTCTTCCTCGTCTTCTTCCTGACGAAGATTAAAGATTTCACTTTCTTCATCTTCACGTCCGTCGCTAAGCAATGGTTCGTCGATCCATTCGTGTTCATTCGTCTCCTCGCAGCTGTTTTCCTCGTCGCTGTTCATATGATTTAAGTTGGACTGGATATTTTTAGGAAAAGAGAGAAATGTTTTTACCTTGCGGCCCTTATTTTCTTCTTTTATAAAAATTACGACTTGATTTAAATTTGCTTCTTTAATAAAGGCGGCAAACCGGCTATTGGCCTTGATAAAAAAAGTCAGGCGTTTTGACAGATCGTCCGGCAGGCAGCCGACGTATTCGTTGGCGTTCGTGCGGATTTCGATTTTGCGCCGCTTGGTTTTTAGATTGACTGGTTGGCCGATCGATAGATGGGCCAGGACATTTTTTTGGCCGATAGTTACCAAAACCACCGCTTTGGTTTTGCCGGGTATTTCCAGGAACAGATTGGGGTCGAGTTTAAGCGGCTTGTCCGGTTGCTTTTTTTGAGAGCGGTTTTCCAATACTTTTATTTTTTCCAAATTCTCTTTGGCTAGATTGTGGCCCGGCTGTATCTTAAGGGCCTTAAGGTAGCATTTTTTTGCCTTTGGCCATTCGTTGGTCTGCATATATGCAAACCCCAGTCGCAAATAGGCGCAGATATTGCTTTTGTCATTTTTAATGATTAATTCGTTAATGTGGATCGCCTCTTGCCATCTAAAATACAGCGCGGCCTCAACCGCCTTATTCTCTAAAACTTCAATTCCCAACATAAATAGCTAACAGTATATGTAATTTTATTCGTTTGTCAAGTATAATAAGGGCAGTTAACAGTAAACACAGACAGCAGTCAACAATAATCAAATACTGTTATGTCCGGACATTCAAAGTGGGCTAATATTAAGCACAAGAAAGAGGCAAACGATAAAGCAAGAGGCAGTTTATTCACCAAGCTGACCCGGATGATTACTTTGGCAGTTTTGGAATCTGGGGGTAATGCTGATCCAGAGTACAATTTCAAACTAAGATTGGCGATAGACAAAGCAAAACACCTTAATATGCCCAAAGAAAATATTGCTCGGGCAATTGCGAAGGGGAGCGGTCCGGATCAAGGTCAGCTAAGGGAAATTTTCTACGAGGCATTTCTTCCCGGAGGAGTCGCTGTCATTATTCACGCAACGACCGATAATGTTAATCGTACAACATCAGCAGTCCGCCAAGTTTTGGAAAAGGGGAGCGGAAGACTGGCAAGCCAAGGAGCGGTTGCTTACCTGTTTAAAAAATGTGCGATGGCGGTCGTTGATAAGAAAAGTACCGATCAGGAAACAATATTAAATTTTACTCAACAGATTGAGGCGATAGATATCGAAGAAGATGAGGAAAATTATATAATTTATTTTCCTTTTGAGCGTTTGGGTCAAGCGGGTAACAGCAAGCAGCCGTTTCTTAAAACTCCGCCTGAATTATACTTTAAGCCGATATCGTCCGTTACGGTCTCAGACCAGGTGACCGTTGCAAAGATATTTAATTTGGTTGATACACTGGATAATCTGGACGATGTCCAGGGTGTTTATACAAACCTAGCATGAAAAGTCTGCAGCGCTTGTTTAAAAAATACGCGTTAATGATCGAGAAGCGGATCCGTTTTATTATTGGAGTGGGGATAATGTCTTTGATCATGCTAACTTCCACCTTTTTCTTTTTTGACAAAGCCTGGCTTTTTGTCTCTTTATTGATTGTTTTTGGCTATGTTTTAACCTATTTTTCCCTGATTGAGGGGGTCCGCAGAATAGAGTGGGTGATGTTGTTTATTCTCCCCATCTTATTTTCCATCACCGCCTATTTCTTTTATTTCCTGTTTCCGGTGCGCTGGTTGACAAGATTGCCCTTTATCCTGATTTATGCCATCTCTTTATACGCCCTGTTTTTAACAGGAAATATATTTAATGTCGGGGTAAAAACAAACCTCCAGCTCTATCGAGCGGCTTTTTCGGTTAATTATTTTTTTCAGACTTTCATCTGTTTTTTGGGGTTAAATATCTTGCTCTCGCTCAAACAGGGCTTTATTGTTAATAGCGCGGCGGTTTTTATCCTCAGCTTTATCCTGGCGGTCCATTTGCTTTGGACGGTCAAACTGGAACTGTATTGGGAAAAGGAGGTGGTCGCCTACGCCGTGATAATTGCCACAATTGCCTCAGAGGTTGTTTTGATTCTTTCGTTTGTTCCTTGGGCCAATTCCAGCATCTTCGCCCTATTGATCGCTGCAGTTTACTATAGCACTGTCGGTTTGGTTTATGCTCATTACAACGAGCGTTTTTTTAAAGATTTGGTCCGCGAATATTTGTTGGTTTTGGGTTTTGTTGCTGTAATTGCCACCCTCTCAATTAATTGGTGATCCGTCTAAAGAGGCGGGGAGAGGGGAGATATAAATAATGGACGTGAATATAACTATCCTATAGTTTATTAGAAACTATAGGATATAAATTTTACGTACGTATACTTTATGTACTTTCAGTATTCAAGCAGCCTTAAAAATTCAACAATGTCTTATTACTACGCTCTAAAGGAGAGATACGTATTTTGTGGATAACAACAGCAGAAGAGATTACCAGCCTCGAAAATTAAAGTTTAGCTTGTTCTTATGCTCTATATTTTGGTCAATACCGGTGATTGATATAAAAGAAACCTAGTTTTTAGCCTCAAAAATAGTACTTTTGCTTGCTAGAATAAGCTAAATTTATAACAGATACAGCCGCAATCAGAGAAGACCGAAGAAGTGACTATTTTTGTAAGATATAGCCCTAATTCAAACAAAGTAAAAAGCTGCCGGTTAAAATTAAATCAAGAGTTGTCGAGGAGAGGTTTGCTGGATATCTTCTCCAAAGTTTGGATAGCCTAAAAATAGAAAATTGCCAGATATACCATTCGCAAATGAATTTGCTCAGGATATACCCATCTAAGACTGCTTTGGCAACCCGATGGGTTGCAAACCAGCATAAGATGGGTATAGATATAGGTAGAGGATAAAACATGGACGACGTCGTAAATTGTATCTTTTACGACGTCAAGGAAGGATGAGTGCGGAGAAGTGGTTGGATTATCGCAATAATCCAAAATATAAATAAATAATAATTAATTATTTTATTAATTATTTCTTTAAACGTTAAAATTCGTTGGTTTTCTCCTCTGATTTGGCCCGGCGTCTTTTGGAGTTTTAATCGACCGTCTTTTATAATTATAGAAGGACCGGACAATATATTTAATGCTCTACCCTATTGTTTATTGATAATTTACTGGTGGGAGATTGTTTGATATTTCTTTAAAGCTTCCCTAAGGATATGCAGTGATTTCCTGAGATCGTTGGCGTTCAGGACATAGGCGATCCTTACTTGATTTTGGCCCAAGCCGGAAGTCCGGTAAAAACCGGCAGCCGGAGCCAACATGACGGTTTCTTTGTTCAAACGGAAATCGGTAAGCAGCCATCGGCAGAAATTTTCGGAGTTGTTGACCGGTAAGGTAACAATGCAATAAAAAGCGCCTTCGGGTTTACTTAAGGTGACACCGGCAATCTTTTTTAAGCCCATGTATAAAACGTTGCGGCGCATCTGATATTCGCCGCGGACTGATTCAAAAAACGCGACAGGAACTTGCGTCAGTTTTGAAGCCATTAATTGATCAATCAGTCCGGCCGACAGCCGACCCTGGGCAATGCGCAACACGCCATTCATAATGTCTTTATTTAAAGAGATCAGCATCCCCAAGCGGGCGCCGCATAAACTATAACGCTTCGAAAAACTATCGATGATTATTATTTGCTCCGGCATTTGTTCCATATAGTTAAACAGGGAAGTGTGTTTTTTATCGTCATAAACGAAATCACGATAAACTTCATCACAAATCAAGAATAATTTGTGGTTTTTTGCGATTTCAACGAGCATTTGCACTTCTTTTTGGGTATAAACCGTGCCGGTGGGATTGTTGGGATTACAGAATAAGATAGCTTTGGTTTTTTTAGTAATTCGCTTTTCAATGACTGATTTGGCCGGCAAATGAAAGCCGGTCTGGGAATCGGTGGTGATCGGAACAAGCTTAACCATGGTTGTGGCGGCATATGAATTGTAGTTGGTATACAATGGTTCGAAAGTGATTATTTCGTCGCCTGCATCGCAGGCGGCAAATAAAGCCATGCTGATAGCCTCAGATCCTCCGATCGTCACCTGAATATCTTTGGGGCGGATGAAAGAATATCCCTGTTGAGCGTAGTATAATTTGATGGCTTCAATTAACTCCGGTTCTCCTTGTGATTGGCCATAGGCAATTGGATTTTTCTTCCACCGATGCAAAACATCGATGAATACCCGCGGCGTTTTGATGTCGGGATCACCGATGTTTAAATGATAGACTTTGGCCCCTTGTTTTTTGGCTTGCATTGCAAAAGGGACTAGTTTGCGGATCGGTGAGGCCGGGACTGATTGCAGTCGCACCGAAGCATTAATCATCCAATAATTATATAATAAAAGCTATGGACGTTTTGACGGTAAAAAACTTGACTAAAAAATTCAAAAACTTTATTGCGGTGAACAATATTTCCTTTTCTTTAAAGGAAGGGGAGATTTTGGGGTTTTTGGGGCCTAACGGAGCCGGTAAAACCACCACCATCCAGATGTTGCTTGGCGTACTGACGCCCACCGCCGGCGCGATTAAGTATTTTAATCAGGATTTTACCAAGCACCGCGAAGAGATTCTTGAACAGGTAAATTTCTCCTCAACTTATACCAAACTACCATGGCGTTTGACTGTGCGCGAAAATCTCACTTTTGCCTCCTTTCTATACCAAATCAATAATCGAAGGGCACGGATAAATAAGATTGTGAAAATTTTCAAAATCGAGCGCCTCATCAATCAGGCGATGAGCGAACTGTCGGCCGGCCAGTTGACCCGGGTAAATCTGGCCAAGGCGTTTATCAATTATCCAAAAGTATTATTACTGGATGAACCCACCGCCTCGCTTGATCCGGATGTGGCAGATTATATCCGTCATTTTTTGCTGGAGGAACGCCGGAAATTTAAGGTATCAATTATCATTACGTCACATAATATGGCTGAGGTTGAGGAAGTGTGCGATCGAGTGATTTTTATCAACGATGGGAAAATTATTGCCGACGACACGCCTGATGGATTGGCAAAAACCATTAAGACATCGCATGTGGAACTGCTGATAAAGGACGGATTAAAACGGACGATTGAATTTTGCCAAAACCGGCAAATGCAATATGTTCTGGAAGGAAGATATATTGTCATTGATGTTGTCGAAAGAGAAATCCCGGTTTTTTTGCGGGAACTGATGGATAAGGGTGTTTATTATGATGAAATCAGCATCGACAAGCCGACCCTGCAGGATTATTTTTTACAAATCACCAGAAAAACATGAAAATTCATCGCATCTATGCCGTGGTTTTGCGTTTTCTTTTTTTGTTCAGACGAAGTTATGACCGGATATCTGATGCGTTTTATTGGCCAACGATTGATTTGTTATTGTGGGGGTTGACCAGCGTTTATTTCCGAAGCATTATGCCAGGGGCATCGAGGGTAATTCTGGTGATTATGTCTGGTATTCTGCTCTGGATTATTGTTTGGCGTGGCCAGTATGAAATCACCGTTAATCTGCTGGAAGATTTATGGAATGAGAACTTGATTAATATGTTTGTTTCCCCGTTGCGGTTTATCGAATGGATAATCGCCCTGATCGTTATTGGCATCATTAAAGCTTTTTTGAGTTTTTCTTTTGCAATGTTTATGGCGTACTTGCTTTATAAAGTGAAAATATTTTTTTTCGGGTATTATTTTATCCCCATCATTTTACTGTTAATTATGACCGGTTGGTGGGTGGGGTTTTTTGTCGCCGGACTCATTTTGCGTTTCGGAACTAAGGTGCAAACATTTGCCTGGACGATGGTGGCGGTGATTTCCCCTTTTTCGGCCATTTATTATCCTTTATCCATTCTTCCCAACTGGGCACAGATAGTCGCAAAAATCACCCCGACATCTTATGTTTTTGAAGGGGCGCGGGAAATTATCGCACGGGGAAGTGTTAGTCCGGACAAGTTGATTATCAGTTTGGTTCTTAACGTAGTTTATTTATTTTTGTCGCTTTGGTTTTTGCGGCGCAGTTTTAAAAAAGTGCTGGAAAAAGGTCTTGTTAAAGTATATTAAAATCCATGCAATTATTTGGAACTATCAAAAAAAGGCAAAAAAAAATAAAAAACGGCCTGCTGACTGTTTTTTTGCTGGGATTAATTTGCGGCGGAATATCGTTTGAGATGATCCATAGATTTGCTGTCAAGCGCCCGGCCAAAAAGACCGATCTTACAGAGATTGTCGCCCCGTATTATGACAGGGCCGTATTTAAAAATAGCTCGCTCAAAAATGCGTCTGTTTCGGCAGGACTTAAGATTCCGATCATTATGTATCATTATGTAGAATATGTGCGTGACCTTAATGACTTTATTCGTAAACGGCTTGATATCAGTCCCGATCTCTTTGAAAAAGAATTAAAAGCTCTTAAAGAGAACGATTTTCAGACGTATTTTGTAAAAGATATCCCGGATATCTTGGGTGGCGAGATACAATATGATGCTTCAAAGAGCGCTGTTTTGACATTTGACGACGGCTACGAGGATTTTTATAGCGTTGTCTATCCTCTCTTAAAAAAATATCAGTTGAAAGGGACCGTCTATATTATTTATGATTATATCGGTCGCCGCGGTTTTTTAAATGAAAATCAGATCAAAGAACTGGTCGATTCCGATCTGGTGGAAGTCGGATCGCATACTCTGGACCATCTTTATTTAAAAACTCTTGCCAAAAGTGTCGCAAAAAAACAAATCGAAGACAGCAAAACACAACTGGAAAAACGTTTTCATATCAACATCAAGACATTTGCCTATCCCTACGGCGCTTTTAATGAGCAGGATGAAGTGATGGTAAAGGAAGCCCCTTATTCGGCTGCCGTTTCAGTGATATCAGGAACGATGCAGTCGCAAGGAAATCTGTTTCATCTCTACCGGATCCGTCCGGGGATCTTCACGGCCGGTAGTATCGTAAAAGTACTGGAAGGGATTAAAAAATAAAGCCAATTAAATATAGATTCCCGCTTTCGCGGGAATGACAGAAGAAGGATTAACCCCCCCAATTCATAATTCTTAAGGGTCTAGGATACTTTAGAGGGGTTTTTCTCTAAAGTTTTCCAGTAACAATTTGTAAATGTTTTTTCGGTTGTTCCATCTGAATTGTGATTCCTTTAAGTGTAACAAAAATTTGTTTTT
>Ga0172371_10001475_pt1 | contig 37394 bp, 28 predicted proteins | sample Lak12m_FD_114543 | JGI IMG/M metagenome (GOLD analysis project Ga0172371, IMG submission 114543) | Freshwater microbial communities from Kabuno Bay, South-Kivu, Congo - kab_022012_12m | ecosystem: Environmental > Aquatic > Freshwater > Lake | place: Democratic Republic of the Congo: South-Kivu... | reverse complement strand
CCAATGGCCGGCAGAGACGCCGGCCCCACTACATGAGCAGGCATTGGTGGGACAGGCATCTTGCCTGTCACTTCTTTTGGCGACGACTTCCGAAGGAGACAGGCGAGACGCCTGTCCCACCACTCCTCGTCGAAATACGTTACCGTAATTGGGAGACCGTGTACTAAGGTACTGCCGTACGCCGCGTAGGAGGAATTCGCACGCACCCATCGCCGCGAGCAGGCACACCACGTTTGCGACCCTGAGGACTTGTAGTTCGTTCATCGGGTCGGTCTGCAGGAGGAACTGAGCGACAGCCAGGATTACGGGATATCCCGGGCTGTAGGTAAGGTTGGCAAGCGCGTCCCACTGGCAGTTCCTCAACGCCTCGGCCATTTCGATGTAGGCCATCGCGTCGCCGTTGATGAAAAAACGCGTGGTGTGAGCCAGCACGATTCCGCATGATATTCCGGCTAACCAAAAGATGGCTCGAACACTTGACTGCCATGAGTAGCTGCTCATCATTTCCTTAGACCGTATCCGTGCGTTATTCCGATGATCGATCGCTGCACCGCCGGAGACAAGGTGCAATGCGCGTGCAAGGAATGATAATATACCGAAACCAATTATTGCGCGCAGAATCGTGGAGGAAACCATGTCAGACCAGGATACCACCAAGGAAAGGCCAGTCGGCGGAACCGATGCCGCAATTCTCGATCGTCAGGCCCTCTTGGCTGTCGTCGAATCGGCCGTCGAAGGCATGGCGCTCGTCGATACGGAGGGCCGCCTGGTCTACGCGAACCGCGCTTTCGCTGAAATGCATGGTTGCAGCGAGGAAACGCTTGCCGGCCAGGATGCTTCGACATTCTACGCGGAAGGTTTGCGGCCGGATTTCGCGGCAATCTGTGCAGCAACGGGGAATTGCACGCGGTTCACGGGCGAAACCATGCACCACAGTCGCGATGGTCGCACTTTTCCATGCAGTGAACGGCGATCGGTCTTTTACGATGACTCGGGCCGGCCGGTGGGCCTGATTCTGGCTGCCCTCGACATCACCGCACAGAAACGCCTTGAGAACGAATTCTGGGAAAGTGAGTTCAAATATCGGGAGATAGTCCAGAACGCGAACAGCATTATCATGCGATGGGACCCGGATGGACGCATCACTTTCTTCAACCAGTACGCGCGCCAATTCTTCGGGTACGCTGAGGACGAGATCGTCGGAAAGAACCTCGTGGGCACCATCGTGCCGGAGACGAATTCGGCCGGGCATGCGGTCACGAAGATGATCGAAGGCATCCAGCAACGCCCTGAGCATTACGAGACTAATGAGAATGAAAACGTTAAGAAGAACGGCGAGCGCGTGTGGGTGTCATGGACGAACAAAGCCATTCTGGACGCTCACGGCAATATGGTCGGAATTCTCTCGATCGGTAACGACATCACGGAACGCAAACGGATGGAGCAGGAACTGCTCCAGGCCCAGAAGCTCGAATCCCTCGGCGTGCTGGTAGCCGGGATCTCTCACGACTTCAATAATATCCTGACTGAGGTCTTCGGCAACATCGGCGCGGCCAAACTCTATCTCGATCTTGCCCAGAAAGTTTTCGAGCGGCTCTCCGAAGCCGAAAAGGCGTCGCTCCGCGCGAAGAAACTCACCGCGGAGCTTCACGCGTTCACCAAGAGCCGCATGCCGATCAAGAAGACCTCTTCGATCGCGGCCCTCATCGAAGATTCAGCATCATTTGTGCTGCGAGGCTCGAACGTGGTGTGCGATTTTGCATTTCCGGATGACCTTTGGCCTGTCAGCTTCGACGAAGAAATGCTTTTGCACGTGTTCAGCACGCTCATGATCAACGCGCAGCAGGCCATGCCCGAAGGCGGGCTCATCAACATCGGGGCCGAGAATGTGGAGGTCACCAGCGAAGATCCGATCCCGGTGCGTTCCGGCAGGTACGTCAAAATCACCATTGAAGACCATGGCGTGGGTATTTCTGAACAGGTCCTGCCGAGAGTTTTCGACCCGTACTTCACCACCAAGCAGGAACACACCGGACTCGGGCTGGCGACGGCCTATTCCACTGTGCGTCGGCACAGGGGCCACATCAGCGTGGAATCGACGCTGGGCAGTGGAACCACATTCAATGTGTTCCTTCCGGTTGCGCGGGAAGCACAGGGCGAGGAAGCACCCGAAGAGGCCGTGCCGGTCGAGAAAACACGGGTGCTCGTCATGGATGACGACGAGCTATCCCGGATTGCAGTGCGGGAAATCCTGACGGTGCTGAACTGCGAGGCGGCTTTCGCGCACACGGTGGGCGAGGCGCTCGAAATCTTCCAGAAGTCGCTCGATCTCGGTCAACCGTTCGACTTGGTGCTCGGGGACGCGGGCTTGATTGAAGGAACCAAAGGCGCAGATGTAATACGGACCATGTTCCAGCTTCATACAGGACTGAAGGCGCTTCTCTGTACCGAGCCGGGCGAAGTACTCACCGAAGCACATCGAGCGCTCGGTTTCGCGGATATTGTGGAAAAACCATACAATATTCAGGAATTGAGTGTGACGATCAACCGGGTGGTGGGGCGGTGACGGTCCCGGGTTACTTCCGCCGCATCCCCAGGATTTCCAGAACCCATTCTTTAACTATGCCGATGCAGCGTTCGTCCAGCCTGAGCTTGTGAACGCCTCTCGGTATGATCGTGAGCCTTGCAACTCCGGCAGGCGCGTGCTGCATAAGCTCATGAGCCTGCTCGACGGGAACAAGTTCATCCTGGTCGCCATGCACGATCAGGAGATACTTCCCTTTGTAATGCGAAATTCGGCGGCGTGGTTCGATATCGAGGAAGCCGGTCGCCCAGCGCTCAGCATCCGGCGGAAATTCAGCGTCGCGGATGATGCCTCGTTGGCGGAAATCGTCAACGGCATGTTGGGCGTCCTTGTCGAAGAAGCTGAAGTCCGACGGAGTTCCCACCACCGCGAGGCCATAGATTATGGTGCTCTCCGCTGCAACCTTGATCGCTGCTGCGCCTCCTCCGCTGAATCCGAGGACGATCACCCGCGTCGGATCTATATGAGGCGTGTTGGCAACCGTATCGAGCACGGCCTCCAGATCGCGGGCCCAGCCGATCATATCGAAATTGCCTTCCGAATCGCCGCACCCGCGAAAATTGAAAATTACCGCGGCCAGTCCCAGACAGGTGAACTCCTGGGCTAGCCTCTCGTAGCCGGGATCTCCAACAGGGCGGACCGCTGAAGGACCGGCCGGAATTCCGTGGCAGATGACCAGTGTGGGATAGAGTCGATCCGGTCGCGCCGCTGGAAAGAAGATTTGCCCTCGAATCTTCAGACCGTCGCTGAGCACTGAGAGCTGCTGGACCATGCGGTCGGCTTCCGCGTCCACATGGGGTCGAGCCGAGGAGGCCGGCTCCAGACGGAGCGCGTCCAACAGCTTACGGAACCATGTAGTTATGAGGTTGAATTCCACCGGCCGACGAGCGCCCCTGATAGAAATGAGCTTTTGAAGTATACCGATGCGCTTTCAAACAAGTGAGATGGCGGGCACGGAGGCCCGCCGCCACCAAACAATGGTGGGGGCCGGCGTCCCCCGGATCGAGTCCGGGGCAGGCTCTGCCGGCCCTCTTTAAATTACTTGTTAGATCGCGCACTGGTATTAGTCGCTTTGAGGGGCAGCCGGCTGCCCTACCATTTTGACCGCAGGTCGAAATTACAGGCGCGGATATGTTCGATGACACCCCGAACACATGTAGACCTTCTCTCGGGCAAAAAAGAGCATGAACAGGGCAAGCCCGAGGAACACCGTGCCGAGGAGCATCGTGAGTCCGGTGGCATAGATGAGCGCGACCCTGATGAATGAATACTGATCGAAGATCGCAAGACCTGCAGCTCCGAGACACCCGAGCACGAGAGATATGACCGCTACCCCGAACGCGGACATCGCTCCCTTGCGGTCATAGATGCGTCTCACTTCCGGTTCCAGCGCTCCGCGGCAGTGCTCGCACCGCGGTTCGCCGGATGCGCCTGTACGCTCATCTTCGATGGGAAAAGTCGGCAGCGTATCATCGGCGGCTTCGGCGAAGGCAGCGGGCATCCTGCGCGGCTCGGAGCCGTAAAAGAAGTCCTCGCGGTCGAGAGTCCTCAGCGAAGAGATGAAAGGCTTCTCGATTGACTCCTCCGTCAACGGTATCTCGATCGGGGGCGGGTCCAGATTATCAGGGTCCACCTTCAGACTCTTTTCAGGGAGGGGAAATAGATCTTCGTCAGAGAAAACCATCTCACCTTCGGATGCCACATCGCGCGCTGGGTCGTCGGCAAAGACGATTTCCTGGTCCGCGCCGTCTTCCATCTCGCCCGACGCTGACGATTGAGCCAGGGTGTCGCCGTTGAGGAATTCGCTCATCGATATCCCGCAATCAGGGCACGTGTCGAATGCCGCTTCTTGCGAGTACAGACACGACGGGCAAATGAACCTGGTTTCGTCGGGTGTTTCGGCTACCGGCTGAATGCGGTCCAACCATGCGTCGTCGAGCCGTTCCACTAAATCCTTGGAGTCTTCAGTCGCAGGCTGGTCGGCGCCAGGTTGTGCCTCGGCCTGGAAAGGCTCCGGCAAAACCGCTTCAATGATGGGAACTATGCGCCCGTCTTCAGAAGCTTCCACGGCCGTCTGGGCAGGGAGAGCCTCCACTTCCGGGACGGTCGGTTCGATCAGCGACGGTTCGCAGATCGGGGCGACGATCTCCTCGCTGCGATCCTCGAATTCGGTGTAATCAATGATGTTCCGGTCCAGGAGCATGTTATAGAATTTTTCGAGACCGGTCGCGGATAAATCGTACTTTTCCATGAGATCTCGGTCGGGCATGCCGCCGCGGAAGTCCTGGAGGAAATCCTTGACCTTGATGCTTCGCTTCTCGTGACTGGTCTGGGCGGTATCCATACGGTTCACCTCACTATGGGCGTACGGTGGTCTTATACTACTATATTGGAGTAAAATCAAGAAAGATATGGTGTTATGCAATTTTTCCAGAAAATACTTTAATAAATGCGCGGTCGATTGGCTGCGCTCAACGGCGCGGTCCAGCACCTCACTTGAAATCGTCGATGCTTTGCTCTAAGTTTCTACAAGAATCGCTCGCCTATGTGCACGATGCTGACGGGCGCGGATGGGGGAGCCGGAGGGGGAGATGGAGTCTCCCCCTCCAGCAGACTGGAACCTAAAAAAGTTTACGAACGGCAGCCAATTCATCCGGGGCGAAGCCACGGACGGAATTGCGTCCGATTCTTCTTGTTCGCTGTGGCTTCTTAGCCACGGATATCTGTCCTGGAACGGCAGACGAAACGCGGGGGATGCTCGTTGTTCGACCGAAGAATTGTTACCATTTCCACGATTGCAATTGCTGTTTGCGTTGCCACAAGCCCCCTGGGAGCCATGGCTGCCGACGCGAATGAACCAGCGGAACGAATATGTCGGCCCCGGCTCGGCGAGTGTGCGGGCATCGAGATGGGCAAAGCGGGGATATTCGGGTGGACCTGCTCTGGGGGGACGGTGGAGGGCAGCGGCTTCTACGTCGTATTTGTACGACCGTCAGGGACGTACGTGGTGCTCAAGGTACCGCACGGCCGCACTTCGTTCGAGTTCACTCCTGATACACTGGGGCAGTGGCGCTGGATTGTGATCAACACCGATCCGGACGGCACCAAGCCCGACGTCGAGTCGGAACCGGGACATTTCCAAGTGCTGCCTGCGGGTCCCGCGTCAAAAAATTTTTGATCTCTTCACTTTGTGATCTCGGCATGTTATAGGTCCTCCGCCCCGAGGCGGGATCGCGGCCGGGACCGGCGACAGAACCAAAATGGAGATCGCTGGTCAAATCAGGTAGTTCAAACGGCTGGAAGGAGATTTCCACATGCACAGAGGCGGTTACAAGGCAACAGCAACCATGTTCACAGCAGCGCTGGCAGCACTTATCCTCGTCGTCGCTCCCCTCGCACAGGCTCAGAACGCCACCACGGCGTTGAAGGAGCTTGGGGACGCGTTCGTGCAGATTGCGGATAAAGTGACGCCCGCGGTGGTGAACATCAGCTCTACGAAGAAAGTTGAGGCGGGTCCTATGTCAGGCCCTGACATGGACATGTTCAAGAATCATCCATTTCGCGAATTCTTCGGCGACGAGGTTTTCAAGCGTTTCAAGGGCGGCCCTGGAGGCCCGGGGCCTGACAAAGGCTTCAGGCAACACGGCATGGGGTCCGGCGTAATTGTTTCCCCGGATGGAACCATCCTCACGAATTCTCACGTGGTCAAAGATGCGGATGACATCAAAGTGACACTCTCCGACAAGAAGAGCTACAAGGCGAAAGTAGTAGGTGCGGACCCGGAGAGCGACATAGCGGTGATCAAGATTGACGCCAAAGACTTGCCGATAGCTAAGTTAGGCGATTCCGACAAACTGCGCGTCGGCGACATAGTCTTGGCCATAGGAAATCCTTTCGGGCTGAACCAGACCGTTACTTCAGGCATCGTCAGCGCCAAGGGACGCACGAACGTCGGGATTATCGACTATGAGGATTTTCTCCAAACCGACGCGGCCATCAACCCCGGCAATTCGGGCGGGCCGCTGGTGAACATCAAGGGTGAAGTCGTGGGCCTCAACACTGCGATAGCGTCCAGAAGCGGCGGATATCAGGGTGTCGGCTTTGCTATCCCCGCCAATTCAGCCAAGCTGATCATGGATTCGCTCGTAAAGGAAGGGAAAGTCCGCCGAGGGCTTTTGGGGGTAAATATTCAGGATCTCGATCAGACACTGGCGAAATCCTTCCACAGAGATGACCAGAGTGGCGCGCTCGTCTCACAGGTAATCCCGGATAGCCCGGCTGAAAAGGCCGGAATCAAGGCAGGCGACATCATTCTCAAGTTCAACGATGCCCCTGTCAGCGGCGCTTCGCAGCTCAAGAATCTTGTCGGTCGCGTCGCGCCCGGCACCAAGGCCAAGCTCACCGTATATCGCGACAAAAAGACCATGACGGTCGAGGTGAACATCGCCGAACGTGATCCCAAGAAGATGGCCGAACTTAAGGAATCTGCGTCCGAGGGTGAGACCTCCAACGAGCTTGGACTCGAACTCGAGAAACTTCCCGCGGCCCTGGCGGAACGGCTCGGTCTCAAGTCGGGCGAGGGCGTACGGGTGCGCGAAGTGCAGCCTTCCGGACTCGGGGCCAAAATGGGCTTGCGGTCTGGCGACGTGATCCTCGAAATCGACGGAAAGCCAGTTTCCGATACTTCGTCTTTTTCCACCGCTGTGCAATCTGCCAAGAAGGAAGGGCTTGTCCGTTTGAAGGTGCAGCGAGGCAAGAGCCAGATCTTTCTTGCCGCTCCGATTGGCTGATCAGTACGCCGCACAAATGAGAAACCAGAGGTCCCACGTGGGTGGGGCTTCCGGTTTCTTTGTTATGGGAATGATTGACGAGAATTTTTGTACGACTTCGCTTTCACGCATGTACCAGCGAAAGGGCCGGCAGGGACGCCGGCCCCTACTGTGTTTGGTGGCGGCGGGCCTCCGTGCCCGCCGTTTTCACTTCTCTTAAGGCAAATTGATCTTAGGGGCCGTCCTGGAATAACCGTTGCACGCATCGGGAGAGAAGGCATCGATATGGAAGAGCACTGCTGGGCAAGCCAGCAGTGGCACCCGGAATTCTGTCACACTCATTTGGGGACAGACCCTTAGGTGTCGTTGACCGCGAGCGACGCGAGACCGCCTGCCCTCTACCGGTATTCGATCTCCACGGTGTAACCCAACGGCTCCAAGTCCTTGCGGAGCGCGTGAACTGCCTGCCTGAAAAGCGACTTGTGCTCCCGAGCGCTGTCTACCCTGGGGATTTCTCCCGGAAGGAGGAGATCCCCGCTCGAAAAACGCCCTTCGTTGAAGTACCGATCCAGGGCGTTCTCCCACGTGCCTTTCAGCTCAACATTTTCCGAGTGTTTCAACGGGATTTGGAGCTGTTCGCCATGAAACTTCTTTTCGACTCTCACCTCTACGTGAAACCCTGACCGATACGTCGCCTCCGCGACGGGTACTCCTTTGCGCACTACGCGTGCCACGATCTCCATCAGGAACCCTTTCGAGTCACCAGGCGATGAGGGCACATTCACGAAGTCGTTAGTGTACCAATTCGTCTAATCCCTGTCCAGACGTCAGATATCAGCCTGACTTGCCAAAGCGAACAGCGGTATTAAACTCTGAACGAGTTGAAGAGATTCGCGGGGACTATCATTTAACTGAGGTGCCCAACGCGAAAAGACATCCGGAGGGATGGACGAGAACAATGTTGACCGGACGATTACTTGTCACGATTTCCGTTATGTTGAGTGCCGGGTAGGCCTAAAGGAACCGGCTTCTCACCGAATTACGACGGTCCGGTTAACTGAATGTAAACGGAGGAACGAAAATGAGACCAATTCCAATATTGATGGTATGTGCGCTTGTGCTGAGTCTCTCCTCTTTCGCCTTTGCGGAGTATTACGTCGTTAAGGGAGATCTTGGCAGTTTCAGAATCGTTGACAGGAAGCCGATGGATTCCGGGGCAATTGTCCAAGGACCGTTTGCCAGCAGGCATGAGGCTGAACAAGTTATCTATGTCGGTGGCCCAATCAAGGAAGGATTCCTTGAGAGGGAGACGCACGTGTTTTTGGGGCCGTCCGCGGAACAGTTCTGGGTAGTGCGAGGTGATCTTGGCAGTTTCAGAATCGTTGACTCGATGCCGAGCGATCCTGGTGCGATTGTCCAGGGCCCATTTGCCAACAGGATAGATGCTTATGCGGTAGTCACGGCCGGTGCGGCCATTCCGGGAGCACCATTCGCCCGTGAGCGTGCAGTTACTGCCACAACGCCGGTTCGTGGCCAGTTCTACGTAGTTCGTGGAGACGCCGGCTCATTCTCGGTTGTGGATAGGCAACCGTCCGATCCGGGCGTAATCGTCCAAGGCCCATTCGCGACGAGAGGCCAAGCTTATCAGGTGATCAGTGGTGGTGGGCCTCTTTGGAACGTTCCGGCAGCGGCAGGATCAGGCCAGATGGAACAGTGATCGCCGATCATTTCGGTGAATGAGTCCGTTAACGCGGACACCCCCGAAAGCGCCGCGGGTAAGAGAGCAGGAGGGAATAATCCCTCCTGTTTTTTTCATCATGCAAGGTATCGGAGTTCCCGATCTCTTGCAGCTGCCTGTCCATGCAACCGGCGCCCGATTCTGCACTTTGAAACTGCACAAAATTCTTGACGCCGGCCCTCCCGTGAGAGTACACGATCAAGACGGCATGCCTCGAGCCGTTGGTTTGGGAATAGTGCCCGCTGGTGCGGGCGCCTGCAAAAGGTGCCGTCTTCAAAATTTTCCATTACAGCGAACATCGGACGAGACGGTTGAGCAAACCGGAAGGGTCGCCCCCAGAAGACAGCCTTCCGACGCGGACCTTTCACGCCTCACCGGCGGTTCGTGGACCGTCATGAGTCGACTTCGGTCATGAGCGAGTGATGTCCCTGCGCTCTAGACTGGCACGTCTCCTCGCCCGTTCACCCGTCCTCGTTCGCAGGCCCTCCTCGGGAGGTTCTTTCGACCTATGTTGAGGCTGAATAATCTCGAAGTCGTATACAACGACATCATTCTGGTGTTGCGAGGGATCTCCCTGGAAGTTCCCGAAGGATCGATCATTGCGTTCCTCGGCTCGAACGGCGCGGGAAAATCCACCACTTTACGGGCGATCTCGGGCCTGCTCGACTATGAGGACGGCGAGATCAAGAAGGGGACAATCGAGTTTCGCGGGAGCCCCATCCACACTAGAGGTCCCCAGGAAATCGTCCGCCTCGGTATCTGCCAGGTGCCTGAAGGCCGGCGCGTGTTCGCGGAATTGACGGTCGAGGAAAATATCCGCGTGGGAGCCCACACGAGGCGCGACGGCAAGGCCGAGATCCAACGCGATTACGAAATGGTGCTCTCCTATTTTCCGGCTCTTGAACGGCGCCTCAAAGTTCAGGCAGGCTTCATCAGCGGCGGCGAACAGCAGATGCTGGCCATCGCTCGAGCGCTTATGGCTCGGCCTTCGTTGATGATGCTGGATGAACCGTCGCTTGGACTGGCGCCCCTCCTTGTGAGCGAGATTTTTGACATCATCAAGAGAATCAACCAAGAGGAAAAGGTCTCGGTTCTGTTGGTCGAGCAGAACGCGCTGATGGCCTTGGCTGTCGCGAGCTACGGGTACATCATGGAAAACGGCAAAATCGTCCTCGATGGCCCGAGCCACAAGCTGATGGAAAACGAAGACGTGAAGGAATTCTACCTCGGTGTAAAGGACGACAAAGCGCGCAAAAGCTTTGCCGAGGTCAAACACTACCAACGACGGAAGCGCTGGTTATCCTGATGGCATTTCTCGAAGTCGAAGACATTTCGTTGGCTTTCGGCGGCATCATGGCTGTCAGTCGAGTCTCTTTGTCCGTGGAGCGCGGTCGGATCTGCGCTGTCATAGGTCCGAACGGCGCGGGCAAGACGTCGCTGCTCAATTGCATCAGCGGTTTTTATCGTCCACAAAAGGGACGGATCATGTTCGACGGACAGAATCTCGTGGGACGGCGTCCGGATCAGATAGCACGGCTGGGTATTGCCCGGACCTTTCAGAACGTCGAACTGTTCGCGCATATGACCGTAATCGACAACCTGCTGTTAGGCCGCCATAACCATTTCCACAAAGGTTTCTTCCACGATATCCTCTTCGGGTATCGGGCCGAGGAAGAGACGGTTCATCGCCGCAAAGTCGAAGAGGTTATCGACTTCCTCGAAATGGAGAAATGGCGGAAGCATCTTGTGGCAAATTTGCCGTACGGGGTCCAGAAGCGGGTTGAATTGGGCCGAGCCCTGGCGCAGGCCCCGAACCTCCTCCTGTTGGATGAGCCGATGGCCGGTATGAACCTGGAGGAAACGGAAGATATCGCCAGGTTTATCCTCGATATCCATCAAGAATTGGGCACGACCATCATCATGATCGAGCATGACATGGACGTGGTCATGGACATCTCCCAGAACATCTGCGTCCTGAATTTCGGGGAAAAGATCGCTGAGGGCGCCCCTGCCGAGGTACAATCGAACTCGGCCGTGCAGACGGCCTATTTGGGCGAGAATTACGAATCTGTCCTGAAACAAACGGCGTAGTGACCATGCGTTTCGTACCGGCTTTCAAAGCGAGAATCGCCACAACGAACCATGAAAACGCCGCGAAGAAAACCGGCAAGATGCCGGCGCTACCGGCGTTTTCATAGGAGGCGTTTCCAAACCAGTGACTCTGGCAGGCGGCAGGTATGCCTCCGAAGCGAAGTTAGGCCTGCCGTCCGAAGCGGAGGAGGCATTCGGCCGCCTCACGGCTTCCATCGCGCACCGGTAAAGCAGACACAACGAGGACTGAAACGTTGAGTAGACTGGACACCATTCCGCACCTCTTTCTGGACAAAGTCCGAAAATACGGCGACCGTGTAGCTCTCCGCGAAAAGGAATACGGCGTCTGGCAGGACATTTCATTCAATGAATACTGCCGGCACGTGCGCCGCTTTTGCCTGGGACTTGTGGAACTTGGCCTGCAACGCGGCGACCATGTGAGCATCTTCGGCGAAAACGAACCCGAATGGCTCTACGCAGACCTCGCGGTCCAGAGCGCCGGCGGCGTGGCGGTGGGCGTCTACCCTACCAACCCCGCTAAAGAGGCCAAGTACGTCATCGGTCATTCTGACTCCAAGTTCGTGGTCTGCGCGGATCAGGAGCAGTTGGACAAAGTCCTTGAGGTGAAGGACGGGCTGCCACTGCTCAAGAAGATGATCGTGGTGGACATGAAGGGACTGCGCCACTACTCCGATCCGGACATCATGTCCTTCGAGATGGTGGAAGAAATCGGTCAAAAGGCCGACGAGCGCGATCCGGGTGAGTATGAGCGGCTGGTGGAGCAAATCGATCCGTCCGATGTTGCGATCATGGTTTACACGTCCGGGACGACGGGGCCGCCCAAAGGGGCGATGATCACCCACCAGAATGTCGTCAGCATGGTGAAGAACGCCCTTCAAGTCATCGCACAGTACGAAACGGACGAGATCGTCTCCTATCTACCGCTGTGTCATGTGGCCGAAAGGATGATGTCGGTCTTTCTGCCCCTAAATTCCGGGGCCACGGTAAATTTCGCAGAAAGCGTCGAGACGGTGGTCCAGGATATGCGGGAAATCCTTCCGACCTTCTATCTGGCCGTGCCCCGAATCTGGGAAAAGATGATGGCCGGGGTGACCATCAAGATGAAGGACGCCTCTTGGTTGAAGAGGAGGTCCTTCGCGTGGGCAATGCCTGTCGGCAAGCAAATGACCGAGGCGCTTCTAGCCAGGCAGTCACCCCCTCTTTCGCTAACCCTCCAGCACCTCTTGGCAAGACTGCTGGTGCTCCGGCACCTCAAAAAGGAATTGGGTCTGTTGAGGACACGTATCGCAATCAGCGGCGCCGCTCCCATCGCCCCGGAAGTTCTTTTCTTCTTCATGTCTTTGGGTGTTCCGGTCGTAGAAGGATGGGGCATGACGGAAGAAACCGGCATCGGGTGCATGAATCGCCTTGACGACCTCAAGCTCGGGTACGTAGGCCGGGCCATTCCGAACGTCGAGATCAAGATCGCGGACGACGGCGAAATACTGCTCAAGTGCGACCACGTATTCGCCGGGTATTGGAAAGACCCGGACGCCACTGCCAAGACCATCGTCGACGGCTGGCTTCAGACCGGTGATGTCGGCGAGTTGGACGAGCAAGGGCGCCTGAAGATTACCGACCGCAAGAAGGAAATCATCATTACCGCGGGCGGCAAAAATATCGCGCCGTCGGAAATCGAAAACCGGCTCAAGTGCAGCCCGTACGTCAACGAGGCGGTGGTCATCGGCGACCGGCGGCCATTCTTGGTGGCTCTCATACAGATCGAGTACGAAAACGTCGCCAAGTGGGCCCAGGAAAAGGGCTTGGCGTACACGACCTTCAAGAGCCTGGCACAATTGCCTGAAGTGAACGAACTCATCACGTCGGAAGTGGAAGAAGCCAATAAGGAATTCGCTCAAGTAGAAAAAGTCAAAAAGTTCCGGTTGCTTGAGAAAGAGCTTGACCATGACGACGATGAGTTGACTGCCACCCTCAAGCTGCGCCGGAAGACCGTGTACAAGAAATTCGGTGACATTATCGACGAAATGTACAAATCCAAGAGAGGTTAAGATTGGGTCTTGAAATTCTCCTCCAACTCGTTGTCACCGGTTTGGCCTGGGGCAGCGTTTACGCATTGATCGCCCTGGGTTTTGTCCTGATATTCAAGGCCACCGAGATCTTCAACTTTGCCCAACCCGAATTGATGATGTTGGGAGCGTACTTCGCGTTCGCCCTTATCACGACGCTGCGCTTGCCATTCATTGCCGCCTTTGTCGCAACACTCGTCTTGATGATCGTAGTGGCTGCGGTGCTGGAAATGCTGATCGTTCGGCCAATGGTTGGCGAGCCGGTCCTGGCAGTCATCATGGTGACGCTGGGGCTTGCCAACGTCATCCGCGGCCTTACCGGATTGATCTGGGGCTATGAGGAACTGCAGTTCCCCAAGCCTTTTTCGTCCGACCCGTTAGTCGTTTTCGGCGCGGTCATGAATCAGGCCGAGGTGTTCACCATCCTCGCCACTGCTGTGCTTCTGGTCGCGTTCCTCCTGTTTTTCAAGTATTCCAGCGCGGGCTTGAGCATGCGTGCCACGGCCGAAGATACGACCACCGCATTCCTCATGGGCATTAACGTTAAACGCGTTTTCACCGCCTCCTGGGCCATTGCTTCCGTGGTTGCCACCGTCGCGGGGATCATGCTGGCGACGTTTACGTACCTTGAGCCGATTATGAGCCATGCCGGGCTCAAGGCATTGCCCGCAATGATCCTTGGAGGAATGGACAGCATCCCGGGAGCCATCATCGGGGGGCTGATCATCGGCGTGGCCGAGAATCTGGCGGGCTTCTATTTGGAGAGCTATTTGGGGGCGGGCATCAATGAGATTGCCGCTTACGTGATAGTCCTTATCGTGATGATGGTCAGACCCTATGGACTATTCGGAACTAAAGAGATAGAGCGGGTGTGAGAGGATATGGCGGTAACCAGGTTTTGCGTCCGGAATTACAGGCAGGATTTGCGCATCTTTGCAAGCCCTTCGGCAAAGATTTCGCTCGCGATTCTCGCCGTGCTCCTGCTCACCCTTCCGTGGTGGGCCGGTAAGTACCTTGTCTTCATCGCCTGTGTTTCAGGAGTATCCATAATTGGGGCGCTCGGCTTGAGCGTCCTTACCGGGATGACCGGCCTCATTTCGCTTGGGCATGCGGCCTTCATGGGGCTGGGGGCCTACACCGCAGCCATTCTGTCCGCAAAAGCGGGTTGGCCTATGATCGCGTGCCTGCCCGCCGGCGCGGTCATGGCCGCACTTACGGGCGCTGTGGTCGGCATTCCAACATTGCGGCTCAAAGGTCTGTACCTGGTCGTCACCACTCTGGCGTTTCAATTCATTACCCAGCACGTGATCTACCACTGGGAAAGCCTGACCCAGAGCGACAAAGGCATCAAACTCGCGGAACCCATGATCCTGGGGCTGAACCTCGGCACGTACGACCGTTTCTACTTCGTAATCCTGGTCTTGGCGGTCGTCACGGCCGTGTTAACCAAAAATTTGGCCATGAGCCGAACCGGCCGCGCCTTGGTAGCGGTTCGCGACAGGGACATTGCCGCGGAAATCATCGGTATTCACCTCGCGAAATACAAGATCCTCGCGTTTGTCGTAAGCTCCTTCATCGCGGGGCTCGCGGGCGCGCTCTATGCGTATCTCATCGGACTCATCGCTCCGGATCATTTCACGTTTAATCAATCGGTTCTCTACATTGCCATGATCATCGTCGGCGGCATGGGAACGGTTTTGGGCACTATTCTGGGAGCCATTTTCATGGTGTTGCTCCCGGAGGCTATCAACGCGTTGTCCGGGCCGCTCGCTACGGCCTACCCAGCCCTGGCCCCGCGGATCGGCGGCATATCCGTCGTGGTTTACGGTATGGTGATCATCCTGTTCCTCATATTGGAGCCCCAAGGTCTGTTCGGGATTTGGATCAGAATAAAGCGGTACTTCAAGACTTGGCCTTACACGTATTGATGCCGGCGCTCAATCGAAGCCGTGCGGTAGTCGGCCGCAAGCCTCCTCCGCTTCGGACGGCAGGCCAAACTTCGCTTCGGAGGCATACCGGCCGACTACCGAACTTACTCCTTTGAAAGCGCATTGGGATAGTTGCTTTACTGCAGAAATATGGTGCAGGGTTTTATCTCCCGGGTCTCAAGGGAAATAGTGGGGCCGGCCTCCGCGCCGGTCCTGATTTAGTGGCCGGCAGGGACGCCGGCCCCACTAATCATCCCAGAACCATCCAACAACGTTCGCCAACGTATTTTTCAAATGGAGCACTAAGCCACCAACCAACCAAGGAGGTTTTCATGAAGGTATTCCGGAGATGTGGATTGGCACTGTTGATCGCAGCGGCGATCAGCTTCCTGATGCTTCCGGCAGCCAAGGCCGAAGTGGGTGTTACCGACGACAAGATCTTGTTCGGCTCGTTTCAAGACATGTCGGGTCCTGCCGCTTATCTGGGGAAAATGTGCTCACTCATCGTCAACACATGGAAACAGCATGTTAACGAAGACCTGGGAGGGATTCACGGCCGGAAGATCGACACGGTTATCGAAGACAACAAGTACGATCCCGTGTTGACCAAGGGCGCTTTTACGAAGCTGGTGGACCAGCACAAGGTGTTCGCCTTGACCGCGGTGTACGGGTCCACTCCTTGCCAGGCAATCCTGGAGGACATCGATAAGGTCAAGATTCCGGTGTTCACCACCGCGGCTACTTCCCAGACCATGTTCGATCCGCCCCACCGATACCTGTTCCATTACGCGAATTCAAACCGGGACGGCTCCATCGTGCTGGTGGACTTCATCATCAACGATCTGAAGGCTAAAGACCCGAAGATCGGTATCTGTTACCAGGACGACGAATACGGCAAGGACGGCGTGGCGGGCCTTGAGTTGGCAGCCAAGAAGTACGGCTTTAAGTTCGCTCAGGCCGGGTACAAACGCGGCGAGAAGAACCTCAATCCCCAGGCCATGAAGCTCAAGGCCGCGGGCGTCACTCATTGCCTCTTTGTCGGCTTTGCACCTGTGTATGCGGCCTTCTTGGCTGAAGCGAACAAGATGGGGTGGAAGCCGATCTTCTTCGGCGACTATGTCACCGTAGATCCTCGGACTTTCATGGCCGGCGACCTGCCCAACGGTCATTACCACTGTTTTGACCTGGGCTTGAGATCCGAGGGTGTGCCCGGCTGGAAGAAGATGGAAGAGATCTTTACCAAGCACGGCGCCAAAGAAGCTCTCGACTGGCCGCTGGCGCCCGTTATGTGGACTCCGCTCATGGTAATGACCAAGGCCCTGCAGGATAGCGGCAAGGACCTGACCAGGGAAAAACTCGTTGATACGCTCCAGAATATCAAAGACTTCGATACAGGCGGCCTCGGCAAGATCCAGTTCGGCCCCGATCTGAGAAAGGGCAGCCACGTCTATCGAGTCCTCAAGTGCGACGGCGAGAAGAAACAGTTCGTGCCCGTCACCGACTGGCGCGAGCCCAGCCTCGTGTGGGGCAAGCGGTAGAAAGACGGAGCTTGCGTGGGAGAGTTCCGGGGGGCCCTTCCTTAATGGAGGAGCCCCGGGACCTCACCCGGAACTAATGCCTCATAATATTGGCGATAAGCTTAGGTTAAATAATGGTGGGACAGGCAAGACGCCTGTCCCACCAAAACAAAGACATCCTTGATCGAAAGATCCAACGGGCGACCGGCAGGTCGCCCCTACGCAGGAAAAACCGCCGGTCGCGCGCATTTCCTTCGTCTTGATTCGCAAGCGCCGTACGTGAACACTTGGGTTCTCGGGGGGATGACATGAGCATCCTGGACAAACTCTTCCGAAGGTCACATCCCAGCGACAATTGGCAAGCAGTGGAAGGTCTACCGCTCGTGCTCGACCTGGACCGCCACGCGCTCTGCGACGTCCGACCGTGCGACCCAACGGAATGGCTCTCGCGGCTCGGCCCGCCCGAAGACCGGAAAGCTCTCAAGGACGATCGATACTGCTACTATTCACTGGGGATCGAGTTCGACGCCGCGTGCGACTCGATCGAAGGCTTCGCGGTCGTGTGGAACGACGTCCTGGACGAGAAGTTCCAGCCTTTCCCCGGAACGGTGAAGTGGCGCGGCCGCGAATACCGCCTCGACACAGCGACGACTGAAGCGGACTTTATCGCGGTCTTCGGTGAGCCGTACTGGCGGGACCAAGACGACATGGAAGTAATCCTCTTCTACGAATTCCGTGGGGACATCGAATGGCAGGTGGAATTCACGCTCGACGATTCACTCAAAGAGATCATCGTCACCACACCTCCTATGCTGAGCAATCCTGAACAGCGCGCGGCTTACGCGGTCACCAAGCCGTGGCCACCGGATTTGTTTTGACCTGCAGATCGTTTCCGAGGTGTGCTGCCACTTTGCCAGTCGGAAGATAGGGTTTCAACAACGTGACATGCTTTCATGTAGGGGCGGGTCTCAGACCCGCCCCTACCAGACCCGTAGTCCGCGTTAGGCGCAATTTTGTACAAGTTTTGTCGTAAAGCAGTTTTGAACAGGCATGAAGTTTTTGGGGAGGGAGCCCGAGGGAGACCCTTTTTACCGAAAAAGGGCCTCCCTCGGCTATCATTCTGAAAAGTGCCTTGCCTCCTACGCCAGTCTCTGCGCCACCAGCTCGGTGATGTCCATCACCTTGATTTTGCCCTTCTTTTCCTTGCGGGCACGAGCCGCAGCCTGATTAAAGGTGCTTTTGCACGAGGGGCACGCGGAAACGACCGCATCCTCGCCGAGGTCAATAGCGGACAGGAGGCGCTTGTACCCGATTTCGCCGGCCATCTCGTTGTCGAAGCCCTTCACACCACCGCCGCCGCCACAGCACTTCGCCAGCGCGCGATTCAGCGGGAACTCAACCAACTCGACACCGGGAATCGCTTTGAGCACGTTCCGCGGCGGTTCGTACACGCCCATGTGCCGGCCCATGTCGCACGGGTCGTGGTACGCGACCTTGAGCGGCTCAGCATCAGCCTTGAAAGTGAGCTTGCCATCAGCGACAAGTTTCTCGATCACCTCGACAGCGTGAAGTACTTTGTATCCACCGTTTCCGCCATAGTGCGGGTAAAGGTCTCGGAAAGTCTTAAGACAACCCGCGCATGTGGTAATCAGCTCAGCCGGTTTGTAGGCGGCCATACGGTCTGCGTGGATGCTCATGGCCTTGCGGAACGTGGCCATGTCGCCCACCAGATAGGCGAGATAGCCGCAGCAGGGCTCTTCTTCGCCGAGCGCGCCGTAGTTCACGCCTGCGCTGTCGAGCACTTTCATGAACGCGGGGATAGTTTTCACGTCCTGGAAGCTGGTCACGCACCCGAGGTGAAGCAAAGCTTCGGTCTTGCCGGGCACGGCCTTACGCCAGCCTGACGGATAGCTGTCGGCCCGCTTCTCCGGCGCTGCAAGCAGCGGGTTAGCCGCGTCAATCATGGACGCAAGCACCGTCTTGAAGATTTCCGGGAGAAATCCGGCTTCCACGAGACGCTCGCGCGCAGCGCGGACGATATCGGAAACTTTCACCTGCGCGGGACAGACGGATCGGCAGTTGAGGCAGAGCATGCACTGATAGAGGCGCTTGGCTAGGTCCTCGGACGGTTCCAGGTTCCCCATGAGCATGTTGTGGGCGAGCGTCACTCGCCCCTTGGCATTGAGAGACTCCAGCGTCGTCTCCGCGAAGGTCGGACAGCCCGCCCTGCAAAAGCCGCACTGGATGCAGGCGATGATTTCGTTGTCCACCTGAGGTGAAAAATGCCTGACCTTTTCGGGCGACTCGAGATACTCCACGAAACTATTCTCGTCGAGGATGTTCCGGATGGCGTCCTCAAACCCCATTTTTCCCGGATTGAGTATGTTGTTGGGATCAAGGGCTTTCTTGAGGTCACGCATGACGTTGAGAGATTCACCGAGCTGCTGTCCGATATACGGTGACTTGGCCATACCGAGGCCGTGTTCCGCGGACAAGGTGCCGTCGAATCGGAGCGTCAGATCGATAAATTCGAGCGCGATCTTCTTCACCTTGTCCCAGTGCTCCGGCACAGTCGGATTCATGATGAACGTGGCGTGGAGGTTGCCGTCACCGATATGGCCAAAAGTGGCTACAGGAAAGCCGTACTTGTCGCCGATTTTCTGGATCTCGGCGATGGCATCGGGAATCCGGGTAATGGGAACGCCGAAGTCCTCGACGAGCGGCACCAGACGGTGGGTCGGCTGCAGGCGGCTCATTGCCGGGACCAGACCCCCGCGCGCTGCGAACAGCTTGGCCTTTTCCACAGGGTTGTCCGACCAGACATTCCCGATGCCTCCGACGGACGCGCAAATCTCGTCGATCTTCTTGATTTGGCTCTGCACATCGACTTTGGTGCCATCGAGACCGATGAAGAGCTGGCAGTTGATTTCCTTGGGGATATCCATTTTGAGCGCGTCGCGGCAAACATCCAGAGAAACGCTGTCCATGATCTCGCACGTGGCCATTTCGATCCCTGAGGTGTGGATTTTCTCCACAGCGAGACCGGCTTCCGCAATGCCGGGGAATGACGACTTGGCGAAAGCCTCGTATTCCGGCATGGCGAGGATCTTGACAACGGCTTCGGTAATGATCCCGAGGGTGCCTTCCGCTGTGGCGAACAGGCGGGTCAGGTCATAACCGGCCGAGCTCTTGGGCGCTTTGTCTCCGGTGCGTATGATGCGGCCGTCCGCGAGCACCACGGTAAGGGACTTCACGTAGTCACGCGTCGTGCCGTACTTTGCCGCTCGAACACCGCTCGCATTCGTGGAAATCATGCCGCCTATCGTGGCGATCGCCGCGCTGCCGGGGTCCGGGGGGAAGAAATGGGTCGGCGCGAGTTTGGCATTAAGCGCATTGCAGATAACACCCGGCTCCACCACTGCGTATCCGTCAGCCTTGTTCACCTCGACGACGCGATTCATCTTGGTGAAGTCGAGAATAATCCCTCCCTTTGGCGCGAGCGCGGCGCCCGTCACCGACGAACCGGTTCCCCTGGCGACCACCGGTACCTTTTCCCGATTGGCAAGCGCGACAATTGCGCTCACCTGTTCGGTGTCCCGGGCAAAGACAACTGCGGTGGGCACACCGAAATGGATGGACATATCTCTGGAATAAGCGAGACAATCCACCGGGGATGTCGTGAGGTTTTCCTGTCCGGCAGCGGCGGCAAGGGCCTCAATGAAATCCATCTCTTTCTCCTTTGTTTCGGAAGGGATCCCAGGACTCGTACGTGGGCCCTGTTGGCGACAGTGCGGTGTCGTGCGACGGGATAAAAGAAGGTGGGCTGATTGTCCTTCTGCCCATATTTTATGATAACTTAAACTCCGCAGCGAATCAAATCCTTCGACATCGCGGCAATTGGGCCGGAGAAAAAAAACCGAAGCGATGGCATAACTTTACTTTGGAAATTGCCTGTGATATGAAAATGCGGTTATACTAACGGGAGACGTTTAGGAGGAAGACGACCGGTGGCATTCGAGACAGACAAAAAGCGAGGCATTATCGAGAAGTATCGGCTCCACGAAACGGACACGGGGTCACCCGAGGTGCAAATCGCTCTGTTGAGCGAACGCATTTCGTACCTGACGGACCACTTCAAGGTACATAAGAAAGACCATCACTCCCGCCGTGGACTTCTCAAACTCGTCGGGCAACGGAGACGGCTTTTGGATTATCTCAAGGCGAAGGACGTCGAACGATACAAGAGCCTCATCGGGGATCTTGGTATAAGGAAGTAGTATTCTCCGCTGGGGGGCTCCATTGCCTGACTCCGTCCCGATATTTTCATCGATAGAAAAGGATATGAACTAGTATGCACCATACCGCAAAGTGCACCATTGCAGGCAAACAAATGATATTCGAGACCGGACGCCTGGCCAAACAGGCCTCCGGAGCGGTGCTGAGTACGTGCGGCGAGACAATGGTCCTCGCAACTGCAGTCGCTGAAAAGAAGGGACGCGAAGGCATCGACTTCTTTCCGCTTACCGTCGACTATCTGGAAATGACGTACGCCGCGGGAAAGATCCCCGGCGGTTTTTTTAAGCGCGAAGGACGCCCCACCGAAAAGGAAATTCTCACTTCGCGGTTTATCGACCGGCCCATTCGGCCGCTCTTCCCCGACGGCTTCACCGCAGAGACGCAGATCATTGCCACGGTCTTGTCTTCCGACGGAGAAAATGAATCGGACATACTGGCCATAAACGCAGCTTCTGCGGCTCTCCACGTGTCTGATGTCCCGTTCTTGGGACCGGTGGGCGCTGTGCGCATCGGTCGGGTTGACGGCCATTTCGTTGTCAATCCGTCGCCGGTGGAAGATGCTTACTCGGACCTGAATATTACCGTCGTAGGCGGCCCTAAAGGTATCGTAATGGTTGAGGGCGGCGGCAACCAGATCCCTGAAGAGGTAATGCTCGACGCAATTTTCACCGCGTATGACGAAATTGCCAAGATCCTGAATGCACAGGAAGAACTCCGCAAAGCGGTCGGCAAACCCAAACGCGACGTCTCGGCTCACACGAAGGATGAAGCTCTGATCGAAAAGATCAAAGCAGAGTGCGGCCCTGCCATCGAAAACGCCCTTCAGACCCACCGCAAGCTCGAACGCTACGGGTTGCTGGAAAAGATCGCCGACGATTTTATCAAGACACTCGGGGATGAGGGTGCGACAAGACGAGCCGAGATTTTCGGACACATGGACGAAATCCAGGGCTCGTACATCCGCAAAATGATTCTCGAGAAGGGAACGCGGATTGGCGGGCGATCCTTCACCGAAATCCGTGACATCTCTTGCGATGTGGGCATCCTACCGCGCACGCATGGGAGCGCGCTCTTTACGCGAGGCGAAACTCAGGCGCTCGTCATCACGACTCTTGGAACGTCTTCCGATGAGCAGAAGGTCGAGGCGCTCGAAGGCGAATCGTACAGGTCGTTCATCCTGCATTACAAATTCGCGCCGTTTTGCGTGGGCGAGGTAAAGTTCCTCCGCGGTCCCTCCAGACGTGAAGTCGGCCACGGCGCGTTGGCGGCCCGCGCTTTAGCATATCTCCTCCCCCACGACGATGAATTCCCATACACGATTCGGGTCGTATCGGAGATCCTGGAATCCAACGGCTCATCGTCAATGGCGACGGTCTGCGGCGCATCCCTGTCACTGATGGACGCGGGGGTAAAGATCGGCGATCCCGTAGCCGGAATCGCAATGGGGCTGTTCAAAGACGGCGATCGGATAGTGACACTGTCCGACATTATCGGAGACGAAGACCATCATGGCGACATGGACCTGAAGGTTGCGGGAACGCGCAAGGGAATCACTGCGGTCCAGATGGACATCAAGATCGACGGCCTCACCCGGGATGTCCTGACCCAAGCGCTTTATCAGGCCAAGGAAGGTCGATTCCACATCCTCTCGCTTATGGAAAAAGCGATACCGAGCCCGAGAGAGGAAATATCACCGTACGCGCCGCGGATCTTGGTAATGTTCATCAACCCCGACAAGATCCGTGACATCATCGGTCCGGGCGGCAAGATCATCCGCGCCATTCAGGAAGAAACCAACACCAAGATCGATGTGGATGATTCGGGCAAGGTCGTTGTCGCGTCGGTGGACGTTCAAGGGGCGGAAGAAGCACGTAAACAGATCCGAAGACTTACTCAGGACGCAGAGATCGACAAGATCTATATGGGCGTGGTGAGGAAAGTCACCGACTTCGGAGCGTTCGTAGAAATCTTTCCCGGCACCGACGGGCTCGTGCATATCTCCCAGCTCGCTCCCGAACGAGTGCGCAAGGTCACCGACATATGTCAAGAGGGCGACCGCTTCCCGGTCAAGGTCATCGGAATTGACCCGCAGGGAAAGATCAAGCTCTCCCGTAAGGACGCAATCGGGCAAAAGCCCGAGGAATTATGATACCGATTTGGCTTGAGAAAAGCGAAAATGGCGAGTACCCCGCGTCCCGCGGGGCCGCCACGATTGGAAGTAACGGAGGCCGGCGTCCCTGCCGGCCATTTTGATGTTGCTCGGTTGATAACAAATCCGTATGAGAGGGTGGAATCCCTGCATTGACAACACTGTTCGACGAGGACAGCTACCGAAAGACGACGCTAACTAACGGTGTTCGGGTAGTCACTGAGAGTCTTCCTCACGTCCGTTCCATCTCAATGGGAATTTGGATCAGGGCTGGCTCGCGTTTCGAGGACGCCGGCCGCAACGGCATCTCCCACTTTATCGAGCACATGCTCTTCAAAGGGACCGAGCGCAGGTCCGCGTATTCTATCGCCCGAGAAGTCGACTCAGTGGGTGGAGTGCTCAATGCTTTCACGAGCAAAGAGATGACCTCCATCTACTGCAAGGTGACTGACGAAAACCTGGACCTTGCCGCCGATCTGTTGGCGGACATCTTCCTCAACGCTTCTTTCCCCGAGGAAGAGATCGAACGCGAGAAGCAGGTGGTATGCCAGGAGATTCTCCAATTGGAGGACTGCCCGGAGGACCTTATTCACGAAACGCTGGGGATGCGATTCTGGCTCGATGATCCGCTCGGATGGCCGATTATGGGCACCATCCCCACTGTGGTCGGGCTCGAGCGCGATTCCGTTACGGCATTCAAACGCGAATCGTATTCTCCGGAGGCGACGTTCGTGGCTGCAGCCGGTCGCCTGGAACATGACCGGTTCGTGGAGCTGATCGACCGTCACATGGGCGGATTGTCGCCTATGGCCCCCGTTCAGGTTCCTGTTCCTCCAACCGCGGGCCGGTCAACGTACATCATGAACCGAGACCTCGAACAAGTTCATGTGTGCATCGGCGTGCCCGGACCAACCGCAGTGGAAGAGCGGCGCCACGCGGCCTATCTGCTCAACACCATCCTCGGCGGGGGAATGAGTTCCCGGCTCTTCCAGGAGATCCGTGAAAAGCGCGGATTGGCGTACTCGGTGTATTCTTTCCTGTCTTCATTTTCCGACGCAGGCATGATGGGAATCTACGCTGCATGCGAACCCTCTCGCCTGAAAGAACTCTTGGGAGTTCTCCGCGGCGAAGTGGACGGCCTGGCCGGCTCTCTGACCGATGAGGACGTGCGCACCGCGAAGAGCCAGCTCAGAGGCCACGTAATGCTATCCCTCGAATCGTCGGACGCGCGGATGAACCGCCTGGCAAAAGGTGAATTCTACTTCGGCCGGTACGTTCCCGTCGACGAGGTAATCCAAGGCTTTGAACGGGTGACCGTGGACGAACTCAAGGCCGAGGCCTCGGCACTGTTCGATTCCTCTGCGTTCACCGTGGTGGCCCTCGGTCCCCTGGTCGAAGATACGGACCTCAGCGCGTTCCAGTCCTGACTCTCGGATCCAACCTCCGTATTATTTCAAAATTGGGCTAGCTGCGGGCACGTACGACCAACCCCGCGTCCCGCGGGGTCATTGCGAGGAGTGAAACGACGAAGCAATCTCCTTTTGTGAAGCGTGGGGGATTGCTTCCCCCGTCTTTCAACGGGGTCAGCAATGACATTCCATTGTGACCTCATGCCAATGCGCCATCATGTAGGCAACATTGGCACCACTCGCCCACATGGGATTGCGTACGAGAAAATCCCCCCTAACCCCCCTTTATTAAGGGGGGACTGGGGGGATTTTGGATACTGCCAATGGCACCTGTTTGAAAGTGAACTGGTATTAGGCCCCGCACACGAGAACGGTTTCCCTATCACCTCTGCTTCGGTTGATTACCTTCGACCCGCCGGATTTCCGCTTTGCCGGCCGATCCGTCGATGGAGATGGAGATCTGCTTGAGGCTGCCGGCGCCAAAGAGGTTAGGTCCCGCCTTGCGACGGGTTGCGAAGACCATTACCGGCATTTCCCCGATGGGAAAGTTGAATAGATACACGTCCTTGACCGAGTAACGGACAACCTCGTGCAGCGCGCCGTCAGCGGTCATCACCCGTGCAGTTCCTAGCTGCCGCACTTGAGTCTCTCTGCTGATGGTTTCGAGGAGTTCCCTGCTGATCAGAGTGAAGCTCGCGCCGGTGTCAACCATGAACCGGTGAGGCTGCCCGTGCTTGCCGAATCGAACCTGGACGAAGATGTGGCCTTCGTCGGAAAGAGGAACGGTAACCCGGTCCGTGCCCGTAAAGTTGACAGAAATTGACTTGAGCACCTTCTCCGCAACTTTGGTGGTTTCGTCGTCCGGATTCAGGCTCAGTGCTTTCTGCGTATCGCGGCGCGCCGCATCGATGTTGTCTTTGCGCAGGTACGCGTGACCCCTGCCGGCGTAGGCGAACGCGTAGCGAGGGTTGAGTTCGAGCGCCTTGTTGAAATCGCTGACCGCTTCGTCAAATCGACCCAGTGTGACGAACGTGATCCCACGGTTGGCAAAGGATGATGCCCGCAGTTCCATGTCCCCATGGCGAGTCTTGATGGCTTCGGTGAAGTCCTGAAGCGCCTGTTCCTCTCGATGGCGGCCTGAATTGATAATTCCCCGCAGCTGAAGGGCCGACGCACGGTTCTTTTCGTCGAGTCCCGCGAGTCCCAGGATCGCGCTCACATCCTTCAATGCGAAGTCGAGGTTCCCTTTACGGTAATGAGCTTGAGCCCGCGCGAGCCTCACTACCTGAGCGTTCCGATCGCCCGAGTCGAACAGCGGAAGAGCATGGGAGAAGTTGCGCACCGCCTCGTCGTATCGGCCGGCTTGGAGGTCTTCTTTGCCGGCTTCGAAAAGGCGGAAAGGATCTTCGCCCGCGGCATTGTCCGCCGTGGCCGACATCATCACGGCCAAGAGCATCACGGCTATCACTGGCCGAAGAGAGGTTCCTCGGTGCTCGGGCGCGACGCAGCGAATCTTCGGTACCCTCATACTGCAATTGTCAAAAACAGTGCCCGGTTGTGAGGAGCAACCTTTCGAATTTGGTGGCCGCCGGCCTCCGTGCCGGCGGATCCTGGTCAAACCGGTAAATCGGTTCGGCCCGGCAGGGACGCCGGGCCCCACCAATGTTCCCGAGAGCAATCTCAGTAAGAGGTTGAGCATTCTTGCAACCTAACCATTCACTTACGGGGGCCACCGCTGCAATAGCTGCCCCGAATGGGGCAAACTGTGAATAGCCGTAGTCTTCAGACTACGGATGCGAAGGCTTAAAAGAAACTCTTTGGACCCTGAAGGGGTCGGCCAATGACCGTGTGCAAGGCCGACTCCTTCAGGGCCGTGGAAGGGATGGACCGGTTTCCGTGGGCTGAAGTCACGCCTTGGCGTGACTATTCACGGTACGCCCTTCGGGCGAAGACCCGCTCTGGGAGTGCGGATTAACAAACCTTTGAGCCGCTTGCGCACATCACTAAATGCTGACCTTGCAACCAGTATTACCTTTGTCAACACTCAACCTTGCTGCTGCCGCCTCACCCCCGGTTGCGCGAGGCCTTGGGCAGCGAATCAAATTCCAGTTTACCATTTTATCGCGCGCAGTTCACTTGCGCGGCCTCTTTTTCAACCAATCAAGTACTTCCTGCAGTTCGCTAAGCTCACGGCCCGAGAACTTCGATAGAAACGTCAGTACTTGCTGCGACAGCCAAAACCGCTCCTCCGGCCGCGCGATCGCCGCAACATTGAGCAGATCCTGGAGCATGTCACGGATCACCTTGACTTGATCGAGGATTGAATCTGCCACCACCAAATCGAGCCGCCGTTGTTTCACCTCAAGGATGTTCACGACCTTCGAGAGATCCACCGACGGACCTCCCAACAATGGCATGCCGGACTTCATGATCGCGGCAGCCTGCTCTTCGGGAAGGAATTGCCCGCGGCGAAGTTCATCCGGATGGAATGGAGGATGGATCTCGCGAATTTGAACTCCTGTCCGCATATCAAAGAATTCCGTTGAGTCGTGGATTTCCGCGTCCGTACGACCGGCCGGTACACGCACCAATACCAGACCTTCCCGAATAACATAGTACTCGAAGTCCATTTTGTCAGTCATGGCAAGGAATCATACCACGGCAGGAACGCGATTCCGCTGGGTTTGTGCACGTACTTGCCCAAGTCTTAGTGGCGATTAGTGGGGCCGATCATGGAATGCAATATCTTAAGCCGACCTTGCGGCCCGTACAAACAAAAACCCCGGAGGGCCGACATCTCCGGGGTTCCTGTCAGTCAGCTGGTGAGGCGATGTTTCTCAGAAATCGATGAGGATTGATCCCTGGATCGCCTGGATTGGATCACGGCCCAGGAACATCGCGCCCTCAGTTATCGTCTGGTTTGGATTTGGCACGACAATCCCGCCCCGGACTCCGATAGCCTGCCAGGCTTGTTGGAAGAAGTCGCCCGGTTGCCAGAATGCGTACCGAGTCTTGAAGGTAAGGCCTTCAAGGAGTTTCCAGTCAACTCCGGCCCCCGCTTCATAGCCGATGAGGCCGTCCTCCACAAACGGGCTCGAACCGCCGTACAGTGCACGCAGAGCCGTTGCAGATGCGAAGGTTCCTGTGTTCAACCCGTTGATATTGAACTGACCGAACCAAACGCCGGCCTTCTCCAAGCGGTGTGCCCAGATGAAGCTGCCCCAGATGTTGAGGTTACTCGCCACGGCATGGTCTATACGCCCCGCATAGGCGAAGGCGTCAGCCATCTGGCCGGTGCCGTCCGCATGGAACGTTTGGGTGCCGCCCGCGTAAGTGTTGAACATCAGGTATTCGTACGGCTCCAACGCCTGGTAGTTGATAACCCTTGCCGCGTACACCTTCGGGTTCCGACCGGTCAGCCCGAGACCAATCTGCATGCCGACATTGCTACCGTTGTTAAGCACCGGACCCGATGATTGCGCCCACACGAGAGTGATTTTGGACGGCCCGAGGACCACGCCTGCTTCTACAAAGGCGTTGTAATTCTCTATGTGTGTCTCGGTTGCGCCGCCATTGAACACTGCGGCGGACAGCGCGGTTCCGCCGATGGCGAAGTTCTGGTTGATCAAAGCCCACGCGTACTCACCGTTGGCAAAGACCCGACCGTTGAAATACTTGAAGTAGACCTGATAATCGGTCACCGCGGCATCCACAATCGTGAAGTTGGCTGGCACGGCCACGCCGGCGATGGTGGTGCCGCCCTCACCCTGATGTCGCAACTGCCAGATGGGACCCGCGCCGATTTCCAGGGGACCGTTCCGGTAGGTGAGGAAGTAGCCTTGGAAGAGCTGATTCTGCGCTGCGTTGCCCGAGCGGTCCGGAGATTGTGGATAGCTCTCGAGAAAACCGTCGGTTAACCAAATCGCTCCCAGGAAACGGAACGGGCCGTAGGGGACGACTGCCAGGAAGGCGTTGGCACGGGTGTTGTACGCCAGGTTCGATGCCACGCCCAAGGGGAAGTCTTTCACACCGATGGAGAAGGTCGCCCACGGAGTGTGAAACGTGGCGCGGATCTGCTCCCAACTGCCGATGGCCGCAGTATTATAGGCAGCGTTTGGGCTTGAGTCGTGCATGTACCAGCGCTCAAACGGGGGAACACCGACGCCGCTCACGAAGCCCGCGGAGGTCTGGTTATACTTGTTCCGATACCCGCCGACCGTGTACACACCGTGGACTCTGATTGCATCGTTCACCTTGATCGTGGGGACCAGGGTCATCTTCTGGTCGTGGATCGCCGCGTCACTGCCCCACGTGGAAAAGCCCCCACGTGTTATGAGATACCCAGGACCCGCGGCAAGCTGACTTGTCGCGTTGTCGAGGTTGGTGGGCAAGACCGCGCCTCTGGCCCACGTGCTGGGCCCGGCGAACCCGATGAACGGCGGAACGATGCCCGCAGCTGCGGTCGGCCCCTCCTGGAGCGACGCGATACCGAAGAGGTCGGCGTTGCCCAGGCGTGCGAAGTATCGCAGCCGGTTTTCCCACGTGCCCGTCATCTCGAATTCCCAGGCCAGAGCGGGGCCCGCGAGGAGAAATACCGCAACGATCACCAACGCCGCGTTTCCGAGTGTGCGGAACGTGTGATCCCTTCTTAAGCCGGCCATGTTAGTCACCTCGTCGAATGCGTCGAGTTTTGTGGGCCGTCGCCTCTGGAGCAGCCAGTTGCGAGCCCCAGGAGTCTTCACAAAAATATCTCGACAGTTCACATATCCTGTCGGGTACTCCCGGCGATGGTCCTTTTATAGCATGCAAGCGGTCAATTGTCAATTAAAATTCCACGATATCCATAGGCTACGCGGATTTCAGAGATATTACTTACGAAAAAGTTCAAGGTCCGGCACAACCACACTTCTTTCCGCTCCCGCAAAACCCCAGTTGATGCACGGCCTTTTTGCTGGTAGAACAGTCCTTGCTCCGTATAGCTGCGTAGCGCATCCCGTTCTCCCTCGGACCCGAACACGATGAAAAAGAAACTTGTCGTTGTCGTCCTCCTCGCAGCGCTTGCCGTCGCAGGAATCGGTTGGTACTACGGAAGCAAGAACAACCGCCATGACTCACGCATCTTCGTGAGTGGCAACATTGAAGCCACTGAAGTGGACTTGGCTTTCCGAATCGGCGGACAGATAAGCAAGATCACCATTGAGGAGGGCGATCGGATCAAAGCAGGCAAGATCGTTGCCGAACTTGACACTGACACGCTTCTCGCGCTCAAGGGCGCATCCGAATCGGAAATCGGCGCCGCGCGGGCCGTTCTCGACGAATTGGAACGCGGCAGTCGCAGAGAAGACATCGAGATGGCGAGAGCCGTGCTTAATGCCTGCGACAGCCGTTTGGTGAACGCGCGGGATGAGCATAATCGTTATGAAAGTTTGTACAAACAGAACGCGATCTCGGCGTCGCAATATGATGGGAAGGCAACTGCGCTGAAAGTCGCTCAAGCCGAAAAAGACAACGCAGTGGAGCGTCTTCAGTTCATGGAGACGGGCCCGCGGGAGGAACAGATCCGCGCTGCGCGCAATCGTCTGGAACGAGCCCAGTGGGAACTCAAGAAGATTGATCTTGATTTGAAGCACTCCTTTCTGGAGACCCCCGTCGATGCAGTGGTCCTGGTCAAGTCCAACGAGTCCGGCGAGGTGGTTCTGCCCGGCGCGACAGTTGCCACCGTGGCAAAGCTCGACGAGGTGTGGTTGAAGGGATATGTGGCTGAAAGCGATCTGGGCAGAGTAAAGCTCGGCCAGAAAGTGGAAGTCACCACCGACACCTATCCCGACAAGAAATACGTCGGAATCGTGACATTCATCTCGCCACGAGCGGAATTTACACCGAAGAACGTCCAGACCAGGGAAGAGCGCGTCAAACAGGTTTACCGGGTGAAGGTGACAATCCCCAACTTGCAGCATGAACTCAAGATCGGCATGCCGGCCGAGGGCTACATCCTCACCGACCAGCCGACCAAGTCGGCCGAACCGGAGACGTCGTCTAGTTCTCGGAAATCCGACTGAAACCAGCATTAGTTCAAACAAGTGACATTGCAGCGTCCAAAATCCCCCCTGTCCCCCCTTTACGAAAGGGGGGGACCTGCATTCCCCCCTTTATTAAAGGGGGGTTAGGGGGGATTTTCTCGTACGGGATCCGGTGTGTGTGAGGCGTTCCATCGTCATATATGTCTCGGCGCATAGGTTTGACGTCAACTCCCAAGGCTAAGTAATCCATTTCATGTATGGAATGATGTATCGCTGACAGCATTGGTGGGACAGGCATCTTGCCTGTCATCCATTCTTGGACAGGCAGGATGCCTGTCCCACCATAAAGAGCGGCTCTGCCCCCGATTGGTTGGGTGCCTTCTCATGTCAAACGAGCCCATAATCCGCACTGAAAAGCTCTGCTGCGACTTCGGTCAAACACGCGCGCTGCGTGACCTGGATCTCACCGTCAAGCAGGGCGAGTTGTTCGGGTTGGTCGGACCCGATGGTGCAGGCAAGACCACCGTGATGCGGATTCTCGCGGGAATTCTGCCGCCAACATCAGGGAACGCTTGGGTGGATGGCGTTTCTGTGAAGGATTCCCCGGAGGAGATCAAAGAGCACATCGCGTACATGCCCCAGCGATTTGGGTTGTATAGCGATCTCACGGTCATGGAAAACCTGCTCTTTTACGCGGATCTTTTCCGGGTGCCGAGGTCCGACCGTGCTCAGCGCATCGAACGGCTGCTCGGATTCAGCCGCTTGAGTCCCTTCCAGCAGAGGTACGCCGGTGCGCTCTCCGGAGGCATGAAACAAAAGCTTGCCCTCGCGTGTGCGCTCATCCATTCCCCGCGTTTGCTCCTCCTCGACGAGCCTACCAACGGCGTAGATCCCGTTTCGCGGAGAGATTTCTGGAGGATCCTTAACGATCTCCTCAGGGACGGAATTTCCATCCTTGTTTCGACTGCTTATCTCGACGAAGCGGAGCGAACCCACCGGGTCGGCCTTATGAACAAAGGGACGCTCATCCGGTGTGGCGATCCACGCGAGCTTAAGACATCAATACGAGGTAACTTTCTCGAGCTGGTCACATCCGACATGGCACAGGCAAAGGAAATACTGGCGAATACTCCTGAAGTGCTCGACCTGAACCTCTTTGGTGAAGGGCTGCATATCGGCCTCGATGAGGACGCTGATCCCCGCGAGATCAGGCGCATGCTGGAGGAGCGCGGGATCGAGATTTTCTCGTTGCGACCGATTCGCCCGACCGTGGAGGATGTGTTCCTGTCGCTCATGAAGCATGAGGAGTCGGACGCGTGAATCCCCCGGACAACGGCATGGCGGTGCTCACCAAAGACCTCACCAAGGTCTTCGGGGATTTTGTGGCCGTCGATCACGTTTCCTTCGAGACGCGACGGGGCGAAATCTTCGGTTTTCTCGGCCCGAACGGCGCGGGTAAGACCACGACTATCAAGATACTGTGCGGACTGCTCACACCTACCTCGGGGCACGGCTGGGTCGCGGGCTTGGACGTGTCAAAGGATTACGAACAGATCCGTAAACAAATCGGGTACATGTCCCAGAAGTTCTCGATCTACATAGACTTGACCGTCCGCGAGAACCTCGAATTCTTCGGCGGCGTTTACGGCCTCAACGCAGCGACCAAGGCGCGGCGGATCGACTGGGCGCTCGAAATGACGGGGTTGGCGGACAAGGCCGAGATGATGACCGCCGACCTCCCGCTCGGATGGAAACAGCGCCTTGCGCTGGCGTGCGCGGTGCTGCACACTCCTCCGATCATATTCCTGGATGAACCGACTTCCGGTGTCGATCCTCTTTCACGCCGGCGATTCTGGGACTTGATCCAAACCATGTCGCAGCAGGGCGTAACCGTGTTCGTCACGACCCACTACATGGACGAGGCTGCGTACTGCAATCGATTGGCGCTCATGTCCGCGGGCCGCATCATTGCGCTGGGTACGCCCCACGAACTGAAAACCGACTGGATGACTGAAGCCGTCATCGAAGTCGAGTGCGCTGACCCGGCCCAGGCCGTGGAGGTGATGCGCGAAGACCCTATCTTCAGCGAGGTAGCTGTTTTCGGGCACCTGCTCCACATCGTCGCCGAGGACGCGGATGCAGCGATCGCGCGGTCCGCTGAGCTGCTCGACGCCGCGGGAATTCCGGTCACGCGGGTGGAAGCTGTTACGCCTGTGCTCGAAGACGTGTTTGTCACTCTCACATCCCGTGAGCAAAACAACTCCCATGGCCCCGAGGCACGAAGCAACGAATGACCGAGATGTTACGATCGCCGTGGAAACTGGTGGATCCTTTCGTAAGCAACGTGCCACCTTGTCTTTGGGATGATGAGGCATGACACAGCAAGCGATGTTATGTAGGGGCGGGGCTTATCCCCGCCCGCCGCGCGAGGCCTGTGATGACGGGCGGGGATAAACCCCGCCCCTACGGTCAATCGTGCTACGATTGGAACCCGTCGAAGAGTTTTGGGACAGCCTTCCCGGGCGCTTCTCCCTGAAAGCTCCCGGCTCCACACTCCGTGTTCAGGTGAGTGATGGATATCTTCCGCATGTTAGCCGTGGCTCGCAAGGAAGCCCACCACGTCGTGCGGGATTCGCGTTCTCTGCACCTCGCGTTGGGAATCCCCGTGATGCTGATGGTGCTCTTTGGCTACGCGCTGTCTCTGGACGTGGACAACATACCCCTTGCAGTGTGGGATCAGGACCGCACACCCGAATCTCGGGAACTTATCGATCGGATGACGAGTTCCAATTACTTCCGCATGGTGTTGTATACCGATTCGTACAACCAGTTGGTGCAGGCCGTGGATCTTCGTCAGGCTTCCGTGGCGCTCACGATTCCTCGGGACTTCGCTCGTGACATACTGAGGCGGAAAGGCGCGTCAGTTCAGGCGCTCGTCGATGGTTCGGACTCCACCAGGGCAGGGATTGCAATTGGGTATCTCGAAGTAATTCTCAGTACCTATCGAGAAGAGCTTCTTCAGGACGAGATGAATCGTCAGGCCGTAGTCAAGGTGCAGATTCCCGTTGAGCCGCGAATTCGGCTGCTCTACAACCCCGAGCTCAAGAGCCGTATCAACATCATTCCGGGACTCATCGCGATAATCATGATGGTTATTGCCGCGCTGCTTACGTCGCTCACCATCGTGCGGGAACGCGAAACCGGCACGATGGAGCAGCTGATCTCCACGCCGGTGAAGGCTCAAGAGCTGATTCTGGGCAAGCTGATCCCGTATTTTGTGCTCGGGTTCGTAGACCTCACTATAGTCTACCTGATGAGCCAGTACGTGTTCGACGTGCCGTTTCGTGGCAACCTCGCGCTCATGTTCTTCCTATCCGGACTGTTTCTTGCCGGGTCGCTCTCTGTTGGATTGATGATTTCCGCATACGCGCAGACGCAGGTCTTCGCGACCCAGTTCGCGATGCTCGGGACATTCCTTCCGTCGTTCATACTGTCGGGATTTGTGTTTCCCATCAACAACATGCCGCAGGTGATCCAGTTCTTCACCTACCTGGTTCCCGCGCGCTACTATGTGACCATACTTCGAGGGATCTATCTGAAAGGCGTGGGCCTGGAAGCGCTCGCGGTCCAGGCCGCCATGTTGGCGATCTTTTGTCTCATCACCGCTATGGTGGCCTCTCGAGGAGTGGGAAAGAAACTGTAATGGCCTCCGATCAACACAGCGGAAATACGACCGCAATCGCACAATCCTGGAACGGTTCGGGACTGGGCTCAGACGATCCTGAACGGTCCGCGCTGGCCCAGAGCCTCACGCGAATCCGGTGCTTGATGAAGAAAGAGTTTCTCCAGATCTTTCGAAACAAGCAGAACGTGCGCATGATGATCATCGCGCCGCTGTTTCAGTTGTTCCTCTTCGGTTACGCAATCCGCCTGGATGTACAGAACGTTCCGACAGTGGTGGTGGATATGGACCGCACCACCATGAGTCGTCAGTTGGTCGATGCTTTTTCCCGATCGGGTTACTTCGTCATCACCCAATACCTCGACGGCTACAGCGCGGCCGATTACGATCTCGAACGCGGATACGCGTCCGTGGCGCTGCTCATACCGCCGGACTTCGAGAGTCGCATCAAGGGCGACCGGACAGCCAATGTCGGAGTCCTCGTGGACGGCGTGGACACCACTATGGCCAATACGGTGTCAGGTTACTCGGACGCTATTGTGAAGCAATTCGCCGCGGATTTGATCCTGAACCGAATCAGTTGGGCAAGAGGAGTCCGCTACCAGGCCGAACAACCGGACCTGATCGTTCCCGGCCTTGCCGGCGCTCCGAGAGCGTGGTTTAATCCCAATCTCGAGTCAAAGGCCTTTTTCATTCCCGGCATTCTCGCGGTGATCCTGACTTTCTTCAGCGTCGTTCTCACGACCATGGCCCTCGTCCACGAAAAGGAGACCGGAACCATCGAGCAGCTCATGGTCACGCCGATCAGCCGACTGGAGCTCATCCTCGGCAAAGCGATCCCCGCGTTCTGTATTGCGCTGGTGAACCTTGTCTCGCTGATAATTCTCGTACGCTTGTGGTTTCAGCCGCCTTTCAGAGGCTCGCTCGTGTTCTTTCTCGCATGTGCGGTGCTCTATCTCGTCTTGTGCCTCGGGCTCGGGATGACAATCTCCGCGTTCTGCCGTACACAACAACAGGCAATGCTCTCAACGTTCATGGTCTTCCAGCCCGCGACGCTGCTCTCCGGGTTTGTTTTCCCCATCGAGAACATGCCGCAGGTCATCCAGTACTTCACCTACATCAATCCGCTGCGGTACTTTACCGTTATTACGCGTGAGGTGTTCCTCAAAGGTATCGGCCCCGAGATCCTCTGGCCGCAGATTGTTCCGATTGCCGCGATGGCGGTGGGGTACCTCGCGCTGGCGTCGGTCTTGTTCAAGAAGCGCATTGACTGATGCGTAATGTCCTTGGAAGAACGGGCCCTTCGACCATACGATTAAAGCGTGTAATGACTTCGATGGAATCTCTGGTGAGTCCGGCTTAAGACTGGTAGATCGTGAGGACGCATTTGCACGGGAATTTGCCTGAGGAGCGACAAGAAGAAGACGCGCTGCTGGTGGGTAGTGTCCTAATTTGAAATCCCGAGAGTGGAACGCGCACGCATACGGCTACCCGGTCTTGCCACGGTATTCTGCCACGATCGCAGCGCGCACGGCAGCTTGGGGGGAATCGATGGGGCCTTGATGGAGCACGGCGAAGAATTTCTGCTTCCCTGTGTCGTCCACGAGATAGGACCACGCGTAGCAGCGTTTAGCGGTAGGATGGTTCACAAGATCAAAGACCTGCACGGTGCCTTCCCAGACGGTTTCGCCCTGGAAGGTCTCCATGACCGGGACGGATTCTACCCAGACGGCCCCGCAGCCGTGCAGATTACGAATAGCCTCTTTGAGAGCTTCAACTAGTTCAGTTTTCGTCTCTGCCATTATCTCGCGCTTCAGGATCTGACTTCGATTTGACAGGAGCCAAAAGGTTGATCAAAGCACTGATCTTCCCCCACTCAGCCTCAGTCATGGAAGGAGGGGCTCGAAAATAAGTAATTTGACCACCCGAAAGGCCCACCTCAAATTTGGTTTCCGCTTCTGGTGCAGAAACGCCTAGATGAAACGACGCTGATGTTTCTGACGATCTGACGGGTTGTGCAGCAGGCATGGCTTTCTCCTCTTCGACGGGAGTTTTGTCTTCGTCATGCACAGACACGCTATCAGATTCCTCCAATTTTGCAAAGGCAATTGTGCTCTTAAATTCACGAATAAAATCATCAACGCCCCCCTCGGTAAATTTTTCCTCAGTCCGAAGTCGGTACCGAAGATTTGCCTCAGAGGGAAGCCGTCCCTGGTAGTCATCCCACAGCTTACGGTGAATGCTTGGATTTAACGCGGCTTGCCGAATCAACCCAATCCGCTCCGTGCTGTCAGGTCTGTCATCAACTAAGATCCGATGCGCCAGGTTCGTGATTCTTGCCTCTCGCGCGTCTCCTGATCCTTTGTCCTCCATGAGACCAAACTTTTTGAGCGCTGCCAACGTCACATTCCCCGTGCTGCTCTTTGTGCCGTAACCCCAATGCGCGTACAAGGTTGCTATGTGGGCATAGTGCTGGTTTTCTTGCGCCATTATCGCGTGCGCCTTCTCAAGGGCAGTTTCCAAATCAATCGCTGGATAATTGGGGCTGCGCCCTTTCTTCTTCCCTGTTCTTTCGATGGCTTTGTCGGTCATGGTTTTCTCCTTTTGGAGATACCTTAATCTAACCCCCGAGCCGAGTCAATAAAAAACCGACACGGGTGGTTATTTTATCTTGACAGCGTGTCAGTCATCGGGTAGTTTTGTCAGTAGCGAGGGGCGATAAAAACAAAAGCCCCTGACGTTGCAGCGTCAAGGGCTCTTTGGTCGAAATCGACCCTTTTGAAAACCGAGAGTGGGGGGCGGGTTGGTACCCAGGCTGGACTTCGGACTCGGCCGCTTGGGGTTCGATCCCCCAGCCCTCCACCAGAATAACCCAATGGGGCGCGCTTGGTAGCCCTCCCGGACTTTACACCCACGGGGGCGGGATTCGATTTCCCGGCGCTCCACCAAGCCTTAGTATAGGGCAGACTGAGAGATGATGCAATGAATAAGTTGTCCATAGGGTAACCATTCACTTACGCGGGGGATTGCAGAATTTGGAGGGTGTGTCCTTTTGTGCCGATTTTTTTCTCGCGTTAAGTTGCTTGGGGTTGTATAGACACGACCGCATATGATGATCGAGGGT
>Ga0172371_10001473_pt1 | contig 37455 bp, 33 predicted proteins | sample Lak12m_FD_114543 | JGI IMG/M metagenome (GOLD analysis project Ga0172371, IMG submission 114543) | Freshwater microbial communities from Kabuno Bay, South-Kivu, Congo - kab_022012_12m | ecosystem: Environmental > Aquatic > Freshwater > Lake | place: Democratic Republic of the Congo: South-Kivu... | reverse complement strand
ATGAGTAGGCCCACTAATGCTAAAAAAGACATGGGAGAAGATCCATCGTGAAAAATGATATTTTGAAGTATGGATAGTTGAGGGATCAATCGATTATTGCACCATGCTACAAGCAACAGACGATGTTATTTGACTCCCGTCTATAACATATCTCAAGACACTAATAGCAGACCTGAAGAAAATTAATCCAGGGATAACAATAAATATCCTTGTTGATAATGATGATGCCGGCGACAAAGCGGTAGAAAATCTAAGAAAACATCCAGAGTTACTAGACAACATAAACGACTGTAGGGACTATATATACGGAAAAGATATCAACGAGGCAGTAATGAACGGATATGTTATATCTATAGAACAAGCCAGATTTCACTGAATAGCTTTATATTTTAATTAAACCGCAATGACCATTGATCAAATTATCCAGGAAATATATCCTGAAATTAACAACGATGTATTCAAGAAAGTAAAAGAATACATGGAAGAGCTCAAGAGTTGAGCAAACTTTTTCATAATACCTAAAAAGAAAAGTATCGATAAAGAGCCAGGGATAATAAAAAGAACATGCTATCGTTGTATAGCAGTAAAATGAAACATGAAAGATGAGATTATTATAGACACAGACCGACTATATGATACGCAGAATTTTGAGAAAGCTCTTTTAAAGTATGTCGGATTAGAGGCAACATGATTCGATGTAGTCAAAAAGTGAAAGAATGAAACACTCGTAAAAGACTTAAAGAAACGGCTACGTCTATTAAAAAAATTCTTTGACTACTGCAGCATATCCAAACTATTAGATATCCAGGAACAAGTACCACAGTTAGGATACAACCGCGAAAACAACAACGAAATAAGATTCATTAATTGAATATTGGATATCAACAATTGAGTGTTTGAACCAAGAAATTTTATCATAAAGAATCCAAACAAAATCGAATATATATCTGGAGATGATATGTCCACACAAGAATCCCTAGATTGATTATGATGATTATCCAAGAGAATATTCAAAAACGATAATCACATTTTCATATTTTGAGGGTTCTTTGCTGCAAGCATATGGGCAAACGAGATATTTGAATACTATCAGAACTTCCCGCAATTTTATATATTCGGAGCAAGAGGCACGGGCAAATCATTTGCTACTAGGATACCCATGAAAATAGTCGGTTTTACGAAAGCCGAAACTATAGACCTAAGCAAAATAACAACATTCACACTCATAGATCAGATTAACAACCTAAAGCGATATGTGTTTGCAGAGGAATATTCATGTGTACACAATAACAAAAATTTTGTAAACAATATCTTAAGATGAAACTATGACCGCACTTTCTCTTCTAGAGGAAGGCCATGAGGCAAGATGGATAATTCATGACCATACAGTATGCACTACGCAAACGATAGTGTAATCTTCTGTGCAGGAGAAACACTACCCAACGATGAAGCATTACTAACAAGAATGGTAGTTATAGAAGCGGAAAATGGATTTACCCATGAAATAAACAACGAAGAATATTGAAAAATAATATCGGAATATAGAAACATATTTTTCAATGTAGTGAAACACAAGAACGAAATCAGTGTCATCTCATATATTGAGAAAGCCAAAGAAATAATAAGTAAAACAAGGGTACCAATCAAAGAGCAAAGAATAAAAAACAACTTAACAATAATTATAGCGGGCAACCTGTTGATAGGAAACACAGATGAAGAATGGTTATTGGAAAATGTATACAACTATTTGAAGAACTATGATAGGTTGTTCAACATAAACACAACAACATATGATATCATCGATGATGTCATAAATTTTCCTGACGAATATCTGTCGCTCTATAGAGTAATTGAGAAACAGGAGAAATACCCAATCTTCATATATAACAATTATTTAATTATTGGTATGAGATCACTCATTAACAAATACCAGTACAGACATAAAGAAAGGGGTATAGACAAACCGAAGATAGAAAACGAATTAAAGAACCTGCTATGAATAAGAGGGAAGGTGGATAGCAACTTATTTAATTATATAGATTTTATAGGGAAGCGTCCAAAATGACTAGCCATTCCCTATGAACAGGTAAAGAAAAACGCACATACAACAAAATTGCGAAACACCTTTATAGATAAACTAGAGCTGGATAGGTACAATAACTGCCCTGCCTGCGGTGAAGATATAGTACAACGTATCGACGAATGTCTGACTAATTACAAGGAAATAGATGAGGAAGACGGAGACAGTGAGAAAGATGAGAAATAGTTTTTAAAAATACATATCTTTATATGGAAGATCTATACGAATCAGGACCGAAACAATACGATCCAGCAGTAGTAGGAATAACACTGTATAGATTTTTCCATATACTGAAACAGATAGAAGAAGAACAGGAAGAAGAACAGGAAGAAGAAAAATTAGGATATCCCGTATAGAATTTTTTGTTTTGAGTTCAATAGATTAGTATCAAATGATGGGTTGACTTGGCTCAGATAAAAAATAAAAATAGCTTGGAAGTATTTCAAGGGCATATTTGAAATCAATCCAAATATTGGCTGATTGATTTCTGTCCGACAATCTCCAAGTAGATATTTTTACAAGAAAATAATTGAAAAACATAATAAGATCAAAAATATGAGTAAATTATTGAAAGATAAAGAATTTATAGAATTGATATATTGTGCATTAGATTCATGGAATATGAACCAAAGAGGCAGTAAATTAGTACAATATCCTATATTTGCTAAATCTATAGAATCACAAGCATCCATATTAGATAATTTGTATAAAGTCAGATTGGGAAACATACCAGTCAATGAAAAAGAACAAATTTTTGATTATCTAAAGACACTATTCACAAAATTAAATATTACGACATGAAAAACTAAAATTGTTTGAATAAGTAAAACTTTACACTTTTTACTTCCAAATCTTGTGCCACCAATCGATAGAACATTTACAATGGACTTCCTATATTGACACATAAATTATAAAACATGAAAAAATGAAGTTAAAAACTTTATAGAAATAATAAATTGATTTGAGATAATTGCTAATAAATTAAAACTTACAAAAGCAGATATAGACTTTGAATGATGGAATACTTCAATACCAAAACTAATAGATAATGCAATAATTTGATATGTAAAAATAAATAATTTTATTTTCTAAAAGAACAATGCTATTAAAATCTCTTTATGCAAAATGTCCCAATTGCAAATACATAGTACGCTATACATGAGTTGCTTCATGCAATACTTTTGATGCAACTTTTTATTCTGATTGATTGGTTGTTTGAAATTGAATGCATAATAAAGATACAGAACTTGTAAAATGTCCTAAATGTAAATCTCCAATACGAACTGATGAATCCAATATACGTATAAATGGATGAGATTGAGACCACGAAGAACTACTATTATCAGATTATGTTAACTTATTAGATACCGATCATATGAAAGATCCAAATAAAGAATATCATATTAGATTAAAAATATTAAGATGATATAATGATAGGATTAGGCATTGATACGATAAAGACTACAAACGTTTAATGCTCCCTAAAGATAAAGAAACACGAGATACTAATCTAGAAAGACTTATAATTTTACAAGAAAATAAAATAAATATTATTTATGAAAGTCTATTATTCCTCTCAGAACTTTATAGAGAATTATGAAGATTTGATGATTGCGTTAGAATACTTGATGACATAAAAGATAAAAAAGCCGATAATATTATAAGACAAATTCGCAAAGCTTGTGAAGAAAAAAATCCATATGTTATAAAATTAAAAATATAAAATATTTAATATACAACATACAATCCCCTATCTTCAGTAATTTTCCTAGATCTTATAAATTCTTCCATATATTTCTTCTCTTTAATTGTATACGCAGAGCTATTTCTTTGTGGTAGATGATTAATTCTTATCATATCATCAAGCCTTTTATGTAAATCAAAAATATTAACGAATCCTTGCTCTTTAGCATAGTATCAATTATTCCATACAGGCAAGTAAATTTTCTTATCCACTAGTTTACCCATTTTCTGATAGATATAGCTCGAATTAAGATTTAGCTCCCCATGAGCATACCTATCTTTGATGATCTCTTTGATCTTCCTTTCTACATATATCCTTTTTCATTTCTTATCTATCATCTCTTCTTGGATAATTTTCCATCTATTCTTAAATGATACCATAATATTTCAATAAATAATAAAAGCGAATGTGTTACTTTTGGCTGTTTTTACTATAAACTACCGGGGTCGTTTACAGTTTTCGCAGTAGCTGAGAATTTCATTTTGATTTTTTCGAGACATGGGGTCGGTATGGTTGTATCAAAAGGGGTTGGCCCCCTTCCATGACATAATGACAGACTGACAAACTTTTTCATAAATATATTTATTATACAATAAAATTAGCTTCTTTCTTTTTTCTAAAGAGCTTCATAAACACTGAAAATCTATTGAGTTCCTCTATATAATAGTTCAATTTGTCATGCATCATCTCCACCAACAAGAACAGACACATCAGAAAACTGATGATTCAATAGGTAGAAACTAGAGAAAGGAAGGATTCAGAAACCTTCTTTTTTTTATTTATCAGTAAATTATTTCTGAACACTAGTTGTAAAAATGCCCTCTTTTCGTCTACATTACCTGTTTTTCGTATATCGTAAGGATCTTCCAATACAAAAAATGCCATATCTATAGATTTAGCAGATATATTATTTTTAGATAATCCAATATTAGACAGTAACATATAATTCTTGAATCAAATTCATTCCAACTTTTTAATCTTGCTAAATCGGTAATTTTTCTAACAATAAAACTATTAACTATTTATTATAGTATTATTATTTGACTTTCATCTATAAATATTTATATAAACAATACACTTAATCTTGAGTGTAACTTTAAAATAAAAAGTTATGGCTGAACACAGAAGTAACAAAAAAGATTGGGATAAACACACAAATCGTGATAAACCCGTAAGTAAGCAAGAAAAGACCAAAAATGGAAGTTACGTCAAAGGAGGTAGCCCGAAAGGTCGACACAATCGAGATAAAAAGTAATTATTGTTACTTGAAATCTCATGTAAGAGTCATACATATACGTATGACTCTTATTTTATAAAAACAATAACATGCAAATACGAGTAAAAACAGATATATATAAAAATAATAGTTATTGTTCACACCTTGTAGAACATTGTGTTTTTTCTAGTTATCCAACTATAGATAATTTCTTTAAAATAGATATCGAGTCAAATTGAACTAATCGACTATGATATACAAAATTCTACATTCCTGACTATAAAGACGTACAAATCTTTATTCACCATATTACCACACCATTAGATACTAAAATCATTTCTAAAGAAAGGAGAATTATCAAAGAAGAAACTGAAGATGAACAGAGAATAACCTGAAATATCCTTATCAATAAACTATGAAAAACATTTTATGGAAAAACATTTACTCGATATCCTTCATCAGCAAAAGTTACACATCAAGAGATACAAAATTATCATAAGTCATATTACCAAAGTGGTAATATACGGATACTTGATGATAATTTTTCTATAATTTCAAGACCTGAAAGGAAATTTTCTCAAACAAAACAAGAGTCCCTACAGCAATATTCTCAGATCGAATTAAGAGCTGAATGAAAAAAATTTCAAGTATATATATTACCGTATAATTCTGTTTACGAATATACACTTTTCTATTTTTTGGATTGGTTCTACACAAAATCATCAAATTATTTTTACAGATATCAATGAGACGCATATTTTCCGCCTATCTGCCACTTTTTTGAATTTCCAGATAGATTAGCTTTTATTAGAAGATATGACTATTCTCTCAATATTTCTGAAGAATTTTTTCTTAAAGCAAAAGCATATTTTATTAAAAATCAGATTAATATCCAAGAAATTATTGCTGTGCATGAAATTTTAAAATTAGAACAAATTAGTTCTAATGATGTTATACATATTATTCAAAATTTTAATTATCAATTTATTAAAAAGTTCTTATAATTGGTTCTAGCCTAGCATTTCTAATATTTAACTACTCTTAATTCATCATACAACATAGCTATCAGGAACTGCTTTTTGGCTAACTCCTGCTCCAGTGGGTATAACAATTTAAACACTATCTCCAAAAATTAATTATGACCTAGCAAATCTCGCGTGAAAGTGAGATTTTTTTTTGATTATAGATTAATCATATCATTAAATTCTTTTTTATCCAAATTCATTAGATACTTTAATTTATTTAATTGATGAGGATTTACTTCTTTTGTTTCTAAATCTACAAGTCTCCAAGCACCATATTTTATAACACCAAATTTAAAGGATTCAAATAGATTAGTCTTTTCCCAATCTGAGAGAGACCTCTCTTCATTATAAGCAGAAATAAATTCTTTTAGTTTTTCTGGATAAAATTTAGTTCAATCTACACTAAAACAAGCCACCATAGAGCTTCAATAATCATAGAAAGCATTTTCTTTCCCTATATCCCAGTCTATAACATATTTCACTTTATTGTCTTCAAACATTACATGACCAGGATTATATTCTGAGTAAAATCATGTTATATATTCTTTTTCAGGACAAATTAGTCATACTATCTCAGTGTTCATATATGATATAATATTTTGAATTTCCTGATTAAACAAAGCTCTCTTTTTATATATTTCATCAATAAGTAGTTTTATATTTTGATATGTACCAGCTGTAGTTGATTGGATTTCTAATGATTTAGTCAACTTATGAAATCTTGCTAGAATTCTCGCAAAGTCATGTATCTCTTGCACATTAAGGTCTTTCCATTCTCATTCTAGATTTTTTATATACTCATAAAAAACAATATTTTTATTTTTATAATTCAGAAAAACCTTACCATCTTTTGTAAGATATGTTTTATATGTTGGAAAATATTGTTCATATAATTCATGAGCAATCTTTATACTTTGTAAAATTCATTCATCAAAACGTCTCAATACTTTCATAAAAAAAAACCCTTGATTCGTTTCAATTATTTGACCAAAAGAATTCTCATCATCTTTTTTTATATTTCAAAAAGATTGAAACTGACCTATATTATATTGGTCTAATATCTCCTTTATTCCATTGATTGAGGATATATTATTCATATTATACTACTGGTAATTAGGTTAAATACTAAAGTATTCTACCTTTTAAAAGTAATAAATCAATTATAGTTTACTTTCCCTCTTCTGCTAACTTCTCTCACCAAAACTATAAGGCACTAATTTTTACCTCATTATCACTAGATATAATTTCCTTGTAGAGATTAGCTATTATGAACTGCTTTTGAGCCAATTCCTGCTCCAAAGGGTGTAACAATTTTAACGTCATCTCCAGATAACAAGGATTAGTTTGAACATATAAAATCACCTCGAACAATCAGGGTGATTTTTGTTATTTTAAAAATTGTTGAATCTGCTCAATAGACTCTCGAATTAAATTTTTCTTAACCAAATTCTTTTCTTTCTCATCAATAACCTCTCATAATCAAATTAATATATTGCTCTCAGTAAAACGAATTTTTATTTCTTTTATAAGTTTTTTAAGTAATTTTTTTGTCGTTAATCATGTTCTTTCTTTGATTAATTCTTCTTTTATTTTAAATCATTTTTTGAAAAAATAATTTACATCATAAAGATCTCTAGGATAAAATCTTTCTGATAGAGCGACTAATTTATTTGTAAATAAACAATCTTTAGTCATACAGAGGATATCGATATCAGCTATTTTTTGATTTTTATATGTGTTGTATATCCAAATTCTTTTATTTATTTCTATTTTGATATTCATACTTTGTTCATCATAACGAAATATCCATCTATGTATTGTTTTACCTAAGGTTTCATTTTTTATATCCCCAAACATTACAAGTATTTCTCTAATCTTTGATATAACAAATGTTTCTTGATTTATATCTAAAATATCTAGGTCAATATCTGTGGAAAACCTATCAAGATTATATTTTAAGTAAGCTAAAGTTCATCATTTGAATGCTAAAAATTGTCATATTTCACTAGTAAAAATATTTATTAAAATCTTTTTCATATATTCTTCGTGAATTTCGTTATTTAACATTCAATAATTTATGGATATATAAAGCCGTCTTCTTTGGATATATAGGTAAAACTTGTTTTAGTCTAATTTGATTAATACTTTCAGGAGAGTCTATTGTACCATTAGGATGAAGATATATATAATCACATAAAGCTCTTTCTGGAGTAGCAATACGATAATTGTTATATTCTTTTATGCCTATAGGATTATTTAAAATATCCGATTTAATCTTGTAGTAAAAAACATCTTTTTTATCTATTTTATATTTACGAGAATCGTCAGATACACAACTAATAGTATTTCCATAAAATTGGAAAAAAATACCTTCTTTGAAAAGGACAGATTCACAGGAAACATAGGCTTTAGCTTTTATTTTACAGGCTAGTTCTAATGGGTCATAATTTGGCAAAGCCCAAAATCATTTATATGGACTATATAAAGATTGATTTGCTTTAGCTCTTTGCAAGAAGCTCTTAGTCCCTGAATCTGTAGGAATTTTTAAGATATTTTTAACATCTTGAAAAGTAAAAACTGTTTTTTTGGTTTTAAGAAGACTAGTAAGATTATCCATTTTATAGTATTTAAGTATCTGAAAACGAATACTTTATAACGATAATGTAATATATTTCAAGAGATAATAAAAATATTAATTAAGTTTATATACTATATTCAGATTAGATTAGATTTTATCAAATTTATAAAATTAATATTATTAAATTATTCTCTTTCACTAAGTTCAAACCATCTATATTCTTTTTGTTCTAGTTTACGTAAAATCACTCAAAGTTCTTCTGAGAGTGCTCTTATATCATCATAAGGAATATCTTTACGATCAAAAATATGAGTAATCTCATCTCTATCTTTTTCCAAAGACAAAATATCCTTTGTAAGTTGGTCTAATTCACGCTTTTCCATATAAGATAATTTTTTCTTTGTTCATTCAATATCGACAACAGTAGTATCTTCTTTTTCGACAATAGGATTAGACTTATTTTTCTTTTTTTCACTTTCACTCAAAGCTTTATATTCAGAATATGTTCACCAAAAATCTTTTACTATACCATCTCCTTCAAAAATAAACATATGATCAGTAATCTTATCCATAAAAAATCTATCATGAGAAACCACTATCAAACATCCCTTATAATTCATCAAAAATTCTTCCAACACACTGATAGTGATCAAATCCAAATCATTTGTAGGTTCATCTAATATAAGAAAATTTGGATTATTATACAATACAGTAAGTAAATATAATCTTCTTTTTTCCCCACCACTCAAACTATCTGCAAATACATGTTGTTGACTCAGAGGAAACAGAAATTGTTCTAACAAATTACGGTCATGTACAATATCAAAAACTCTTTTACCCTCCGGAAAAGTAATTTCTTTTTGTTGATAATGGCCAAATACTACAGTTTCTCAAGCCTGGATCAATCATTCATCTAAGCTTTCTTCACCAAGAATCATTTTAACAAAAGTAGATTTTCCCACTCAGTTTTTTCATATTATACCTATACGTTCATTATGTCTAAATTCATGAGAAAAATCTGAAAGTATTTTTTTGGTCCCAAATGATTTCTTAATATGTTTTAGTTTGAGGATTTTTCATCACAATTGTCTTTCTTGGATAGATAAACTCAGTTTAGCTTGTTCTTCAAAAAACATATCCTTACGCATATCATAATTATCTTGTATATCATAGAATCTCTTTGCTCTAAAGTCAGATTTTGTTTGTCTACCACTTGGTGCCCTACGAATCCAACTAAGTTCTTTTTTATACAATTGTTTAAATTTATGAATTTCTATTTTCTCATTTTCTTCACGTATTGCCTTTTTCTCAAGATAATAAGAATAGTTTCAAGGAAACATAATAATCTTTCATCTATGAAGTTCAAAAATATCAGTACATACCCTCTCCAGAAAATATCTATCATGTGTTACCATAAGTAATGTAGTATGTTGATTTTTTAAATACCATTCAAGTCGCTCTATCATGTCTAAATCCAAATGATTTGTTGGCTCATCTAAAATCAACATTTCAGGATCTCACATCAAAACCTTTGTCAAAGCAACACGTTTTTTTTCTCATCCAGATAAAGAACCTATCGTCTGGTCCAAATATGGTTTAATATTTAGTTTATTTATAGATATATTTAGTTCTACCTCCTGTTCCCAATGTTGCGTAGTATCAAAATCAAACAAAAATTCACGCACAGTTTTGCTTTCATCTAGACGAATATCTTGAGAAAGATATCAGATACGTATTCACTCTCTCCATTCAATTTTTCAATCACTCAAATCCACCTCTCACATAAGCAATTTTAACAAAGTTGATTTTCATACACCATTTTTAGCTACCAAAGCAACTTTTTGTCATCTAGAAATAGTGAAATCTACATGATCGACAAGAGTTTTGGAAGTATAAGATTTTGTTAAATCACTAACTTTAATATACAACATATAATATCATAAATTTATTATAAAAAATTATCAAACAAAAGTCTGAATATAATCTAATATTTGTTCCTTCCCTCTCTTTGAAATATTTGAAATAGTAAAAAGATTTGGTTTACTAGAAAGAAAAGTTTTTAAATTTCTTTCCAATAAACGCCTATGTAAAACAAGATTTTTCTGATTTGTTTTATCTATTTTTGTCATCACGATATCAAATGGTATATGTTCTTCTTCTAAACTATAGATAAAATCAATATCAATTTTTTGTGGTAAAATACTTCAATCAACAAGTACAAACACCCTCTTTAAAAGTTTTCTTTTAAGAAAATAATCATGAGTAGTGTCTATCCGATAAGCTCTATCTGCTTTTCATGATTTAGCATATCCATATCAAGGCAAATCGACGAGATGCCAAGAATCATTTATAATAAAAAAATTTATCAATTTAGTTTTTCAGGGTTTGACTGAAGTTTTAGAAAGAGTTTTGTTATCGACAAGTGTATTGATTAAAGATGATTTACCTACATTAGACCTTCCAATAACTGCAAATTCAGGTAAATTAGATATAGGACATTCATCAAATTTTGATGCGCTTTTTACAAAAACAGCTTTAGTAATAATCATTTATAATATAAACAATAAATAGAGATAATAATGTTTATCAATTACGATAATGATAATCAATGGAAAATATATTTAATCAAAAAAAAATCACCCATATAGGTGATAATAATTTAAAGGAAGAAAGACCAAATAGTAGATAACAAATAGCTTAGAAAACTATTATAGACAAGTCTACAAGAGCAGACTAAACAACCCCACTAAAGAAGCGTTTAAACTAGCAATATGGTACTAATAAACATACATGAAGGTGTTGTAATTACAGTAGTGCGACTAGTAGCGCTAAGATAACGTTTGAGCACCAAGATTATGCAATTAGCATCCTCAAAAGCAATTGTTAATTATTTAGATTAACAACGTATCTATATATGACCTCCTTCCTATATAATATATTAATAACCGACTAACATATTTTATCGAAAGTAGATTTGATATTTCTCCTTGTAATATTAATTGTACTAATTTTTTTTTGTTTGTCAAAAAAAATGATACATTTTTTGCAGTGCTGTTAAGTACAAAAAAGATAAGATTTTATTAAAAAAACTAAGGACTAAAAGCCCTTAGTATTCTAGATTCTTTTCAGACAATTAAATCATAATTTTTTTCATACCAATCGTCAGGTAAATACTCACGTTTAATAGCCAGTTTCTCTGCCTGTTTATCTTCCCATCTTGCACCCTCTGAACTTTCCCATCCTGGAAGAAAGATAAATTTTTTAATAAGTCCTGATTGGGAAAGTGGCAAATAAAACTGATTCAAAAGATCGTAATTATAACCATCTGACTTGGGTTTGATTCTTTGCATTGGTTCTTCAAAAGGAATTTGATCAAAGATATAAACACCCTTAGATGCAAAAGATAAAATTGCTCGATCTAATTCAGCTAAGTTAGCATCTATTGATCCTTTACCTCCAGTAGAAATAGGTCCACAAAATTGTACAACAGGCTGAGGTATTGTTTTGAGAACTTCAATAGCAACGACAAACAAATCATGATATGTCTGAGCTAAATCGACAGCTAAACAATCACCAACTGTCCAATAACCAGAAAATGGTCTGTTAAAATATTGTTTTTTCATATTTTTGTTTTTTTATAATATAATTTTCGATATATATTTGTCAATATAATATTTATAAATAAATATATACAACACATTTAACGGCAACTATACAGTGCTAAAGACAATATTCTAAATTTATTTTTTTAACTAGAATTATATTTCTCTTGTTATAAACAAACTTTTCAATATAAGAACCCGACTCATTTAAACAATTTTTTTGTAAATGGAAAATCTAGATAGACTATTGAACAAACTGACTTTAGTTATAAAAAAATATTATAATCACAGTCAAAAAGTTCCAGTATTAAAATACAAATCTCCGAAAGTTATTTCCAAAGAAATAGACATTAAAATCAAAAAAGACTGAATCTCTATTGACAGTATTTTTTCTCAATTAGAAAAAATAGCATTAAATAGCCCCAAAACATCTAGTAAATGATTTTTTAATTTACTATTTGGGGGGAAATTGATGCCAGCTGTGATGGCAGAAATGCTAACAACAGTACTAAACAATACAATGCACACATACAAATCAGCATGAGTACACATATTATTGGAAAAAGAAATTGTATCATATTTATCATCCAAAATCTGATATACACATTGAGATTGAATATTTGTTCCCTGAGCATCTATTGCAAACCTTATCGCAATGATAATTGCAAGAAATGCAAAAAATGGACAAATCAGAAACAAATGAATATCCAATCAAAGATTAATAGCTTACAGTTCAGATCAATGACACTATTCCATCATAAAAGCAGCTAACATCACATGAATATGAAGAGATAATGTAAGAAGCATAAAAAGTGATGAATATTGAAAAATGGACATAAAAGATTTAGAAAAAAATATAAAATCTGACTTATTAAAATGATATGTTCCATTTTTTATAAACATAACACTTTGAACGACAGTATTGGGAGCATTTGATCCAATCATAGAAATAGCTAAAATAGCAAAAAAATATAAAGTCCGACTACATGCAGATTGAGCACTAGGAGGATCTGTTTCTCTAAGTAAAAAACATAAACATTTATTAAAGTGATCAGAACTTACAGATTCTTTCGCTTGGAATCCACATAAAATGATGAACGTTCCTATCTTAGCATCACTTATATTAGTAAAAGACAAAAATATATTACAAAAAAACTTTGATGAAACTGCTGATTATTTATTTCAAATGGATAGTCAGTCATATAACCCAGCTACCAAATCAATACAATGCGGTAGAAGGAACGATGCTCTCAAAGTTTGGACAGCATTAAAGTATTTATGAGATAAATGATATGAACAAAGAATAAATAAACAATTTCAAAACGTACAAACAGCTATAAATATAATACAAAAAGATAAAGATCTAAAATTGATTATACAACCAGAATGTATCAATGTATGTTTTCAGGTAAAATCCAAATCTTCTCGTAAAATATGTGAAAAACTAGACAAACAATGACTTATAAAAGTTTCATACTGAAGTCGAAATTGAAAAGACCTTATAAGAATGGTTTGTGTAGATGCTGATATGACTACTCAAGATATACAAAATTTCTTCAAACTAGTAAAAAGCGTTTAACCAAGCAAGATAAATAATGATAATAAAACAAATTCTTTTGGCTTTTTTGGTATTTATATCTCCATTATTCCCTCCTGTAATTATTCCATTTTCCTATTGAATAGTAGCTTTACTATTAGCTCAAAACCATAATCCATTAATCCTATGTATAATCACTATTATACCAGCTGCTTTAAGTAGCTTAATGATACGATTTTTTTATTGATACGTACATAAAAAAATAATTGCTTATAAAGAAAAAAAAGATAATAAAGATATAATATCAAGAATTGAGCACAAAATCGCAAAATATATAGAGAATAAAAAAAAATTAAGTAAAATAAATCAAAAAATAAAATCACACTTATGAGCAAATCACTGACAGCTATTATTGTTTCTAATAACGATTTTAGCAATAGATTCTGCAATTCCAGATTTTGTAATAGTTTGAATAGTTCGTAAAAAATTAAACTTTTGACTATTTATAATAGCGGCCATTATAGGGAAAACGATAGTTTACGCACCGGTTATCCTTATATGAAAATGAATTTTAACATTATTTGGAATTAAATAATTATGATATATAAGATCAAAATATATTTTGAAAAATATTCTAAATGGGAATTTCGACCATGAAAGATTTCTGATATTCCAGTATATATATACTGTATATATCTAGCTATAAAAGCCAAAAGCTTATTATTTTTTTCTAATATAAATCCTTGTATGAGATTTAGTTGATTTACATGAACTAGCAAATACGAAGATTTAAAACAGTTTAAAAATGAGATCATACCACAAACTATATTTATAAAAGCTTGAAAAAATCTGACAGATATTATAGAAAAAATAAAAATAAGTAAATTAAAATACCCTCTTATAGCAAAGCCCGATATGTGAAGGACCTGAAGAGATATAATGAAATTAAATAATAATTCTGATTTACAAGTCTATCTATCACAAATCAAAGAAAATTTTTTAATACAAGAATTTATAGATTATCCTTTAGAGTTTTGAATTTTTTATTATCGTTTCCCAAATCAAGAAGTTGGACATATATCATGAATCACTCAAAAATGTTTTATGTTTATACACTGAGATTGAAAACAAAGTTTTGGTGAGCTTATAATGAAACACCCTAGAGCAAAATTTTACTATAAAGATTTAAAATCAAAACATTGAGATAAACGAGACAATATAGTTCCTAAATGAAAAGAAATACAATTAAATTATATATGAAACCATATAAGATGATCAGTATTTTATAATAAATCAGATTTAAATAATGACAAATTAGAAAAAATTTTTGACAGCCTAAGTAAAAGTCTAAATTGATTTTATTTTTGACGTTATGACATAAAAGTAAAAAACATACAAGACTTATACGATGGTAATTTCAAAATAATAGAAGTAAATGGGATATGATCTTTACCAGTTCACAACTTAGATCCAGACTATTGAATGATAAATGCTTATAGAGAAATTTTCCGTCATCGAAATATAGTCTACAAAATAAGTAGAATCAATTTAAAAAACTGACACAAATATCTCACAATCAAACAAGCTCGTGAAATTATAAAAAAATATTGAATTTAAAAAATTGAGGCTAAAACAGCCTCAATCTTAATTAATTAATAACGAACCACAGCTATCTGTATTCAATCTTCATAAGCTTAATCTTTAAATTCAAAACCGATATCCCGGCGATAATACTTGCCTTCGAAATCGATCTGTTCTGCAACTTCCAAACACCTTTTTAAAGCAAAGGGAAGCGTCTCTGTGAAACAAGTTATATCTATAACTCTTCCTCCATTGGTAAGGATTTGTCCATCGACCATCTTGGTACCTGCATGCGTAATAATTACATCACTGCCAAAGTCCTGATCGAGGCCGGTAATGATTTTGCCTTTTGGGTAACTGTTGGGATAGCCTTCAGCAACAAGAACAATAGTAGCACAAGTCCGATCGTCAATCTCAACCAACGATTTTTCAAGCTCACCAAAATAACAAGCTTCCAATAGATCTACAAAATCTGATTTGATTTTGGGTAAGATATCAGATGCTTCCGGATCTCCCATTCTGCAGTTAATTTCGACTACATAAGGATCTCCATTCACATTCATCAGTCCAAAGTACATAAATCCCCAGTAATCGATATTTTCATCCTGAAGAGCTTTCACCATAGGCCCGATGATTCTATCTTCTACCTTCGTCATAAATTCTTTGTCAGCAAATGGAACAGGACTAATAGCTCCCATACCACCAGTATTTTTGCCGACATCCCCCTCTCCGACTTTTTTGTAATCTTTAGATGTTGGCAATATGATATAACAATCACCATCAAGCAAAGCAATCACAGAAAGCTCAATTCCATGTAAGAATTCTTCGATAACAACAGTTTTACCTGCTTCATCAAATTTTCCAGCAAACATTGCTTCCAATTCTTTCTTTGCGTCCGACAAATCAGAAGTAATTATAACTCCTTTACCAGCAGCCAAACCATCAGCTTTTAGCACATAAGGAGATTTAGCTTCTTCCAAAAGATATTTTAAAGCTTCATCAACTTGCAATGCAGTAAAAGTTTTTGATTTTGCCGTTGGAATATTGTATTTGTACATCATCTCTTTAGCAAAACTTTTACTTCCCTCAAGCATAGCTCCTTTCTCTTTTGGTCCGATTACAATCAAATCTTTCAATTCACTTTGCAAAAGATAATCAGCCAAACCATCAACAAGAGGGGCTTCAGGACCAATCAGAATCATACCGATTTCATTTTCTTCGATAAATTCTTTTATAATTACAAAGCTATGCTTATCGTCTTTTGCATCCAAATTGACATTAGTACAATTGTGCATCATTGCAGTCCCCGCATTACCAGGGGCAACAAATAAATGCTTACACCGCGAACTTTGTAAAAATAGTTTTGCAAAGTTATGCTCTCTGGCTCCTGAGCCAATAAGCAAAATGTTCATAATTTTATTTTCCATACATTCAAATTTTTATTTGTTAGTTTTTATTAAATATTTTATTTTTGTTTATCCCATATAAAACTACAGGATTAAATATTTGAGTTATTTAACTCCGAAACAATAGATTTAGAATTATACCACCTTAAAAACTACTTAACTCAAAAAGATATTTCTCTAACAATTTTTTTTTGTTCTTCTACAGATTCCTTGTGGCTAAAAGAAAGTTTTTTTTAATCATTCATAATCAAAAAAATACATAATAAAAAATCTGATTTTTATTTTCATATAAATTCCAATATTTTATTTATTATTTTATTTGTAGATATTCACACATTATCATATAAATCTGTATGTTTCGCTGAAGATTGATATTCACTTATTCAAAGTTTTTCAAATTTATTTACAGAAACACCATTTGTTAGAAGAAAATCAGCAATCATAGTACCAAGTCATCAATTTACATTATGATCTTCTACAGTTATTAATTTTCAAGTTTTTCTTATAGAATTCAGTAAATTATCATCGAATTTTTTTATTGATGAAGCTACAATAAATTCAACAGATAAATTATTATTCTCAGTTAATTTTTTACAAGCAGCTAAAGCTTCATTTACCGTAGATCAAATAGATACTACAGTAATATCATCTCATTTTATCAATACATCAGTTTTTCAATATTCATATTTATAATGCTCATCATAAAAAGGACTTCAATCTTCTTTTATAATAATTGGCATTTTATGTCTTCACATCCTAACATACACATTTCAATAATGTGAAGCAAAATATCTAACCATACGATCTGTCATATTTGCATCTGCAGGTTCTGCTACCATTGTATTGGGCATTCAAAGAAAACTTGTCATACCATCTATTTCATGATGAGTTTTACCATCTTCTCATACAGATAAGCCACAATGAGTAGCAAACATTTTAACATTAGTTTCATTCAAATCATTCATTCTAATTTGATCTTTTGATCTACTAGACAAAAACACTCAAAATGTAGAAACAAAAGGTATATATCATTCTATACTAAGTCATCATGCTACAGAAACCATATTGTTTTCAGCTATTCAACACTCTACATACTGATCTATATGATTTTTTGCAATTATAGATGTCATCACAGAACTAGAAACATCAGAAGATAAAGCCATTATTTGAAAGTTTTTTTCAGCCAAATCATTCAAAGCATTTCAATATGCAGTCCTACAATCATTTATTTCTGTATAAACTCTTTGTTTTCAAATATCAATATCCAAAGGATTTAATAAATCTATATGATTTCTTTTTTCAGGCATTCTATTAAATTTTGACTTTCAAGAAGATAAAAGTTCTAATTCTTCAGGACTTAAATAAAGTTTTTTCACTTCTTCTTCCAATTGAGAAACAGATCATGATTTACCATGTCGAGTAGATTTAAAATCCTTTCAATCTTGCTCCATCAATTCAACTCATTTTCACATAATAGTATCTCAAATAATTACAACAGGTTTTCATTGAAAATTATTAACATCTGATATTGTCTGCCAAATCTGTGGAATATCATGTCAATTTATATTTAAAACATGCCAATTTGCAGCTTTAAATAATCATACTATATCTGTAGGATAAACATCATCAATAGCTCCTGATAATTGAACTCTATTACAATCTACAAAAACTATAAAATTATCTAAATTATAATTTTTTGCAAAATTTATCATCTCCCAAACTTGTCATTCTTGAATTTCTCAATCTCACAAAACAGCATAAACTTTTTTATTATTTCACTTAATCTTATTGGATAAAGCTATTCATGCAGCGACAGATCATCATACTCAAAGAGATCAAGTAGAATAAGGCACTCATGACAATTTATGAGAAACATGTCATTCAAATTTACTTCAAATTTTCCTAAAATTTTCTATTAAATCATTTATCTCTACATATCATAAATTAGCTAATATACTATAAATAGCAGGTGAAATATGTCCATTTGAAACAATTAAAGACTCAAGAGTTTGACTAATCCTAGTAACATATAAAGTAGCTAAATAATCAAGTGCAGATAAGGATCATCAAGGATGTCAAGATTGAGAATTTTTCAACATTTCCAAAATTGTCTTTCTACAAGATTTTATAAAAACCTTTAAATAATCGAGTTGTTCATTAGTTAATTCTTTTCATAATTCTGGGATTAAAAAGCTCATAATAAAGAAACAACAAAATAAAAAATCAGATAAAAAAATAATTCTGACCTATCCCGATCTATCGAGGTTTTATTTTTATTTTATTTAATTCTTTAAATTCATTTACAATATATTCTTTGTATGTTAATTGTCAATATTAAAATTCTTTTAAACACAAACAAAACAATACTTCAAACATTTCAAATTGAATTTTAGCTTTCTTTTTTTATAATGAATAAACTTTAAATTATATACAAAATTATGTCACAAGATATAAAAAATCTATTTAAAAAATACTGAGATATCATAAAAGAAGAAGTAAATATAAAACAAATAGATATCTTAGCAGATTCTCTAAAAATCACAAAAATTTACAAACCCATATGATCACAAATATCAGCTAAATTTACAAAAGATACAGGTAAAATAATCCAATTTTCCAAACAATGAAATATTCAAGAGTTAGAAGATTGAAAAATAAAAGTTTTTGACGATCAAAAAAATGAATGGATTTTAAATTTAGAAGATTATGAAATAGCCTATCAATGATTAGATTGAAATGACATGGCTGTAGATGGCAATATAATAGCTAAACTCGATTTGGAGATATCTCCTCAACTACAAAAAGAATGAATAGTTCGTGAAATATCTAGATTTTTGAATCAAATGAGAAAAGATGCTGATTATAAAGTAGATACTAAAATAACAATGTTTTACGAAACAAAAGATAAAAACCTTAGCAATATAATACAAGAATTTTGAGATTTTCTAAAATGAGAAGCATTATTAAAAGATGTAATAAAAGAAAATAAAAAACCCAATTGAGACGTATTCGCGCTATTCAGTAATGAAGAATCCACAATAAATTTTGCTCTTAAAAAATAAATATGACCACAAAATGTTTACAATTTTCACTTAATTATATTTCTCGTTATCCTAAAACTGAAAAAGAATTAACTATACATCTTTTTAAAAAATGATTTATGTCTTCAGAAGTAGACGCAACCATAAAAAAACTAAAAGAACTATGATATATTAATGACGAAAATTTTGTTCAAAGTTATATAAACAGCGAAATATCAAATAAATGAAAACCCACAATAGTAATAAAACAAAAACTAATTCAAAAGTGAGTAGATTCAAATCTTATAGACAAATTGATAAGAACAAATACACAAGACATACAAGAATGAATATATAAAAAAATTAAAAAGGAAATGCAAGATTACAAAAGGAAATGAATTGATTGATTTGATATTATACAAAAAATAATGAGAAAATGATATAAATTAGAAGATATCAAAACAGTTATAGAAAAAAATAATCAGAATTATTAGTTTTTAATTTTTAATTTTTAGTTTCCAATGTGACGTCGACATAGCATAGCAGCTAGAAAAGCATCTGGAGATGCTGCCAAATCTAAAAGATATAGTATCTTATCAAAAGTAATACAAATTGCTGCTAAAAAATGAGCAGATCCCAAGATGAATCCATCATTAGATCTAGCATTACAAAAAGCTAGATATTGATGAGTGCCAAGAGATATAATAGATAGAGCAATACTTAAATGATCATGACAACTAGAATGAGATGATTTACAAGAAATACTATATGAATGATATTGACCATGATGAGTAGCCTTATTGATTAAAACTCTAACATCAAATACAAATAGAACAGCACAAAATATAAAATTAATTATGAACAAATATTGATGAACATTATGACAGCCAGGCTCAGTATCGCGACAATTTACAGAAAAATGAGTAATACTAACAAATTGAAAAAAGAAAATCGAAAATATAAAATGAAAAGATACAGAAAGTATTATCCCTATAAATAATGAAGAATTTGAAAATGAGATATTAGAAACATCTGCAAATGATTTTATATTAGAACAATGAATAGCTATTATATATACAAACAAACAAGATTTTTCAGAGACAAAAAGCCAAATTGAAAACTTAAATTATAATATACAAGAAGCAGATATCCAGAATATACCAAATAACGAAGTAAATATAAGCGATATAGGAAAAGAGTCTCTAATGAACCTTATAAACGCATTAGAAGATGACGAAGATGTAGATCAAGTATATTATAACCTAAAAGAATAAATTAATTTATACATAAGTTAGAATCACTAAGCATTCTATATATTTCAAAAAGTTCTATTATTTTATTATAATTCGTTAGAGTTCCATAGTCAGATTCTATCTTTTTTAATATATCATTTAATTCTCGCATACTTTTAGACTTACCAAAATCCAAATCACTTATTCAAGATAATTTATTAATATAATCATCAACTTTTTTAGAAGCTACACCAGCATCAAGAACGATTCATTCACCAAAACATTCTTTTCAAAGTAATGAAGAAATCTCACTTACTTCCACATCTGTTATTCATTTACCAAAAACATCAATAACTATCTTTCATTTATATTTCATAGCCTCCGATCATATAACATTATCTATTTTTATTTTATTAAAACTTAAATCTTTTATTGAAATTATTGGAGGTAACTTTTTTAAAAAATTCTTCAAAAATACAGTTCTATCAACATCAATAATTGCCCTTCATAAATTATATGCTATCCCTGGGATATTTCTATATTTATCCCTAAATCTATAATAACAAACATCAATATCTAAATTATCCTCACAAGAAACTATATCTTTTACAGTACTATCTATGATAATGTCATCTATAAGTAATATATCTCAAGTTCAATACAATCGATTATATATTGTATATCCTATTATTTTATTTACATTGTTTCATCAATTTTCATTGATAAAATAATTTCAAGAAAATTCTGAATTTAAGTTTTCAGCTATTTTATCAATTTCTTCAGATTTCACAGATTTTATATTTTGTATCAAATAATACATAAATTCATTTATCAATCATACATTTTCTTGATTCGATGTAATTAAAAGTTTATCTAAAAGCAAAAGAAATGAACGTTTAGAATTTGATTCAAAAGATAAAGTAATTGGGATAGTAAAAAATCAATTAGTATCTTCTATAAAATTACCTATAGATATGTCAAAAACCTTATTAGATTCATTATTCTCTCCAACATCTTGAAAAAAACTAGTCCATTTATCTATTAAAGCATAATCTCAATAAGGATTATTTTCAAGAAATTTTATTCCAATCATATCGGTGTGTATTTTATCAGTATATAAGTCTTTCCGTATATTTAATCTAGGTAAATATATATATTGCAACAAATATTCATAGGAAGTAGATAATTCTTTTACATATTCATCATATCTAAGTTTATCTTCTCTAAATCAATTATAACTATCTATTATTTCATTAATAGTATCTAAAGATCTAAATTCTTCACTAGATTTAAAAGATTGATCTACATTATATTTTTCTAATTTTTCCAAATCCATATATCTTTTATTTATATATACAGTATTTGTATATACTCTTAATCACAAATATATCATTAAACACAAAGTTCCAAGAGCAAGAAAAAACACAACCCAAAAATCTTTTTCATTATTTATTATAACGTCATATATATTGTTCCATAATCTCTTTATAGGATTCAGAAAATCATTAATAGACGAACCAAAAGAATCCAGTCAGGATTTATTAGTATTGATATTTTTTTTCTTCTGTCTCTCAATATTTTGTTCTTCCATAAATAATATTTATACAATTAAAATTTATTAATTTGTTTCTACAAAATCGAATATTTCTCTTTCAACGTCTTTTTGAATCGGTAAAGAAAAATTCATTGCAGAATGATTAACATAAAATTGATTTGATCATATTGTAATAACCCTTGGCTGTACTTTGATATTTTTGGTTGTTATTTCTTTTCATAAAATAAATTTACTTTGCTTCAAAAAATTAATCAAATTTTTAACTATAAAAATATGTGGATTAGATATTCACATACCTATCAAAGATAATTCATCCTGCTTAAACGTATCAACATTTATAGAAAAATCAATTTTATCACTATTAGAACTAAATCAATCAAACATTATACTAAAACTTGGTATTTCAGTTTGTTCCAATTTAAGATCAATATAATATACCAATTTTTTAAAGAAATTTGTATCTACACCAGTTCTATTATTTATATTATAATACATATCAAAATCTCATATAGTATTACAATCATAATCAGCTTCAAAAGGATTCAAATAACAATTATCCAAATAAACCATTATATCTTTTTCTCCCCTGCTTATCACATCCTGCATTCAAATTACAACACCAGATTTTTCTAGATTAAGAGACTTTGACAATCAATCTATAAATGTATCTAAATAAGAAAACACTTGTATAGCACTACTAAATTTAATATTCTCCAATGATAATAAAGATCTTTTTATATTAGACATACTATCCTGATCTTTCAAAAGATCTTTTAGCTCCTGTGTAAAAAAACCATATTTTGTAACATAATCTTTTTGTTTAGCTACATCCATATAGATAGAATTTGTAGAAACAATCAAGTTATTTAAACTAACTTGTAAAACATCCCTTTTTTTTACATAGGTAAATACAGGATTTTTCAAAAAAGATTCTAAAGTCTGAATTCAATTTTCATTTGCTAAGTCTATTTGTATAATGTTATTAACATTTTGATCAGATAAATATCAAAACATTTTTTGTTTAATAAAACCATACTCTTTTATATATTTATCATATTTTGATTCTGTAACTGAACTTTTTAAATCTTGTAAATAACTATTATAAATAAAAAGTCATATAGAAATCAAAGAAAACACAATCATACCAAAAAAAGAAAGTATGAATAATTTTCGATAAGAACGATTTACTATAAGCTTTGTCCTATCTGCATTTTTCATTCAATCATCTCCCAAAACTATCTTACTTTCATATTTATTATTAGTGTCTTCAATATCTTGATCTATAATATCCAAATTCACGTAAGATCACTGATCTGCTTGTTGTTGCCTGGGTCAAACTATACTTGAATCTAAATTATTAGAAACAAAATCTCATGAATTCTGTAAAGAATCCAAATTTAATCATCATTCATTTTCTTTGTTATTGTTTTTATTTTCGTTTCACATATTTTGCATAAATAATAAATTACAAAATAATTACACATAAAGTTTACTCAAAACAAAAAAAAAGTCAAAAAAAAAACAATAGAATATTAACAATAAACCATAATAAACAAAATAAAATCACTATTTATCTCTAAATCTTGTATAAATTTCAAACAATTTATATAATATAGGATTTAATATTAAGTCATAATTACCATATCGTTCTATTTTCATTCATCACAGAGATTCTTTAAATAAACTTACATTAGTTAAAGGATGCTCTGGGAATCATGTAGGGGCTCATCACAACATATCACAATATGTAAACCCATTATCTCTAGCTCGCCCAAAAATTTTAAATTTTAAATAATGATGTCATCATATATTGCCAAATTTTCTATTAGCAAATCAATATAAATAAATTATACGATGCTCATCATAAAGACATATACTACCAGCAACAAGTTCTCAATCAATTTGAGAAATAAATAAATTTCAACGATTATTCTGAGTAAGATATCTTATTAGGCTATAATACTGATCTTTAGGTATAATATTTATTCACTTATTACCAACTGTTTCTAACCATTTATCATAAAATAAATCATACCAATCTGGACTAGCTATACCAAAATATATTCATTTTTTAATTGCTTTTTTTACGCGTTCTTTACAACCAGAATTCATTTCAGATAATAATATTTCATCAGATTTTGTAACATCATATACTATATTACTTTGCGGCATATTCTCTCTAAATGCAAGCTTCAAATCAAAATTTGAACTAATAAACTGGCGTATATTGATCCTAATGCTTCTCATATCATTTTTAAAATCATCAGATCTATGTCATACATTTTCAAAACGAATAATTTCATTTATAAAGCCAAATTGGAAAAGTATATTAGATTTTTTTTTTGAGTATATTTTTTTTATTCTTTCTAATTCCAAATTAACATAAACTTTATCATCAGGCAATTCTATTCACATAATCTGATACCGCTGGGTTTTAAAAGGTCACCATGATTTAGTTTTTATTAAACCAAAATATTTCTTTCAAAAAACATCAATAACAAAAGATGGTTTTTTGTAAACCTTTTCATTTATATCTCTTCGAAGCTTAGTTTGATAAAGATTATACATAATTCAAAAATATATTACAAAACAACACCTATTATATCATTTTTACACAAGAATACAAGAATTAATGCGCCTTAGCGACAAACAATTATCAGATTCCCATTTTAGATTCATAAATTTCACTCATCTTTTCAACAACAGTCTTAACGTTATACCTAGGATCTTGTTGGTTTTCATAATATCGCTTATATGGATCAATCAAAATGATTTTTTTCAAATTATTTCGATCCTGAAATATTTCTGAGTGAGTACAAAAAACATTTTTTATATCTCAACTTTTCACTGCCCACCATTTCTTATCTTTTTGATTTTGAGTATCATTAGATGAAAGTAATACATTTCATTTTTTAGATAGGATTTCCTCGTCTAAAGTATTAAAAATGGTCCATAAATCTGGAAATATCACCAATTGCTGTCACTCTATTTTATTTTCAGAAATTTCAAATTTTCAATTCTGAAAAATAATTTCACTATTTATGATTTTCTTTGACTTGATAGACTTTTGACTTGATAAACCCCTGCCCCGCAGTGGCGGTGGTTCGACTAGTTTTTGGACATCAAAAGAAACAAAATATTTCATCACAGATTTATAATTAGAATATCGATAATACACCATTCGATTAACCATTTCCAAAGTTTTATCACTCAAAAAAATTTTATAAATCAGACTTAAATCACCAATTTTTATTTCATACTTATGTCCATATTGCTCCTGGAAAGATATTTCATCTCACAAACACAAAAAAAAATCATCTTGATAAGCTATTAAATTTCCTTTTCTCAAAATCTTCTGATATCATCAATTTTTCATCGTCTGTCATCATCAGACAGAATCATCTGATATCTTCAATCTAAAGACACGATCAAATCAAGCAAATCTATTAAAAGAAAATATATACAATTTTTTTTAGTAAAAATATAAATCAAATTGATACTAATAAAGCAAAACTTAGTTTCAACAAAAACTATTAAAAAATGACTTTATTTTTTATAAGTTTCTTTAGTTGCCTTAACAACTTGTTTGAGTTAGCTAAATAACTTAAAAACTAAAAATGTAGCTCTACTAAGACAACGACAATAAACAATTACCAACCAATACAATCATACAACAATAATTAACAAACTTGATAGTGCTTAGTGCGACTAGATTTTTTTGAATACTTTTTGGAGCAATGCCAAAAAGTATTTTGTCGTCTGGGGGCAAAACCCCAGATAAAAATAAAAAGCATATTGTAGAGCCCCCATAAACCAAGATAAATTTGTGGTAATAATATAACCATAAATAATATTTATAAATCGTCAGTCCCCCGTAGTACTACGAGATCCAGCTCCTTTCCCAAAGGAGCACATAGTAATAGATTCCAGCTGCAACTTGGCAATAACGCCGGAATAACAGTATATAAAGGACAATGCCCCATAAAGAATAATAGTAATCACTTAATCCTATTTTTCTTGCTTTTTATAACAAAATATATATAATCACACATGAATCCAAAATGTGGTTTCAATTGTATTTCCTTTGAAACTTTAATTAACAAATAAAAAATCAATGACAAATGACACAAACAAACAGGTATCTCCTGTAAAAAAGCTTATAAAATCAGATCATGTATTCTTTCAGATTAAACCATTCAAAGACAATGAACTTTGAGTAAATCATCGAAATACTGTGATTAGCAACCTTATCAGTCTCAAAACCAACAAAATAACATTTCTAATAAGCTGAAATTCTCACAGCATAAAACTTTTTGTCGTAATTCCAAAGTCCTTTAAAAATTACTTCCAAAACACTTTTTATTCCAATTTTCCTACTTCAGATTTACAAGAAGTAGAGCCTTTTGTTTTACCTATAAACAGAGATTTTATACGTTTTTCTGATGATTGAATTTTGCATTCTCAAAGCACATTCACAAAAGATTGAACATATATGGATCCTATGAAAGATATTCTTTCTCTTTACAACAACATAGATAAAGACTCCAAACTTAACATATACTTTGATTTTAAGTTTAAAAAGAAAAAAAACACAATACAAAAAGTATGATGATTTATCAAACGAGCTCGATGAGCAACCAAAAAAGTTGAAGAAAAAAAAGACGACAATATACCAAAAGAAGAAATACTAGCATCAATGTCATATATACTTAGGACAAAAGATATTTATATTAAAGAAAACACTCAAAAAAATATAACATCAGTATTTTCTCCCTTTGTTTCAGATGGTAAAATTAAAATAAAAAAATCTGAAAAATATAAACGAGCAGCCTTCAATCAAGTTATCAATTTTTTTCATATTCCAACCAAAGCAAATTTTAGTAAAGGACTGGAATACTGTCTTTATAGAAAACTCCCCTATCCCACAAATATTCCCACTCCAGATAATCGAGACGAAAAAGATTTAACTATACTCTGAGATACTGATTACAGATGAGAAAAAGTAAGATTTGGTATCAAAAAAGATGATAAATTTAGACATATGTATATTGTAGGTAAGACATGAACAGGTAAATCTACATTTATAGCAAATATGCTCAAAAGTGATATGATGACATGAAATGGTTTAGCTTTGTTGGATCCACATGGTGAACTTGTAGATATTATACTGGAACATATACCTACAAATAGAATAAATGATGTGATACTATTTGATGTTGCTGATTCAGATTTCCCATTATGATTCAATCTATTTCAATCAGATACAGAAGAAGGGAAAAATCTAGTAGCTTCATGAGTAGTTTCAACATTTAAAAGATTATTCGGGACTAGTCGATGACCAAGATTAGAATATATACTTAGAAATGTTGTATTGTCATTAGTTGAATATCCAAATGCAACGCTAATGCATATATTAAGAGTATTAACAGATAAAAATTTTAGAGAAGAAGTAATCAGTAATGTAAAAGATGGTGTCGTTTTAAAATTTTGGCAGACAGAATTTAATAAACGAAATGACAAACAAAGGGAAGAAGCAGTATGACCTATAACAAACAAGGTTTGACAATTTTTATCATCCAAACTTGTAAGAAATATATTTGGTCAACCTAGAACAAAACTTAGCCTAAGAAAAGCAATGGATGAAGGAAAAATAATTCTCGTTAATTTAAGTAAGTGAAGAATATGAGAAGATAATGCAAATATGATATGATCACTACTCGTAACAAAATTTCAAATAGATGCCATGTCTAGAGCAGATACTCCAGCTCATTTAAGAAGAGATTTTTATCTTTATATAGATGAATTTCAAAATTTCGCTACAGAATCCTTTGTAACTATATTGTCAGAAGCTAGAAAATATAAACTATCACTTATAGTTGCAAACCAATATACTTCACAATTATTACCAGAGATTAAAGATGCAATATTCTGAAATGTAGGTAGTATAATATCTTTTACTCTAGGAAAAGATGATGCAGATATCATTACAGGACAATTCAAAGAAATGATATGAGTAAATGATCTTATATCTCTCCCAAAGTTCACAGCCTATACAAGACTCATGGTAGACTGAATATCATCAGATCCATTTAATATGAAAACATTACCAATATCTACTCCTGATGGATCACTAGAGCTTATCGATAAAATACGCAAACAATCAAGACAAAGATATGCTACTCCAAAAGATCAACTAGAAAGGTTAATGAACGCTCGAAATGCAAAAACATTTTCTATCCAAGAAAAAATAGCTGAAAAAGCTAAACTTGAATGACTATGACTCAGTGAACAAGAAGTAAAAAACCTTGAAGATCAATTTGTACTAGATCATGATTATCTTTTTAGAGAATTCAACGTAGATGGTATCGAGCCAGACGCAATGATATTTGATACAGACAATAACTCACACAAAGCAATATGGTATACTAAACCAAAATGATTAGATGATCAAGCTAGTATAAAATATAAAAAATGATGAAAAACATGAGCAATTACAACACATTTAGATATCTATGAACATCAAACAATAAGAATAGAAAATAATTGACCACTAGTAATACGAGTATGAAAAAAAGAAGAATGCCTCAAACAATTAGACGATATAATTAAAATCGCATGACTCGATCCAGCAAAAAACGACTTCCTAAAATTTTGTCCAAACGTAAATAAATTAGAATCTTCTATGCCAAAAGAAGAAATAAAAGAAATAAAAGAAACAAAACAATGAAACAATGAAACAGTTAAACAATGAAAGATTCCAACACCAAAACCTTCTAACGCTGAAACAGTGAAACAATGAGACAATGGAACTTTTAACATCAAAGACATCAAAATCTGACAAGAATATGATGGATATATCAAGCTAAGTTATAACTACGGAATGTTCGTCACTGTCAAATGAGTTGAATGATTATTACATAAAAACTTCATCGTTGCCCCAGCATGAGTAGAACGAAAAAAATTCTATAATATCTGAGATAAAATTAAAGTAAAAGCCAAAGAATTCAAAGAAATCAACTGAGAAGAAAGAGTTGTTCGAAGTCAGAAGTAAAAAAATACATTATACAAAAAAATCTTCGTAGCACCACACACGAAGATTTTTATAATATTTCAGAAAATGCACAACATAATACTTGTCACTCTGAACAAAGTGAAGAGTATAAAATTATATCCTTCGCTAACTCTCAGGATGACAGTTAGTAATTTTTATTTTACATATACTTCTTCAAATACTCTTTCTATCATAGTTTGTACTTCTCTTATCGGCATTTCAAAATTATTTCTATAAAATCCATTTCCCAAAAGCAAGCTATCCAAATTATCCCCCACCTCTCTAAGCGAAGAAATAATTCTTTCTACATCTTTTTTATTTCAAGCAAATTCTTTATTCACTTCTCTTTTAAGATCAATTAGATGATTTTTCATCTCAGCGATTTTTCTAAGAAGAATATCTACCAAATCTGTATCCATTTTTTCAGTTAAACTTATACCATAAACTCACACTGAGTCAGAATTCAAATCAAGAGCAGAAACCAACATATCACAAGTCTGATTGATACTATCAATTAACTTGTTAATTTTTCATAAAGATGCTGAAGATAATTTTGCATTCACATTTTCCATGATGCTTTAGGATAAAGGATAAAATAAATAATTTGTTTGTATATTTAATTATATTCCATTTATCAAAATTTTTAAAAAAAATCTGAAATAATCTTCCAGATCTCTTGGTATATTTTATATAGTACTACATATATATTTACAATTCCCTATTTTATATATCTTTTGACAACTATCAGTTATCAAATTCTACGATTCTATTCATTTTAACATTATTTTTATATCACCTATTTTTATAAAAGATCTTATATTAATATAAAAATAATTCAAAAAATAATAATTAATGAAAATATATTTAATTAGATTTCAAACCCCAAACAGAACAAGCAATGTTAGGAAATGATTCCAAAAAAATATTTCATTCACTATGAACCATACCACCTTTATTATCTACTTCTACATAGGAACCATCTCACAACCAAAAAAAAGCCTTTTCACCAACTTCTTTAAATTTACCTTCATCTATATCAAAATAACCAGAAAAAAATCTATCATGAAATTTATTTTCATTAGTTCGTTTAGTTATTGCTATTTTAAATTCATCATAATTTTTTGGAAGTTTATCTACCAATCATAATTGATTAATGGATACTCGATCAAATTTTTGTTCTCAAAAAAAATTTATATCAAAGTCTCAGTCAATTCATTTAAAAACCTGATATACAGTTCATCCTAAAGGCAATCTCTTATAAAGATATTCAACTCCATATATATTTTGTCATTCTAAAAATCAATTTTTTAATTTATTTTCAGCACTCTCAAAATATTCTTTAAAATCAAAACCTGAATCTATTTTATAAATTTGTTTTTCAAATTCAGGTACTGGTATATTATCAGTTAAACCACCAGTTTGTTCAAAATTTTCTTTTAATGCTCATTTATCTTTTTCTAATATAATTTCTATTTTTTTTACAGGTTTATCTGATTCTATTGATGTTCATTTAATTACAGATTTCATAATTCTTTAATAAAATAGTAAAAAACATTTATACAAACTATATTTTAATCCTTTTTTTAAAAAAATCAAAATTTGTTATAATTATAAATATTTAACAAAAGTTATAAAACTTTTCCAACTACATATCCGCTACTCCATGCCCATTGCAAATTAAAACCTCAAGTTCTACCTGTAATATCACATGCCTCACCAACAAAATACAATCCTGGAACTTTCTTTGATTGCAAATTATTATCTAATTCAAATAATTTGATTCATCATCAAGTTGCTTTTGCAAGCTCCCATGGTCTAAATCATGTTATTTCAAATTTTATCTCAAAATCTTTTGCAGATAATCCAAAAAATTGAATGGTTTTTTCATTTAATTTCTCAACATCAAATCTAATCTTCAATTCATAATCTTTTAGATTAGAATTTTTTAATTCCCTTCATATAAACAATCCAATATCAAATACTGCAGGTCAACTTAATCATCGATGAGTGAATAATAACGGTCATTGATTTTGAAAAACTATCTTTTTTCAATGGATAACAATTGCTTGTGCTTCTACCGCACTTCATGTCAATCAAGAAACGTCCTGTGTGGTTTCTACTCCAGATAAACAAGGATAAGCATCTACGGTTTGTATTCAAAATTTATTTGCTATTTCTCGTGCTATTCAAGTTGCTCATATCTGAGGAAAATTCACTCATCCACTAGAAAATACAATATTTTTACAAAAATAATCAGTATCTTGAGTCTTTACGACAAAATTTTCGTCTTGTTTCTCTACATCTCCAACGCATTGTTCAAGCTTAATTTCTGTGTTATTATCTTTTGATTCTTTAACAAGCAAATCGACTAATTTACTAGACTTTTCACAATCAAGAAACATCTTTCCATAATTTTCTTCATGCATGGATAATCATTTTTCTGTAAACCAATCTATAACATCTTGATTTGAAAGTTTATGAAAAACACTAGGTAATGCTTTGATATTTTCTCCTACATAATCAGATTCAGGATTTAAGTTTATATTTGTTACATTACATCTTCATCATCATGATAATAGTATTTTGGACCCTACTCTTTTGCTATTCTCTAATATTAACTTATCTAATTTTTTATCAGCAAAAATACTACAAAACAATCCTGCTGCTCATCATCATACTATTATTAGATCTCGTATTTTTTGATCTTGCATTTTTTATTTTCACTTATAAAACCAATAGAAAACTAAACATCCATAATCCAAGCTAAAAAGATTACATTCCTAGCAGACAATGGCCGAACAAAATGGTCTGGACCCCGAACAGTCGGGGCGAGGTTGTGAGGCCTAGAGTTTTTGAATACTTTTGAGGTAATGCCAAAAATATTTCGTCGTCTGGGGGCGAAACCCCAGAAAAAAAAATTAAATCCTCAGTCTCCCGATAAATCGGAATCCAGCTCCTTTATCAAGGAGCACAAGATTTTAGAATGACAGTTTAAATAGTAAACTTTCCATCTTTATAAATTACTTTCTTTTTCCCATTAACCAAAGTTGCAGTAATTATTCTATTCTCTGTACTTATCAAATCCCTATGTTCAGGACTAAAATTAAATCATAATTTTTCCTTTTGCTTTTGATTAAGCTTAGATACGTCTCATATATAGGTTTCTTCACAACTACGACCTATAGCAATATGTGTATTACCATATTTTCATCATATATTTTCATCATACAATGTTTCTGCCATAAATTTAGTGATATGAGAAAACCTAGAGTCTGTCATACTAAACTCTCATAGTTTGTCAGCATTTGGTATTTTGATTAATTCTTCTAATAATTCTTTATTTTCCTTCGCATCAAATTTAATGATTTTTCATTTTTCAAACCATAATTGTATTCAACTTATTTTTTGACTAAAATAATATAAAGGTTGATTAAATCTGATCCATCAATTAGTTCATCTCCAATCAGGTGAGGTAAATATCTCAAATGAAGGAATATTTCTTCATCATCAACCAAGTCGTTTTCTTTTAGATCAAATTTTTATATTCAAATCAACATCTTTTGACTTTATATTTACTCGCTGTATTTTTAATTTATCAAGACTATTTCTAATTTTAGAAATTTTTTGAAATGTTTCTTTCCATTTTTTTATAGGGTTATCATATTCTAGATAACACGCTTTTATAATCTCTTTTCGATAATCTTCCAAGTTCATACCAGCTTCTTTGGCCATAGCTGGAGTCCCAAAAAGTCACAAAGTCCAAGTCATTTTCCCATCTATTTCTTTTTTTACACGCTTCTTAAAATATTCTTCACGAGATTTTATCCTTGCGCTAATTTTTTTAGGATCTATTCATTTGAGTTCATGTTTATCATTTTCAGCAATTATACTAATCACATGTGTCATCTGTTTTAATTTACCATGCAAATAATGAGATGGATAAAAAGTTAGCTGTTGATCATTTGCATTTTCAAAAAAATGCTTAGCTACTCAATCAGGGACATATTCAAAAATAGGATAAGCTCATGCCTCTAGTATTGATTTTTGAAGTGGTAAATAAAAAAGTTTCGCGCACTCTGGTAATTGAACAAAAACAACATCATGTCTTTTTACTCATTCTCAACTCCACAATGCAAATTTCACCAAAACATCAGCATATTTTTTCAATAACTCATAACTAGGTTTATACATTTCAACTAATAAATAATAACTAAAAAATAAAATTTAATAATACTCTTTATCCTGTCATTCCGGTCCCACACCATGTGATGGTGTTGGGATTGCAACCGGAATCTACTAAATATATTAATATTTCAATTAAGGAATCGGAACCATATCTTTATCCATTTTATTAGATATAATAAATTTAAGCACTAGAATCATAAAAGTAATCCAAAAAACTCAAAGAAAAAATCAAGCGACAACATCACTAAACCAATGTACATTGAGATATATTCTACTAAATCAAATTATAATTATAGGTATAAAACATATCAAAAAAAATCAAAACTGCTTCCATCTAGATTTTATATCATCTTCAAATATAACCCATACACTAAGAAAAAGTATAGTAATCATCGTTGTATGTCAACTAGGGAAACTATAATCTTTTAAAAATATCAGTGCATTTTCTGGTCTGAGCCTACCTATAAAAATTTTCATAAATATATCAATAAGGAATCATCCAAACGCTCATAATATAAAAAGCCAATAATGGTATTTTTTCTTTTTATATATTAAATAAACAATAAAAAATAAACTCAACAATATAAAAATATAAATATTTCATATATTATTTATTCAAATCATAATTTGATCTAATAATGGATTTGATAATGAATTTATTTTAAAATTTATTAAATTATCTATATGTATTACAGCTTGATTTCAGGCTAGTTCATCAGCTAATTTTGCTAATATAAAAACAGACAGAAGATTAACAACAAAAGTATATAAATATTCTCTATTAAAAATATGCTTCTTTTTATTTACATATCTATAAGCAAATATAGTAATTATACCAAAAATTATAGCAAAAAACATAAATTTTCACATATATTTCGATACTAATTCATAACTACTTCCAAATATATATCATATAATTCACCAAAAAATTGCCCAAGCTAAACAACTTACAAAACTATAAATAAGATATTTGTTTATTGAAACATGAGATACTCAAGATATAAAAGGAGTAATAACTCTGGTCCAACCATAAAATCTACTAAATAATATAGCCTTAAATAAATGTTTATTTAACATGTTTTTAGTACTTTCTAATAGATTTTCTTTTATTAAAAGATACTTTCAATATTTTTTCAAAAATGGTAATCAAAGTTTTTTTCATATAATATAGCCTACAAAATCTCAAAAAAAGGAAGCTACAAATCAAATTGCAATAAATAAATAAATATTCAAAACATCTATCCTAGCAAGGAATCACCCAAATAACATTATAAATTGACCAGGTGAAAAAACTCACAATGGAGGTATTCATTCTACAAAGACTAATAAAAAAGTAATAACATATCAAAAAGTATGCATAAATTCAACAGGCAAAGAACTAATTCGATTAACTATATCCATTTCTTAAATTTTTATTTATTATTAAATCTTAGCTCTAAAAAATTTTATAGCTCTATAAACTATCAATATCAATAAGCCAACAATCATAAAAGAAAACAATAATGACAATCAAATATAATTAAAAAATATGGTAAATAAAGATTTTTCAAAAAAATAAGTTTTCAATTCTGGTAAAACTTTTAAAGTATTCCAAATCTCACTAAAAGGCCATATTTCAAGCTTTCATACAGCTAGAACATATTTTCATAAATTGTCAGGACTATAAATCTGGACATAATATACTCAAAATCAAACATTTTTTTGAAATTCTGGTCACTGATAATACAAATCTCAAGCAAATTTTTCATAAAAACTTTCCCGTTTTAAATTAGTTCAATTTATATCTGTTAATATATTTCATAAATCATCCTTTACTGTCATTCAATAATTTTGCTTAGATCAAGATATAGCTGGAACAGTAAGAGACAAATACAACAAAAAACCAGTATCAGAAACTATTTTATAGAAATCTGATTTTCATTTAAGTTCACCATAAAATGCCTGTGAATTCTCAGGCTCTTGAACTACAATAGGATTTTCAATTGGATTATTTTGATCCCGTGCAATTCTAGGATTATGAGCCCATACAAATCAAAATCAAAAAAGTAAAATCAGAATAATATATGTTTTTTTTAATTTATAATTTCACATTTATAATTTATAATTTTAAAAGTATTTTCTTCATTTCAATTCATCCGGAAAATGTTGTTGATCTTGAGCTGACATATCATCATGAAAATATTTGTATCATTTTCCATATCAAATTTCTTTCATGAGTTTTGTAGGAGCGTTTCTTATGTTCATAGGAACAGGTAAATTTCAATATTTTTGAACATCTGCTCTTGTCTGGATAGCTACTCTATAAGCACTATTATCTTTTTTTGCTTTTGCAAGATACATTGCTAATTGAAAAAGAAAAACATCACATTCTGGCATTCATATTTTTGCAATAGCATCGTAAACTTGATTTGCAAGAAGTAAGGCATTATTATCTGCTGGTCAAATATCTTCTGAAGCAAATCTCAACATTCTTCTAGCTATATAAAGTGGGTCTTCTCCTCCTGCTAACATTCTTTGTATCCAATAACATGCAGCATTGCCATCACCATCACGCAAACATTTATGAACTGCAGATATTATATTATAATGTTCTTCTCCATCTCTATCAAAATACACTGCTTTTTGTCATGCTTTAAGAATATCTTGATCCGTAATCTCTCATTTTTTTCTAATCAAAATTGCAGATTCTAATATATTCAATGAATTTCTTAAATCTCAATTACCTAATTTACTTATAAGCTCAAGATTTTCATCAGAGATATTTATATCACTATATTTATCCTGAATTTTTTTTAAATTTTTTTTTAAAAACAATAATATCTGTTTATGTTCTAATTTTTCAAAAACAAAAACTCTAGATCTACTAAGCAAAGCATTATTTATAGTAAAACTAGGATTTTCAGTAGTCGCTCATATCAATATTACAGTTCAGTTTTCTACATAAGGAAGTAAGGTGTCTTGTTGTGCTTTATTCCGACGATGTATTTCGTCTAGAAAGACTATAGTCTGTTTTCAATACTGAAGATTTATTTTGGCTTGTTCTATAATTTTTTTTAAATCATCTTTTTTACTTGTTACGCCAGACATCTTATAAAAATCAGCGTCTATCTGTTTAGATATTATAAGTGCTAAGGTTGTTTTACCTACTCCTGGAGGGCCCCAAAAAATCATTGATGGGATTTTAGCATTTTCAAGAAAGATTCTGATAGCTTTTCCATCCCCTACCAAATGTTCTTGTCAAACAAAATCCTCCAATGTTTCAGGCCTAAGAAATGATGGTATCGGCTCCAAAATTAGCATTTTACAAAAATAAAGAGACTTGAATAATATTTAGAAATATCTAGAAATCAAGTTAAATAGAAAATATAAAATCTTTATACCAACTACACCACTAAATAATGATAACAAAACGCGAAGCATTAAAATTATTTCACAAATATTTACCAAAACATCTAGAAAAATCTCAATGAATAAGACACCATTCAATTTGAGTTTCTAATATAGCTTTTGAAATATCAAAAAAAATCAAAAAAAAGCATCCAGAATTAAACATATACCCACACAAAGTTAAAATAGCATGATTATTGCATGATATAGGCAAATCCAAAGACGGGGACCACGAATTAAATTCAGCAAAAATACT
>Ga0172371_10001472_pt1 | contig 37459 bp, 33 predicted proteins | sample Lak12m_FD_114543 | JGI IMG/M metagenome (GOLD analysis project Ga0172371, IMG submission 114543) | Freshwater microbial communities from Kabuno Bay, South-Kivu, Congo - kab_022012_12m | ecosystem: Environmental > Aquatic > Freshwater > Lake | place: Democratic Republic of the Congo: South-Kivu... | reverse complement strand
TGTGCCCGCGCGAGGCAATGACGCGCCCCCAGGGGATTCTCGACATAAACATTTATAAACGAATAATTGATGAAGCTGTTGAAGCGGGAGCTAAACAGCTATCTTTAGAAAATTTCGGGGAGACATTTCTTGACCCGTATATATTCGAACGGGCGGAATATGCAAAATCCAAGGGGTTAAAATTACTTACCATCACTAACGCTTCCTTGCTTGATGAAGAGAAAAGTATAAAGGCATTGCAGCTCTTTGACGTTATTCGTATCAGTATGTATGGCGTTACCAAAGATATTTATGAAAAAATTCACAGAAATCTGGTATTTGAGAATGCGGAAAGGAATGTGGCCTGTTTATTTGAGATACGTAAAAAAAAGGCACAGCACAGTAAAACCAGAATAGAGATGTATTTTTTATTAATGAATGAAAATGAACACCAGATGAGAAGCTTTTTAGACAAATATGAAGGCCTGGCTGATGCGGTCGCTGTATGGAAGCCGCACAACTGGGGGGACGGAAGAACGTATAGAAAGCCGTTTGGTAAAAAAGTCAGCTGCGGCCGTCCTTTTACGGGCCCTCTCCAGGTCCAGTGGGACGGCACAGTCGTCCCATGCTGTTTTGACTATGACAGCAGAATGATTTTAGGGGACCTTAAAAAGCAGAGAATCCAGGATGTATTCCGCGGTAAAAAGTATGATGAGTTAAGAGAGGCTCACAAAGCAGGGGATTTTTCAAAATTTCCGTTTTGCAACGTATGCGACCAGCTGAATAAAAGGGGAGATGTTCTGGTTTATACCAATATAAAAAACGCCAAAGTCGGCTCTACCAATACAACTTATTTTGATTTGAAGAAATAACCGATAGTTTCACTTAGGTGGTATCTTGTGCCGGTTAATATTACTGAGATTTCATCGTGCGGCAATAAAGCGGAGTATAGCTTTTCAGGGGGCAAATTTCCCCCCCTTCTTACCACTGAATTAAGCACTATGCTGATTCCTTTTTCGCGGATCATATGTATTAAATCGGGCCTTTTCAGGAAAATGCAGGCCGGCATCTGTATTGCATCTGCCCAACCTGTCAGATTTTCCTTTACGGCCTCTTCTAATGTGCATTCGCTGGAAAAAGATGCTCCGATGCAGCGGATATGGCCGAAATGCCGCTTTTTTAATTGTTTCATCTCGGCAATCACATCTTGGTCAAGCAGGACATCTCTGGATGCCCTGTGGATGTATAATAGATCGATTTTCCCGAGGTAAGAAAGGCTTCTTTTGACTGAAGCCAGCAGATGTTCTTTGGAATGGTTTAGGGTAGAGGCATGTTTTGCAATATCAAATTCTTCTCCCCATTTTGTAGCGATAAAAGTTTTCAGTAATAATTTCTTGTTCTTTCTAAAATATTCTCCGATTATTTTCTCGCTCTGGCCATAGGAAGCGGCTGTGTCGATCATCAGCAGCGCTTTGGTTTCTTTGATTTTTACGAATATTTCATGCAGATAGTCATCTATTTCTTCGGATGACGGATAGGAGTATGAATGATTTTCCGGCGGCCATGGCCGGCCAAACCAGGTAGTGCCTATGCCAAGGAGGCAGATCGATAACCGGCTTTTTCCAAGCTTTCTATAAGGGAGTGGTAACATGCCTATAATGATATTACTAAAAAATAAAATTTCAAGGGGATTCTACTTTTAAAATGAAAACAGTTATTTTCTCCAATTCTACTGGTAAGTTAAATAAGGTATTAAGTAATAAAACGGGGGGGAAAATATATTACCTCGTTTTATCCCATAGCTTAGAGATAAGCAAGCTTATAGAATTCATGGAAAATGACAACTCCCGTTTTGTGCTTGTTGAAGATTTTAAAATGCAGAGGAAGCTCAGCGGAGATTTTCAAACAAAATTTATTAATTTTGTGGCAGGGCTGAACAAAGTTAACCACTCCCTCTTTTGGTGGTGCTTAAATTTTACCAACAAGAATCCGATGACAACTCAATTCTGCAACCGCGTGTATCAGATTTTAACCATAATAGACCTGGTTGAAAACAATGATTTTAACGAAATTTTAGTAGTGACTGAAGACCGCCACCTCTTAAGGCAGTCCCGAATTTACGCAAAAGATAAGCAAATCAGGATTATAAATGCCCTCTCCACCCGGCTGGATCTAAAAAGCATAATTAAAGGCTTTAGCCCATTAGCGGTAATTTTTGCATTTTTAAGATCTCTGGTATTTGCCATACATGCTAAGTCCTGCTGTTCATTGAAGTTCGATGCAGCAAAAAAATACGCCGTTGTATTATCAATGCTCAGCCAACAGTCCTTTACTAAGAGAGGGCAATACCGGGATCCCTACTTCGGTGAGTTTGTTTATTTCTTAAAGAAGAAAAATATTGATTTTCTCAGCATCTTGATTGTCATCGACCCCCATTACCGCCGGCTGCTTAAAAAAGCCTGTTCGCAAGAATCCGGGATACCGGTTGTAACAGCCGAATATTTTCTAAAGATACCCGATTTAATACGCTGCCTGTATCATTCATTAATTAAATATTGCTCGGCTGTCAGAGTCAGGGGGAGGATGGATATCGAAGGTATTGACTTAAGCTACCTGGTTAAAGTATCTATCCGCAACGATTATATTTCATCCTACTTCTATGATAACCTGAAAATTTATTATGCCATAAAAGCACTGTCTAAAATGGCCGGCATCGATAGATTCTTTTATCCTTTTGAGAACAGATCATTTGAAAAGATCATAATAACCTCCTTGAGGAGGTATTCTCCCGGAACTCGTATAGCCGGGTATCAACATGCTTCCCTTTCTCTCAGGCACACTAATTTTTTATTAGGGGAAGAAGAGTATAAAATTACCCCTTTGCCCGATATAGTTAAAACTTTTGGAGATATCACCAGGGAATTTATGGAAAATACCGGAAATTTTCCGGAAGATCTGCTGCAAACAGGATGCGCTCTGAGGCAGGGGGTTTTTGAAGGGGGATTAAAGAAGAAAAAGGCAAGGATATCCAATATTCTTATTGCCCTGGCAACGGACCTTGAAGAATATATAAAAGTATTAAATTTCCTGAATAAGGCCGCGGCGGAAATGAACGCTTACCGGATCTGGATAAGGCCTCATCCCGTATTTTCTCTGGAGGATGCGATTAAAATTACCGGAAAGATCAATTTTAAATTCTATAAAGCAGATCAGGAAACCTTAGAGGAGTGTTATACGTGGGCTGATCTTGTTTTATATGTTCATTCTACGCTATCTATTGAAGCCATCCTTCGTGGGATCCCAATTTTTAACATAATGGTTCCCAATCCCCTGGATCCGGATCCTTTGTTTAATTTTAGCGATTTCCGGTGGCGTATAGAGAAACCCGAAGATTTACTGCCAATGATCCATTATATAGACGGGATGAAGGATTCTGATTTTCTGTTGCGCCAGAGACAGGGCCGCGATTACGCTAAAAGATATATTTTGGAGCCGAACGAAAATAGATTAGAGGAGTTTTATTCCATAAGAAAAGCGGGAATTCCGTTATAGGCGGGGGGCAAGATGGTTAATATTTCAAAGTGGGGGTTTTCGATATTACAGGTTGAGGCAGAGTCAACCTGTAATATGCGGTGTAAGTTCTGCCCTTATCCTATCAGGCCCGATAAAGGGATAAGGTTAGCGGATAAATACGTATTTGATATCATAGATTCCCTGGAGGCAGACGGCGCCTTAAAATACATCTGTTTTAACTGTTTTAACGAAACCCTGCTCGATGAAAGAATCTATGACTTTGTGAAATACACCAAAAACAAAGGGTTTGCCGCGATGGTGATAACAAACGGATTATTATTCCGTTCTCAGGAGGTAATCAACAGGCTGGTAGAGTCAGCTCCGGATATTATCAAGATTTCATTTCAGACTGCTAATCCGCTGATGTTTCGTTCGGCACGCGGAATAAACGTGGATTTTCAGGAATACAAGAACGGAATTTTTGAATTTTTAAGGGCTATTTCAGGTAAGAGCCCTGTAGTTACCATTGATTTGGCCTGCAATTTCCTTTCGCTGGCAAGAAACCTGAAAACAAGAGTATTTGGCTTAGAGAGGGGGGACCCCTCTGTTTACAATACAACTGCGGATTTGCGTAATGATGCTATTTCATTTCTGGAGGGATTGAAGAAGCTGGATGGGCGTTTTACTTTTGATAGTAAAAACATAGATGCGTATTTAAAGCGCGCAAGCAATACGAATTACCTGGATGAAGAATGCTTCAGGATAGCGGAGAACATAAATCTTAAAATAAAGCCGTTCACCTACGGAAACAGGCTAAAGGATTTTTTCCCTGTTAAAAATGGGATTGGTTGCCAGCAGGAGATATTAACTATCCTTGCAACCGGAAATGTTGTCCCCTGCTGCCTGGCCTATGGGGAGATGGCAAGAATGGGCAATATTAAAGAGGAGCCGCTTAAGATGATCCTGGAGCGTAATACCGGATGGCTTAATAATATCAGAAACGGCTCAAGCCTGCCGCCATCCTGTCAGCGGTGCCTGGGTGCCCCTACAAGGCGGGGTGTTTTTTTTCGTAAGTTGAAATATGCTATAAAGAGGAAATGATGAAAGTGACAGTGCTGATGACCGTCTATAATGGGAGGAGATATATACGCCAGGCCGTAGAGAGCGTGCTCAAACAGAGCTACTCTGATTTTGAGTTTCTGATCGTGGATGATGCCAGCAGTGATGGATCGTTAGAGATCATTAAAGCCTGCTATGATCAGCGTATCAGAATTATTCAAAACTCTTCGAATCAGGGCCAAACCGCTTCTTTAAACACCGGGTTACGTCAAGGGCAGGGAGAATTTATTGCGCGTATTGACGCAGATGATATTGCTTTCCCGCATTGGCTTCAAAGCCAGGTTAACTTTTTGGAAAATAACGGAGATGTTGATGTTTTAAGCGCCGGCCTGGTGACCTTTGACGAAAAGGGTCTGGGCAAGGTAATTTTTTCACCCTCTTGCCGCGAGGATATCCTTTTAAAAGCGATCATTAAGTCTCCGATTAATCACGGCGGGGCGTTGATGAAAAAAGCTGCTATTTTAAGGATCGGGGGGTATAATAGTGCCTATAAGATCGCCGCGGATTATGGCCTATGGGCAAATCTTCTAAGGCAGAATGGGCGTATAACCAGTAATCCGGATATTGTAATGGCAATCCGCCGCCATGCCGATTCGGAGAGCGAAAGAAATAAACTTACGCAGACGCTAAGGGAGTTCGCCCAGATTTCTCGTCAATATGTTCAATTCCTTACAGGTGTAGATTTAGCCGCAGAAGATAACCTGCTTATGTGCCGGGCGCATTATGATGAGGGCGGGCTGAATAGAGAGAATTTTCTCCGGGCTGTTGAGATCCATAAAAATATTTACTCTTCCTTAAGGCAGGATTTAAATTTGGATAAGAAAAAAATCAGGTTTTGGTACAAAAAACAAGCCCGGACGTTTTTTTTAAGAAGGATCTATTGGTATATTATTCACCATAACCGGCCGGAGGTCAGGCTGGCTGCCCGGGATTGTTTAAAAAGGACGGGATTCAGCGTTATTTTTACGGGATTGTTTATTTTGTCTTTTTTTCCGCAATACTTTTTGGATCTTATTTTTAAACCCTATAATTTTATTAACATAGCAACCGCGAAGATCCTTTTAAGAGAGAAGGGAGCATGGCCTCAACTGAAAAGGTTAATTATATGAGAAGAATCTGCCAAAAATCCGGTTTTTTTATCCTAGGGATACTTTCGCTACTTTATATTATTTTCTCGAGGAGTTTCGCGGAAATGTGCGTGCAGTTTTCTTTCTTAGGTTTCCCGGTATTCATTGGGGAAATTTTCCTGGCCTTCTTTCTTCTTTTGTCTCTTTTTGTTTTTGATTTTCGTTCCATAAAGGGCTGGAAATGGGTTGTAGTATTTTATTTCCTTTGCGTTATCGCCAAAGCCATCTGGGGCTATAGCCTGTGGGGGCCGCTGTCATTCAGACATGCGGCATTATTCTATTATCTGGTTTTTATTTTCTTTGGTTTTATATTCTACAACAGGGCTTTTTTGTCCGAGCCTCTGAGAATATTTATTGCGTCTTTAATCCTTGTCATCTGCGTAACGAAATGTTTCAACGACTATTGGACTTTAGCTCTTTGGATTATCGCGTTTATCCTGATCAAGTCTTTTAGCTCCAGAGGGTTGAAATATTTCTTCTATGCTGTTTTATTGCCGGCTATTCTTCTTTCTTACAAAGTCATTATTTTAACTTCCAGAACATTCATCGTTAGCAACATATCTGCGGTAGTTTTTTTGATAATAACCGCCTTCTTTATGCTCAAAATCAAGACTATCTATAAACCTGTTATTGCCGGGGCTATTTTTATATTACTTGTTATTTTCGTTTTTAAATTTTCTTTGGTTAACTCCTTTGGAACAGTCCTTGATTTAACAGGCTCAATAAGTCAGTATAGGCAATTCGATGCGGAGATAAAAGGTAAACGAAAATATTATCTTCCGCAAAAGATTAAGAAGGCAAAGTTGTTTAATCCTGGGTCATCAACCCTCTCCGGTTTAGAAATCAATGAAATACCTCAGGTAAAGGCACCTGAGAAAGAGGCGGGTTCTCCTGAGCAGCCAGCGCTCCTTGTTCCTGCGGGCAATAAAATATCCCAGGTAACTACACTTAAGAAAGAGGCGGGTTCTCCTGAGCATCCAGCGCTCCTTGTTCCTGCGGGCAATAAAATATCCCAGGTAACTACACTGAAGAAAGAGCAGGATATATTAAAGAATAATATTAACCGGAAAATTAAGCCGATCATGAAAGAGAGGTCCCATGAAGAGGCTTACGGTAATACGGTCTTCCGTCTTCTTATATGGCGGGATATGATAGCTGAGTTTTCCCGGTATCGGCCTATTCTGGGTTTTTCTTTCGGGAAACCATTCCGTTCTGAGAGCCTGGAAATTTTAAATCTAGGTAACCGGGATTGGCTAAGAGACGGATGGATTGAGCCGCATAATTCTTATTTAAATATGCTTTACCGCATGGGTATTTTAGGGGTTGCCTTGATAGGTTTTTTAATATGGCAATTCTGTGGTATGGTGAAGGGCTTTGCCACATTTAAATCTTTATCCGGAATATTATTATGCTCTATTTTGATTAACTGGCTGGTTGCCGCGAACTTTTTACCTATTTTGGAACTTCCCTATAACGCGATTCCTTTTTGGGCGCTTTGGGGTGTAACCTTAGGTTATTTAAAAGAACTAAAAGATAGAAGGGGAGATGCATGATAAGAAGCTTTATCCAGAGTTGTTTTAATAAATTGGGTTATAGTTTAATGCGTTCAAACCGGGAGCTTGCCCTGGTGAGCCAGATTGAACAGCTTTATCGGGAAGTAGTCTTTAAAGATTTTCCTGCGTATGACCCGGAGAGGATAAAGACCATCTCCCGTCTTTTGGGCACAGGGGTAGGGGAGGCGGCGTATATTTGTTATTATTTGCGCCGGTCTTTAAAGATTGAAGGTGATGTATGTGAGTTTGGAGTAGCTCAGGGGCGGACCTCTGCACTTTTGGGACGGGAGATCATCGAGACGGACAAGAAACTATGGTTGTTTGATTCTTTTAAAGGTTTACCTGAACCCTCGGCAAAAGATGAATTGAAGGATGATATTTTTAATTTGGGGTCTATCGAAAAGTATAAAGGAAAGATGTGCTGCGGTATCGGCATGGTCAAAGGAGAGCTTAAGAGGACATCCTTCCCCGAAGATAGGGCGATGATTGTCCCCGGTTTCATCGAGGAAACGATCAAATCATCTAAACTTCCGGCTAAAGTCTGCTTTGCCTATATTGATTTTGATTTTTATGAACCAATCAGTGCGGCTTTGGGTTTTCTGGATAAAACTCTTCAAAAGGGAGGGTTTGCCATCGTTGATGATTACGACTTTTTCTCTTTGGGAGCTAAGAAAGCCGTGGATGAATTCCTCTTGCGTTGCATAGAACGGTATAGATTGTCTTTGCCGTTAGAGGCTGCGGGTAAGTTTTGTATTATTGAGCGAGTGGCGTAGAGGGCCTATGAAGTGTAAAAAGGTTCGCATTCTGATTTGCGGGGTTCTCCCGAAGCCGTATTTCGGCCACAGCATGCTTTATGAGATGCTGATGCGTTCTTCTTTCTCCTCCGTCTATAATGTCAAATTCCTTAATATGCATTTCTGGTCGTATGAAACCGACAAGAAGATTACCGGGTGGAAATTGCTTAAGTTCATAAAGTATTATTTTCAATATCTCTGGCTGATCTTGTTTTTTAATCCGCGCTGCGTTCTTTTTAATATCAGTTTTTACAAGCTGCCGTTCCTTAAGGATTTTATTTTTTGCGCAACGGGAATTCTTTTGGGAAAACGCGTGGTTTTACACGATCACGGCCAATATGTTAAGGAGCTCTATGATTCTTTGCCTAAATGGCAGAAGGGGATGCTTCTCTGGATGCTCCATAGGAGTGCTGCCAGTATTATTATGGGGGAGCAGGTGAAGCCATTTTACGAAGGGCTAATGCCGCCTGAAAAATTATTCGTTGTGCCGGGTACGGTTGAAGATACAAAAACGATAAAAGCCGCCGTACCTACGGAGGGCTCGGGTAAGAATATACTTTATTTTTCGTATTTGAGCCGGCTTAAAGGGGTATTTGTGGCATTTGATGCGGCCTCGATAATCCTTAAAAGAGAAGATAATGTGAGTTTTACATTTGCCGGACCGATCGAGAATAATCCGGTTAAAATCCGGTTGGAAGGATTACAGAAAGAGTATCCCGGGAGGGTACGTTATATGGGTTACGTGGAGGATGTATGCCGGCGGACTGAGCTTTTCCGGGGAGCGGATATTTTTATGTTTACAACTTTGAGGGATGTATTTGGGCTTGTCCTTTTGCATGCCATGGCCGAGGGGGTGCCGGTCGTAGCCTCGAAAGAAGGTACTATCCCTGAGATTGTCGTTGAAGGGCAAACCGGGTTCCTCTGCGAAAAAGGTAATGCCGAAGATTTCGCAGAAAAAACCGCTTGTCTTCTTTCTGATGATGCTTTATGTGAAAAGATGTCCAAAGAAAGCCGTCTGCGTTTTGAGTCATTTTATAGCCTTAAAAGATATGGTGAGCGTATGGTTGAGGTATTCAGCAGCATGTAAACTCAGGAGATATCCATAATTATGAATAAGCCGCGTTTTTCGAATAATATTTTTATTTACTGCTTCGCTGTTTCTTTGGCCTATTGGATATACCTTTTTTTCGCTTCCCGCATGTCCATGTCCTGCGATGCGATAGGTTACGAAGATTTGGGAAGGCTTTTATATCAAAAAGGGTGGAAGGCCTATTTTCTCACCGGCCCTAACCGCGAACCGCTCTACCCGTGGTTGGTTTCGCTATCGATGCGCATAGGGGATGGGATGGGAATTTCGTACATGTATATTCAGAAGATCTTCCAGATCCTGATTTTAGCGGCCAGCCAGTTTATTTTGTACCGTTTTCTGGTTTTGTTAAATATCCGCCGGGGGATTATCGCGGGGGCGGTTTTATATTTCGGGTTCTCACCGTCTATTGTTAATACGGGTTTCAGCCTTTATTCGGAAATCGCCACATATCTGTTTGTTTTCGGTATTATCGGCTCAACTTATTTTTTATGGAAAAGAACTCAAGAAAAGAAATTCTGGAAGGTTTGGGGATGGGGAATTTGCCTTGGGTTTTGTTTCACGGGGGGCATGTTTCTTAAAGGGGTTATGGAGCTCGTATTCCCGCTATATTTCTTAGTTTTATTGGGCGTATTCAGGCGTTGGCAAAAAAAAGAAAAAGCCTCCTGGCGGTGGGTTCTGCCGTTAGTAGCGGCGGCCGTCATTTTTTATGGAATTACCGGGGGATATAAATGGCTTAATTACCGGTATAACCGTTCCTTTGTGTTTACCGACAGGGGCTCCTGGGCATTATATGGCAACACGATCCGGCGTATGGAGCCTTTGACTTTCAAACATTTCTTGGTTAATCTGGCATCTGTTCCCGGAGAGGGAGCCTGCCGGGCATTTTTTCCCGAAAGTGAGTGTTATTTTTGGTCTGCACAAAAATCCGACAGCATCGGATTACCGCGAAATAATGAACTTTCCGGTTTGGGTATGTCTGCAAACGAAATAAATAAAGTTTTAGTCCGGGATTCAATTAAGGCTGCCTTGAGGAATCCATTCCAATACGCGCTTTTATCGGCTACGGAGGCTGTTAAGATGCTTTTTTGGGAGTCCACGCGGATCGCATTTGTGCAATACCCGGAATGGCTTGAACGGTTATTCGCTTCAGGTATTGTCAAAAATGGTATAAGGTTTGTTGTTTCCGGATTAACGATCCTGGCATTTTTTTATCTCTGGTTGCGCAGTTCAGGAGGGATACTGCTGGCGACAAAGTGGTTTTTGACGATTTACATTGTTTTGCATTCAATTTTTTTGACCGTTCCTCGCTGGGCTTTGCCGCTTGCGCCGTTATATATTATGATCATTGCGTATTTTTTCGACCAAATGACGCTTTTTTACAAGAAGAGGGGAATGGCGAAAAGAAAGGAAAGCCATGTTTGATAATAAAAACTTGAAAAAGTATAGTATTCTCTTGATTGCCGGAGGCTTTTCCATATATGCTTTGCTTCTCAGGCTTATTAAGCTGGCGCATAACGACCTCTGGGTGGATGAGTTGAACCAATTAAATGTAATGCGGGGAAGCTTTTGGCAGCTGATAAATGATTTACCCCGCGGGGAACTCAATTCTTATCTCAATTGGGACCATTTTTTGATCTATCCATTCTTTAAAATATTTTCTTTTAATAAATGGGGATTGGCGATTCCTCATATAATCGCAACTATCTTAGGGTTTTACCTTCTTTACCTTATCTGCAGGCTTTATTTTAAGACTGTGTGGGGTTATATTATTACATTTGGCGTTTTTTGTTTTAATGCTAATTTGATTTTTCACGCGACTGAAATAAGGCCTTATGCAGTCCTGCCGACCCTGGCTCTGGGGAGCCTGTATTTGTCGGAGCTGCTTATAAATAGAATTGATTTAAGCCCGAAAAAGAAGTTTTTCATCGGTATGTTTTTTATCTTAATAATTTGTTTTCAGGCTTACGGGATTTTTATTGTTTTTTTATCTCTGGTTTTTGTCTTGCTGAATAAACCGCGCACCCGCTCATTTATTAGCATCTTAAAAAGTATATCTAAAACCCTGCTTCCTGTTTTTCTGATCGCCATTCCATTCTGGTTATTTTGCGTATTCGGGCCGTTTCATATCCGTTTCGAGCAGATTAAGAGAAATGTGTTTGAGTTTATCCCCAATCCATGCAATAATATTACAGGCTTTTTAAAAGGTGTCTTCGGTAATTTGGTTGGTTTCAAAAAGCTCTACTTTCTACTGATCGCCTTGATTTTTCCGTTTGTTTTTCCCTATAAAGGACGACTGAAGCAGATTTCATTTCTAGTTATTTTGATATTTTTACCTATACTGTTAATTTTAGTAAGTGATCTTGCGAGCGGATACTGGTTTCTGCAGAGGCAGTTTGTCTGGGTAATGCCTTATTTTGCGATCTTTTTAGGGTGGTCGAGCGATTCTTTTATAAGCTATATTTCTGAAAAGTTACCTTTTTCAAAATCCAAGTAATTTAAAGGAGAAAATATGACTACGACCCTGCTTATCCCGACTCTTAACGAGATTATCGGGATGAAGGAGATCATGCCGAAGATCAAGAAGGGGTGGATAGACCAAATTATCATTCTTGACGGAGGCTCTACGGATGGAACTATTGAATACGCCAGGGAGAACGGTTATTTTGTCTATGTTCAGAAGCGCCCTGGCATCCGTAATGCCTATACTGAAGTCTGGCCGATGATAAAAGGTGATGTTGTAATAACTTTCAGCCCTGATGGGAATTCTATACCCGAGGCTATTCCCGCGCTGGTAGAGAAGATGAAGGAGGGGTATGATATGGCTATTGCCTCCCGGTACCTGGGAGAGGCGCGGAGCGAGGATGATGATATCATGACGGGTTTTGGCAATTGGATGTTTACCAATATGTTGAATTTTTTATACGGGGCGCATTATACCGATGCCATAGGTATCTATCGGGCTTACAAGACAAAAATGATTTATGATTTAGGCCTGGATAAAGACGATGGTTTTATTTTTGCGGAGAAGCTGCTAAAGACCCACATCAGCTGGGAGCCGTTGTTGTCGGTACGGGTAGTAAAAAGAAGGTTAAAAATAGCCGAGATTCCGGCAAGCGAGCCGCGCCGTATAGGCGGGATAAGGAAATTACAGGCTTTTAAATGGGGAGCAGTCATTTTGCTTCAGTTTATCCGAGAAAAATTTGTGTGGAGATAGAGAGTTAAAAAGAGAGTTAAAAAAGGAGTAATAAATGAAAATTGTTTTAGTGCAGCCGCCTAATTTGCAAAGAAGCGGCGATTGGAAGAAGATGAAGGTATCCCGGCCGCCGGTAAATCTGGCTCTTTTGGCGTCATATCTCAGGCAGTTTGGGCATGAGCCTTTTATTTATGATTTTGATTGGTTTGAAGGAAACGCAGAGGAGATGGGCAGGCTGATACTGGCGGAGAATCCCGAAGTTGTCGGTTTTACCTGTCTTACGCCAAGGATAGAGATTACCTTAGCCATAGCCGCCAAAATTAAAGAACTTAATCCTAAAACAAAGATAGTCATAGGCGGCGCGCATGTTAATGCAGTTAGAGAACAGTCTCTTTATACATCAAATATTGATTATGCGATCTTCGGTGAGGCTGAGGAAGCATTTGTTGAGTTATTAAAAGCTATAAAAACCAACAATGATCTCGGTAAAATACGGAATCTTATATATCGTAAGGGCGAAAAAGTAGTCATGAATCCCATCAGGCCGTTTATTCAAAATCTCGATGAATTGCCGTTTCCGGCCTGGGACCTCTTGAATTTACAGGACTATAAAGACCCCTCCAATTTCAACGGCATACATATGGGGGTGATGACTACGCGCGGTTGTCCTTGGAATTGTATCTTTTGTTCCTCAGGAGTAATATGGGGAGGCAAGGTAAGGTTCCGTTCCGCGGAAAATGTGTCTTTAGAGCTGCAGCATATCGTGGAGAAACTCGGAATAACAAATGTGATGTTTTATGATGACACCTTTACTTTAAATAAAGCCCGGTTTTTAAAGATTTGCAGTGAAATTGTAAATCGTAAATTAAATTTGCGGTATTACTGTCAGCTGCGGGTTGATACTATAGATAAGGAGATCGCCGAGGGGCTTGCCAAATCGGGATGCATGACTGCCGCCCTGGGGATCGAATCAGGGGACGAGGAGATATTAAAAACGCTTAAAAAGGGTTTCAAGAAGAGCCAGGCTTATAAAGCTGTTGCAGCATTGAAATCCGCAGGGGTTCCTGTTTTGGCAAGCTACATCATAGGAAGCCCCGGGGACACGCACGAATCCATTCGTAAGACAATTGAGTTTGCAAAAGAACTGGATACGAACCAGGCAAAGTTTATGATATGTACGCCTTTTCCCGGGACAGAGTTGTTTAGGATGGCCGTAGAGAGAGGGATCTTATCCAGTAGTCCTACTCCGGAGCAGTGTTCCGGAATTACTTATTATCAATATGTCGCGGCAAATATGTCCAAGGTTTCCGATGAGGAATTGCTACAGTATCAGAGGGATGCCTATAGTTCATTCAGGCCCCGCTCATCTGTTCCTTCAAAAACGGTTAAAAAGAATAATTAAGTGAGCCTGATCAATTTATTTAAGAAAAATTCGCATCTTTTTGCCGCTCTTTTCTTCACATTTCTGGGGCTTTATTTAAGATTTAAAAGTTTAGCCGCCAGGGACCTGTGGAATGATGAGATCTACCAATTATCTTTGACCGTCGGCCGTTTCAAACCCCTCTGGCACAGGTTCACTTCCGGTGATTTTACCTGTTTCCCCGGGGGGTACCTGCTTAATTACCCCTTTGTCAGATTTGTCGGCACCAATAAATGGTGCATAAACATTCCTCATTATTTTGCAGCTATTTTTGGATTCTTTTTCTTATATTTGCTCTGTAAAAGATATTTAAAAACTTTCTGGGGCTTTGTAATCGCCTTTCTCATCCTTTGTTTTAACAGACATCTCATTTTTCACTCCTTTGAGTTCCGTCCTTACGCCGTTCTTCCTACGTTGAGCCTGGCTTCATTTTATTTTAGCGAGATAGTTGTTTCCAGGTGGGGGCAGCTTTCACTGCTAAAGAAATTTTTAATAGGCGCCTTCTTCATATTCATGATTATATATCACGCCTACGGGCTGGTGATCGCAGGGCTTTGTTTATCTTATTTTATGATAATGGAAGCAAAAAAAAGTCCCTACAAGGATGTTCTAAAAAAGATGAGACCGTTTTTTTTATCAGTCGGAGTATTAGGTTCTTTGTTGTTTATCTGGTATGCCTCGGGGAATATTCTCCACCGGGCGGATTTCCGGAGCGGCAACATGCATACCTTTGACTACTATCCAAATCCTTCAAATGACTTTATTCACTTCATAAGACAGGTTTTTGCCAATCTGATGGATCATAAAAAATACGGGCAGAAACATCTTGCCTTGGGGATATGGATCGCTTTCCTGCTTCCGCATAAAGATCGCTTCAAGCAGGCAGGATTCTTTTTGCTCCTGATCGTTCTGCCGATCCTGCTCATTCTTACGGCCGATATTTTTTCAGGATATTGGTTTCTAGACAGGCAATTTGTGTGGGTTATGTCGTTATATGCTTTCTTCTTAGGCTGGTGCTGGGATTCATTTTTTGTATATCTTTACGAAAGGTTAAGAACCCGCGCGGTACCAAAGCCTGGTACAGTTTGACGGGCAAAGCGCCAAATTAGTATAAAACTATTAAAATGCAATTATCACCGGTAGCATTATTTGTTTATAATCGCATTTGGCATCTCCAGCAAACAATAAAAGCCTTACAAAATAATCTTTTGGCTCAAGAAAGCGAACTCTTTATTTTCTCCGATGGCCCTAAAAATAAGAGAGATGAAGATAGTGTATCGGAGGTCAGGAGGTACATAAAGACTATCAAAGGATTTAAAAGAGTAACGATCATTGAAAGAGACCATAACATTGGTTTATCGCAATCGATTATTACCGGGGTTACGGAATTAGTTTCAAGATATGGCAGGGTTATTGTTTTAGAAGACGATTTAGTTACTGCGCCATATTTTTTGCAGTTCATGAATGATGCTTTGTTATTTTATCAGGATGAAGAGCGGATTATAAGCGTATGCGGGTATATGTATCCGATTAATAAGAAATACGGGGATACCTTATTCTTAAGAGTTTGCGATAGCTGGGGTTGGGCTACATGGAAGAGGGGATGGGATTTATTTGTGGCTGACGACAGGCAGCTGTACGATGCTCTTAAGGCTAGAAAGCTGTTTAGAAAATTTAACTTAGATGGGGTTTTTGATTTCGTTAAAATGCTTAAAGCGCAAATTGAAAGAAAAAACGATTCCTGGGCCATTCGTTGGTATGCCTCCAGCCTTTTAAACGACAAACTCTCCATCTATCCAGGGAAAACATTAGTTGCGAATACGGGGCTTGATGGTAGCGGCAGGCATGGCGGTGCAATTGATTATTACAAATCGGAACTGTTAAACGAAAAGGTTTTGGTTAAGCGGTTACCCATTATTGAAAATGAAGAGACAGTAAAGGAAATCGGAATTTTTTGGAATAAACAGAGGTTTAACCTTACAAAGAAAATTCCCGGGTTTTTCCGTAAAATTAAGCACTTGTGGTTAAAGATATGATAACCCTATTTTTTTGTCCTAAGCCTTTTACGGGGGAAGTAAATATAATCCAGCGTAATGCCATTAAGAGCTGGCAGGCGCTTCAACCCAAGCCGGAAATTATCTTGATCGGTAATGAGCCGGGCGCCGAAGAGGCCTGCCGGGAATTTGATATTCTTCATATTAAAGAGGTAGAGCACAATGAGTATGGCACGCCTTTAGTCAGTTCTTTATTCAAGAAAGCAGGGGAGTGCGCTTCTTATGGTATTCTTTGTTATATCAATTCCGACATAATGCTTACCGATAGTTTTATGGATGCGGTTAAATTAGTAAAAGACTGGAAAGACAGGTTTCTAATGGTTGGTAAAAGGCTTGATGTACAGATAAATGAGGAATTTAATCCCAGTGTATCTGGATGGATAGAAAAAATTAAATCCCACTCTAGAGAAACTGGCCGAATGCATGCCTGCACGGGGGTTGATTATTTTATTTTTAAGAAAGGGATGTTTTTGAATATCCCGGATTTTTCTATCGGCAGGCCCTGCTGGGACGGCTGGCTGGTATATCAGGCGCGCCGTTCTAAAATACCCGTGATTGATGCTACGGCTAAAATATTGGCTATCCATCAAGATCACCGGTACGACAATAATAGGTTTGATAAAAATGGAAAATGGAACTGGAGGGAAAGGCAGATAGGCCGGAACCTTGCATTATCCAATGGGTTGATCCGGGATATCAGCAATGCTACGCACCGGATCAAAAATAATCGAATATGCAGAAGAAAAGTATACTTGTGGTTAGAACCAGGAATGATTTTTTTAGCGAATATCATTAAAACAATCAAACTGTATTTTAAGGCAACTAAGGAGAAATGATAAACCTATGGCCGGTAAGCGCATAATAAAAACTCAAGAGATTCAATTGATAGTTTATGATTTTGACGGGGTCATGACGGATAATAAGGTGCTGGTCTTTCCTGACGGAAAGGAGGGGGTCTTTTGTAATCGTAACGACGGCCTGGCGGTAAGTATTATTAAAGCCAGAGGGATCCGCCAGCTGATTATTAGTACGGAAATTAACAAAATTATTCAAGTCAGGGCCAAAAAGATCGGCCTGCCGGTTATAAATGCGGTTAGAGATAAGAAGAAATGTTTGATCGACTATTGCCGTAGGCATAAGTTAAAGATGGATAAAATCGTTTATGTTGGGAATGAAATAAATGACTTAGAGGCGATGAAAGTTGCCGGCTGGCCTCTTTGTCCGTCTGATGCGCATTGGCGGGTAAAAAAAATAGCAAAAACAATATTGACTAAAAAAGGCGGGGAGGGTGTCATCCGGGAGTTAGCGGATATTATTCTATGATCAAGGCTATTTTTATCACGGTAAGAACCGGCTCCAGCCGTTTACCAAAGAAGTGTTTATTGGAGATATCTGGAAAACCTGCAATTGCGCATTTGATTGAAAGGGTAAAGCATTCTAAGCTGAAGGATAAGATCATACTTTGTACGACCGGGCTTAAGGCAGATGATGTGCTTTGCGGGATAGCTAAAGAAGAAGGCATAGATTATTTTAGAGGGCCAGTTAAAGATAAGCTGATGCGCTGGCTGGGGGCTGTAAAAAAGTTTAATGTTGAATTCTTTGTTACCGCTGACGGAGACGATTTATTTTGTGAACCGGAATTAATCGATCTGGCTTTTAAGCAATATGATAAATATAAGCCCGATTTTATTGAAGGCGGGGCGGATTTGGCTTGTGGGTCTTTTACCTACGGAATAAAGGCCTCTGCCTTAGAAAAGGCCTGTTCTATAAAGGATACGCAGGATACCGAAATGATGTGGACATATTTTAAAGATACGGGTTTATTCAAGGTTGAGGAATTAAGGGGTGTCCCGGCTCTTTACAAACGCCCGGAGATCCGGATGACCCTGGATTATCCCGAAGACTTTATCTTTTTTAAGAAAGTAATCACTGAATTGCAAAATAAAACCGGGTATGTTTCTTTAGGAGAGATTATAAAATATTTGGATAAAAATCCGGAGGTTGTAAAAATCAATCAGCATTTACAGAAAGTGTTTTTAGAAAATCAGTTAAGAAAAACCGGCCTCATTTTAAAAAAGGGTGGGAAATTATGAAAACCAGGGGCACTAAATTTGTCGGTAATGAATTAAAATACGTTAAGCAGGTCTTGCGTTCGGATATGAAATCATCTACGGGCGGAAGCTGGAATAAGAAGCTGGAAAAGATATTTTGTGAAACCTTTGGGGTAAAATACGCGGTCGCGCATAATTCCGGCACATCCGCTTTACACAGTTGTTTATCCGCTATAGGTGTGGGACCCGGTGATGAGATAATCAGCCCGGCTTTAACCGTGATGATGAACGCGCTGGCTACTTTGCATCATAATGCCGTCCCGGTTTTCGCGGATGTGGACCCGGATACTTTCAATATAGATCCGGCGGATATCGAACGTAAAATAACCCCGCGAACCAAGGCGATCATGGTTGTTTCTTTGTACGGCCTGCCTCCGGAGATGAATGAAATTATGAGAATTGCGAGGAAACATGGCTTATATGTAATTGAAGATAATGCCGAGTGTTATCTCGGTTATTATAAGGGCAGGGTTGCCGGATCAATCGGAGATATGTCGGTATTCAGTATGGAAAACTCCAAGCATATCTCTGTCGGGGAAGGCGGGATGGTGATTACCAATAACGAAAAACTGGCAGAGAGGGCCAGAAAATGCGGCGGGATCGGGTTTAAAAACCTGCGGGCTGGAGAGGGCAGGATCAAGTTGAATGAGGATATCTTTCAGGACCCGGATTATAAACGCCACGATTACTTCGGCTGGAATTACCGCCTCCCTGAGCTTAATGCGGCAGTAGGCCTTGCCCAAATGGAACGGCTTGAAGAAATAGTTAAAAAAAGACAAAAAATCGCCGAATATTATACCGAGGCCATAGCCGGCTGTAACTGGATGGTCCCGCAGTATGTGCCGGAAGACTGCGTCAGCTCTTATTGGACCTATGTTATTAAGTACGAGGGCCAGAAAGCCATGGGGATCTCCTGGCGTAAATTCAGGAAGATTTATAAAGATTTGGGGGGTGATAGTTTTTACGCGGCATGGAGTGTGCCTTATTTAGAGCCGGTTATTCAGCAGGGAATATTTTACGGGGAAAAAGGCTGCCCGGTTAAATGCCCCTGGTACAGGGGAAAATTTAATTTTGGCCGGGGCCAATGCCCGGTTGCCGAGTCTATCCAGCCCAAGCTGATGCATTTTAAGACAAACTACCGTAATTTAAAATCAGCTAAAGAAAAAGTTGCAATTTTAGGCAAGGCTATCAAAAAGATCGTAAGCCTGCGGGGGTAATTTAGAATGTTTGATATACATTTTTATATGAAAGCCTTTGATTTAAAGAAAAGGCTGATGAAAAATGAAATTAAGGATAAAGATTATCTTTGGAATGAGCTGGAGAGCTATCGCAGCAGGGAGCCGGTTATATATAATATTGAAACAACCAATGCCTGTAACATGAAATGTGAGATGTGCCCCAGGACAACCATGATGACCCGTCCAATAAAAACAATGGATATGGGAACCTTTGAGAAAATAATAGATCAAATAAGGCCATTTTCAAATGAGGAGTGGAAAGAATGGGAAGATTTTGCGGTAACAAAATACGGCATTCCTAATGAGGGGATGAGCGAAAACCATTTTTTTCTGCATATTATCCCCAAGGTAATGGTTTTGCACGGGTATGGGGATCCGTTGCTGGATGCAAAAATGCCGGGGCGCATTAGATTACTGACTAAAAAGAACATTCCTTCTTATTTCAGCTGTAACCCGGCGAATATCGATATTGAAAAATCGATAAAAATGTTTGAGAGCGGATTGGGGTATATAAAATATTCGATTGAGAGCGTTGATGACGCCCGCCATAAAGAAATCAGAGGCCAGGCCTCTGATTTTACCGAAAGTTACAGGAAAATCCTTAAACTCTTTGAAATTTCCAGGAAAAACGGCTACAAAACAAGAATAATTATTACGATGCTTGATCTTGGTAAGCCCTGGCAGGAGGAGGATTTTGCCAGGCTGAAGGAGGCTTTCAAGGGATTTGATGCCTATGTATACTTAAAGAGCCAGGATCAACAATGGTATAAAAAGGAGCATCGCGGCACAAAATCGATCCACTGGCTTGAATTTTGTCAATTTCCCTGGTCCTCCATGACCATAAAATCAGATGGCAAGGCGGTAGAGTGCGTTGAAGACTTTAATAACGAGATTATCCTGGGGGATGCAAAGAAGGATCCGCTGCGGGATATCTGGAATGGGGAAAAATACCTTAAGCTTAGAAAAGACCATTTTAATCTTACGCCTGGGATCAAATGCAGCGAAAAATGTGATATGAAACTGATCGGCAGCTTGCTATGAGCAGGATTCTTTTTGTCTATCCAAACAAAGAAGGATATCCGATTATTCCTCTTGGAATAAGCGTCCTCTCGGGGATCCTGAAGTACTATAAGCATGCAGTAGGCCTCTTTGACATTACCTTTATGTTATCAAAAAGGTATGACCATGATGCAAGGGAAAAAACAGGGGTTGTTAAAAAGGTTGATGTCCGGAAATACTGGGGCTCAGAGGCAAAGGCCGATATAGAAGGTGAATTAAAGAAGAAGATAAAATCATTCAGGCCGGATTTAATAGCTTTTTCAATTGTCGAGAATAATTACGCCTGTTCCAAAAGATTCTTTAAAGTAATAAAAGAAATAACCAAGGCCCCGGTAATCGCAGGGGGGCTATTTCCAACCATCAAGCCGGAGCTGTTTATAGAAGATAAAAATGTGGATATCGTGTGCGTCGGAGAAGGGGAGCAGGCTATTGCGGAGCTTGCGAGGAGATTGGATCGCTCCCAGGATATCACCAATATTTTAAATCTTATAGTAAAAAATAAAGGGAAAGTTATTAGAAATAAATTTGCCAGGTATTACGATTGGGAGCCGCTGGTATATCAAGATTGGAGCATTTTTGATAAAAGGCATTTACTTAAACCTTTCATGGGCAAAATGCAGAGAACGGGGTTCTTCGAGTTGTCCAGGGGGTGCCCTTATAACTGCTCATACTGTATTAATCACTTAAGCCAAAAGATCTTTAAAGGCCTGGGCAAGTACAACAGGGAAAAGCCGCTGGATTATGCCATAAAAGAAATTGAGCATATGAAAGATCTATATGGTTTGGAGCTGGTTTTCTTCAACGACGAGAATTTTCTCACGATGAAAAAGGAAAGGCTCTTTGAATTTTGCAATAAATACCAGAGCAGGATAAAGCTCCCCTTTTTCATTATGACCCGGGCAGATAGCCTTCTTGATGAGCAGAAAATAGCGAAACTTAAGAAAGCAGGTTGCGTTACCATAGGAATTGGGGTTGAATCCGGAAATGAGGAAATGAGGAAAAAACTGCTAAACAAGAATATACCGAATTCAGTCTATGAAAGGGCATTCGCAATATGCCATAAATATGAAATAAGGACCACTGCCAATGTAATGATGGGGTTGCCCTTTGAAACCGAAGAAAACATATTGGAATCCGCTCAATTTTGCAGGAAATTGCGGGCCAGGAGTTTATCCTTGTCAATATTCGCTCCTTACCAGGGGACCAGGCTGCGGGATATATGCGTTGATAACGGCTTCATAAAAGACCGTTATATAGGAACATAGCGACAATAAATCATTCAATATTGAATATGCCCCAGTTGAGCAGTAAAAAGATCGAAGAATTTTACTATAAGTTTAACCGCCTGGTTTATGATCCGGGCAATGAAAAGAGGTGAGGGAATGATTAATTTCGAGAACCTAGAAAAGCCTTATCTGATAGCTGAGATCGGTATCAATCATAACGGTGATATGGCGATTGCGAAAAAATTAATTGACGCGGCATTTGCCTGCCAGTGGAATTGCGTTAAGTTCCAGAAAAGAGATCCTGACGTCTGCGTGCCTACACATCAGAAGAAGGTAATGCGCGATACACCTTGGGGGAGAATGACTTATTTAGAATACCGTAAGAAAATAGAATTGCATAAAAAAGACTATGATTATGTGGATCGTTACTGCCAGGAAAAGCCGATAGCCTGGACTGCCTCGGTTTGGGATCTTCCCAGCCTACGGTTCATCGCTGATTATGACGTGCCCTTTATTAAGATACCCTCGGCAAAGCTGACCGATACAAAACTGCTCACCGAAGCTGCAAGGCTGGGTAAACCGCTGGTAATTTCTACCGGAATGAGCTCCTTTAAGGAGATTGACAGGGCGGTTAATATAGTAAGAAAACACAAGGTTTCCTTTGTTTTAATGCATGCCAATTCAGCTTATCCTACTCCGATAAGCGAATTAAACATAAAATGCGTGCAAACATTGAAAGAGCGGTATAAATGCGTAGTTGGTTATAGCGGCCATGAGTACGACCTGGAGCCGACGGTTTTCGCGGTGGCGTTGGGAGCCATGGTAATTGAACGGCATATTACCCTTGACCATAAAATGTGGGGAACAGACCAGGCAGCAAGCGTTGAAGTGATGGGTATGGATATACTCAGCAAAAGGATCAAAGATGTTAAACAGATCCTGGGGGATGGAGTAAAAAAAGTCACCAAAAGCGAGATTCCTATAAGAAAAAAACTTAGGAAATAATTATAAGTTGTTAAGGCAAATATGCATAGGTACAGGTCGTTTATAAAAGATAATCTTTTAATCTTAAGCGGGCATGTATTAATTTATCTCCAGGGCATAATCCTTATGCCTATTATCATCAAATCCGTCGGCGTTACCACATACGGCGGATATATATTACTGATTTCGGCAATCGGTTTTATTTCCGGGATTTCTTCTTTAGGCGTAGGTTTTAAATACAAAAGGTATTTTCCCGCCTCGGCAGATAATGAATCGCGCCGTAAACTCTTCTATTCCCAGTTCTTATTTCAGCTGGTATCTGTGTTTTTCTTATCACTCCTGATCGTTTCTTTAAATCGGGGTATAAAGAATTGGCTTTTTGCCAACAAGATCGAATTCGCGATTCTCTTGGTTCCATTATTACTCTTCTCTAATATGTTCTTTAGCCAATCTACGGATTATTTCAGGTATAGCGGAAGAATGGGTTATTTTAACTTTACTACGGTTGCGGTGCCTTATGTCAACATCGGAATTGTGCTTATCTCCCTTTATTCCTTTAGCTCTATTGATGTAAATTTTCTGGTCCTATCCCAGGTCCTTGCGATGTTATTGTTATCTCTGCCGCTTATGCTAAAAATATACCGTGAAATAGGCTTTTATCTGCCAGCTGTCAAAGTTGGCGATTTGCTGGCGGATATGAAATTAGGGTTCCCGCTTATTTTGTCTTATGTAACAAGTTTTATTTTAAGAAGTAGCGATCGTTATATAATAGCATTTTTTATTTCCGTGACTGCAGTTGGTTATTATAGTCCCGCATATACATTAGGCTCATTGATTATTTTTTTTCCTATGGTTTCAGGGGTTGTTCTCCCCCCTCTTTTATCGAAAGCAGTTGATAGCGGGAGTAAACACGAGGCGCAAGTCATGGTGAATTATACTATGATGGGGTTCCTTCTTATCAGTATTCCTTTTGTCATGGGAAGCTATGCTATAAGTAGACCCTTACTTAATCTGCTTGCTAATGCTGATGTAGCTGAGAAGGCCTACCTGATTGTGCCGGTTATTGCGATAGGAACGATATTTTACGGTTTAAACATCATCCTTAGCAACGTATTATTCGTGCAAATGAAAACTAAAGCGATGTTTTGGGTTAATATTATGGTTGCAATTATTAACCTAACATTGAATCTTGTGTTGATTCATATTTTTCGTAATATCATCTTCGCAGCATTTTCAGCCTTAATTAGTTATTTTGTATCATTTATTGTTATGCGCCGGATTATTGCTAATTTTTGGAAGATTGACTTTGATAAGAAGGCAATATTAAAATCTATTACTGCGGCTGGGGTGATGTTGATTGCATTATTGTCCTTTTCGCACCTTTTCCAGAATAATTATCGATTTTTATCTATTTTAGGACAGTTAATGTTTGGAGGCGCTATATATTTGGTTTTATTGTTTATTTTTCGTACCTTTTCAAATAAAGAACTAGATTTTCTTAAAATAATATTTTTACAATGGAAAAAACAAAAGTTAATGTAATTTTAGCTCCGGGCCCGCTGCATCTTTTTTGGACAACGGGCGTTTATTATCTTTGGGAGCTATCCAGAAAGTACAGGGTGATCTTAGTCGTAGATAAAATTTATAAAAGCGATCCTGAGTTTAAGAAAGTAGCGGATCTTGCTGATGCCGGGGAGATACTTTTTATACCTCATGGTGGCATACTAATAAAGCACTTCTGTTACGCCATTGAGTTCAAGAAATTAATTAAAAAATATCAACCGCGTATAATTATTCATCATGACCCTATTTACAGCTCGATGATGTATCTATATTATTGGGGAAGAAAGATTTCCCATCCCGCTTTAAGGATAAGTTATCTGAATGCTACCTTTCTCTCTAGAAACTTTAATGAAATGCGTGATGCAGTGGTAGATTATGCTGTTGCAATGATTGCTAATAAATATAGTCTTCCTAAGGGATTTTGTGGATTATTATTTAAAATTAGAGGCTGGTTTTTATTTTTATTGGATTACTATGTATTACCTTTATTTTTTATAAGAAGATTTTTTCATCCTCCGATGAATCCATTCACCTACAATAAGTTAAAGGACTATTGGAATGACCAATTTGATTTATATCTTCTTTATAAAAGTTCAGATAGAGAAATCGTGGACCGGGTATTTGGTTCTGAAGATGGAATTAGGAAGATTCGCCATCCTCTTCAGGTTATCGGCGATGAATTTCATAAAGTCTTATATGATTTAAAGGAAGAAAACATTGTCCTGATTCTGCCTTCGTATGGTTTTATTAATAAATATCAAAAAGAAACCAAGAAGTCAAATGATGACGTAATCAATATCTTTTCAGGAAGATGGATTGAGGCAATTGGCGTAATGAAAATGAAGTTTGCGAATCATATTTTTTACTGGAAGCTGCATCCAATACAAAGCCAGGATTTCTTATGGCAGGAGATAACAAATAATGTTAAGCGAGAATGCCCCGATGTCATTTTATTATCTCCGGATGAGAACGCGCAAAGGTGGATTTTAAAGAGTAAAGTCGTTATTGGTGAAGTTTCAACTGTTCTTTGGTGGTCATCTTTCTTTGCGAATAAAATAACTATTAGTTTTGATATTTTTGGGATTTCTTCTATGGACTTTTTTAGAAATTATGAAGGGGTTTATTATTTTAATAACTTGAAAAGTTTTTGTGAGGAGGATTTTAATAGCAGAAAAATATCTTTGTCTGAGACACATGAGCCATCACCCACGCTTTCTGATTTTATTGACGATATTTTAAATGACAGGAGAGATCATGCCAATAAATGCTTATCATAGTCTTGCAAAGGGGTTAATTTTTAAGAAACCTAATTTGATTGAGAAGGTTGCCGGTATCTTGATCAGCAAGATAGTTGTTGCCAAAGAGATTGCTGCTGATAAAGCCCTGGTATGGAGGCAATTTGAACGAAATGCAAGTCTTGCCGATAATTGCCTTTTGGGCCCAAGCGCCTGGTGTGTTAACATGGGGGAAAAAAATAACATTATTTTGGCAAAAGGAGTTGCCTGTCGTGGAATCATCCGGTGTGAAAACTGGAAGAACGCTAAACTCGTTATTAATAATGACGTCTATATAGGAGATGATTGTTTGATCAGCTGTGCCGAGCGGATAGAAATAGGTCCGTATACCTTGCTTGCGCACGGGGTTCAAATTTTTGATAACGATAGCCATCCGGTTGATGCCCTGGAAAGGCAAAAAGATTATCAGGTGGTAAGAGGCCAGTTGCAGGGCAAGAGAGGCGGGATCGCTACCGCGCCGGTAATAATCGGTTCAAGGGTATGGGTGGGATTTAACGCAATCGTTTTAAAAGGGGTTACGATTGGAGACGGCAGTATTGTGGGGGCAGGCAGTATAGTGGTAGAAGATGTCCCGCCAAATACGGTTGTAGCCGGTAACCCTGCTAGAATTGTTAAAACTCTTTATTAAAGAACATGAAAAATATCCTGATTACCGGGGCTAATGGTTTTATTGGGCGCCATTTGGCCAGTTTTTTTTCCGGACATGGCTGGCAGGTAACCGGTATCGGTTACGGCAAATTTACTCCGCAGGAGCAATCTCGCTGGGGAGTCCGTTCCTGGCACAGCGAAGGCATTTCTTTGATTTCATTGTCCAGATCAATAAAAACTCATCCTGATTTGATTATCCATTGCGCCGGAGGAAGCTCAGTCGGCCAATCATGGAAAAACCCGGCAGTAGATTTTCGCAATACGGTTGGCACTACAGCCGTATTATTAGCTTATATGCGGAAGCAGTGCCTTTCATGCCGGTTGATCTTTATTTCAAGCGCAGCAGTCTACGGAAAAACCAGAGGCAATATTACTGAAAATACCGGGCTTAACCCTATTTCCCCCTACGGAAAGCATAAAAAAACCGCAGAAGAACTTTGTCTCGCTTATGCGAATAAATTCAATTTACAGGTAGCAATAGTAAGGCTTTTTTCAGTTTACGGAGAGGGTTTAAAGAAACAACTTCTATGGGAGGCTCTCAGAAAACAAGATTACGATTCTTTTAAATTCTTTGGTACGGGACGTGAAAAAAGGGATTGGATGCACATTGATGATGTTGTTAGTCTGGTCTATAAGATTGGCGCCGCCAAAAAGCTGCGTTATCAGATAATAAACGGGGCAACCGGCATTAGCTTAAGTGTAAACCAGGCATTAAAATATCTGTTTAAATGTTGCGGCAGAACAAGAAATCCTGAATTCTCCGGTTTGGCAAAGGCAGGAGACCCCCCGCGTTATGTTACCAGCATATCTCGAGCGCGCAGCCTGGGCTGGCGGCCACAGGTAAAGTGGAGGGAGGGGTTTAAACGTTATGTCCGCTGGTATAAGGGGCTTAAAAGCTATGATTAAAGTAGGCTTTGTAACTAATTTTAGCGATAACTGGTTAGGGGGCGTTAATTATTACCGTAACCTTATTGACGCGATATATCTCATACCCCATCGGGAAATTGAACTGGTACTTATTACCGGGAAAAATAATAGAATAGACCTGGGCAGGGAATTTCCGGATTTATATATTATAAAAACAAGCCTCTTTGATCCTTTATCTGTGCCGTGGTTTTTGCGTAAATTTACCTCATTTATTTTAAGGCGTGATTATTACTTGGAGAAAATATTGACGCGCAATAACATTAATATCCTTTCGCATGTTGCTTTGTCAAAAAATAAGTTTTTTCTGCCCGTGATAGGATGGATACCCGATTTACAGCATAAATATTTCCCGGAGTTATTTTCTAAAAACGAGCTGAACCAGCGTAATTCTGGGATCAGGAGCACCTGCGAAAGAAGCAGGTTAATTATCGTGAGCAGCAAAGAATCAGAGAAGGATTTAGTGCGGTTTGTTCCGGAGAGCCAAAAGAAGGTCCGTGTTTTACCCTTTACAGTTAAAATCCCCCTCCCGGATGAGCCTGCTGACTGGGAGGCAGTTAAGAAGAAATACGGCATTAATAAACCATATTTCTTAGTTGCTAATCAATTCTGGGCGCACAAAAATCATAAAGTCATTATAGACGCTTTGGGTATGTTGTCCGGCAAGAAAGGACAATTTCAAATAATTGTAACCGGTAATACCAGGGACTATAGGAATAATGGATATTTCTCCGGCCTTATTGACTATGCGGAAAAAAATAATGTATTAAAAGAATTCGTGACCACCGGAATTATACCCTATGAGGATTTAATTATTTTAATGCGGCACAGCTTAGCTTTAATTAATCCCTCCAACTTTGAAGGATGGAATACTGCCGTTGAAGAGGCTAAGGCATTAGGTAAAAGGGTGATACTTTCAGATATTCCGGTACATCGCGAACAAAATCCCGCAAGAGGAATGTATTTCCAGCCTGACGATGTTAAGCATTTGATGGATTGTTTGCTTTGGGTAGTGTCTAATTATAATCAGGGGGAAGAAGATAAGCATGCCCAATCCGCTTATTCCAGCTGGAAAAATTCCCGCCTGGAATTTGCGCAAAAATACCAGGCAATAGTTCTGGAGGCCCTGGGAGTTTATCCTTTAGCAAAATGACAAGAAAGCGTATTTTACTTATAAATCCCGGCAAAAACGATAATTTTAATGTTACCCGGATTCATATGGGGCTTACCCTTATAGGCCAGATTTTAGTTGCCAAGGGACATAATGTTAAAGTAATTGATTATGCTTTCTTAAGAAATTTAGATGGAAAGCTGGAGGTTCCGTCCATAGAAGAAGTTATCAGCGCATTCAAACCAGAATTGGTCGGGGTCTCGGTATTTACCTATCTTTACGATGAATGCCAGGGTATGATAGACCGGATCGCGAAGTGCAGCGATGCCCCTGTTATCCTTGGGGGGCCGCATTTTATAATGTTCCCTGATGATTTTAGGTCTGATAAAAGAATTAGTTATATTGTCCGGGGAGAGGTTGAGAGTGCCATAGCGGATATAGTATTAAAGGCTAAGCGTGAAGAGAGCCCTGTTTTCATACAGCCGACTCTGCCCGACCCCGGAGAGATACCTTCTGTAAATCTTGATATAGCGTATGGAAGCGAATATTTGCATGTTTATCAGATCCAGCTTAGCCGAGGGTGTCCTTATGGCTGCACTTTTTGTACTGTGAGGAATATTTCAAGCCAAAAAGTCAGGTCTCGGGATATTGACCTGTGTTTACAGCAGATAGTTGATGCTAAAATAAGGTATCCCTCGATCTCCTGCGTGACTATAACCGATGATTGTCCGACCGCCGATAAAGAGCGATTTAAACAATTCTTACGTAAATTTGCAAAGGCAGGCCTTAAATGCCAGCTTAGTATTGATAATCTTCGTGCTGACTTTATTGATGAGGAGATGGTGGATTTGTACATGGCATCAGGCGGGCAAAATATGTGTTTAGGGGTGGAGAGCGGGCATCCCGAAGTTTTTGAAATGATAGAGAAAGGAGAATCCTTAGATGATATTATAAGTGCCGCAAGTCTAATCCGGGGGAAAGGGTTGATATTAGGGCTCTGTTTTGTAATTGGGCTGCCGGGAGATAACCCCGAGCGGAATTTATATTCTTTAAGGTTGGCTAAAAAACTAAAGCCTAATTATGTTTTCTGGAATATGAGTATACCCTGGCCGGGAACAGGGATGCGAAAGTGGTATGAAAAAAACGGTAAAGTCGGAGAATTGCGTAATTTCTCTACTCTCATAGACCCTCATGTAAATTATAAGATTCCGCCAGCCACTACTCCGGATTTTTCAGCTGAATGTAGAATAAAGGCATGGTTAAGGGCAAATATGGAAACCGATTGGTTTCCATTATATCCGCAAAACGTAATGAAGCTCGTATCTGAAGCCATTAGATATCATTTGTTTTGGTCCTTCATCATTTGGTTTGTTTTAAAGCCCTTCCGTATCATCAATAACCGCTTATTGTCAATCCGAAGATATACAAGACAATTTGGGTTTTTGTATATTCTAGAAAAAATGTATATGAAAATAAGAAAATATGATTAAGCATTTAAATCAACTCGGCACAGATATCAATTCTGCTTTGCAATCGGAGCGGCTTGATGTTTTATTTATACTTCCCCCGCTTTATGCCTTCATGAAAAGCGAATTTCCCTCATTTCGCCTTGGCCCGGGTTACCTGGTTTCCTATCTTAAGGAGAGGGGGGTCTCCTCGCGCATCTACAATGCCGACATTTATAAGCCGATGCATCAAGAGGGCGTTTCTTTTGGATCGGCGTTGAATAAATTTATCAAGGCAATCAGGGGTTTTACGTATTTCGCTAAGCGCTGGTTAAACTATTACGATCAGGTGAATGATCTTACTAATCCGATCTGGCAAGATTTGCGGATTGTCTTGCGTACAGCACAACCGAAGGTCGTCGGTATTTCCGCATCGATGGTCACTATACCATCAACTGCCGTTGTTGCCAAAATAATCCGCGAGGAACTGCCGGATGCGAAGGTCATCATAGGAGGGCCTGCGGCGACTACCTCTACCCAGGAATTGATCCATAATGAAGCGATTGATTTTCTCGTCCTGGGGGAGGGGGAAGAAACATTGTTTGAACTCGCCTCTTTTCTCCTTGGCCGCCAAGGAGCTCCTAGCCGCCTGGAGGAAATTCGGGGTATTATGTACCGGGATGCAGCCGGGATAGTCAAGACCCCGCCGCGCCCGCTTATCGCGGATCTAGATTCTCTGCCTTTTCCGGACCGGGATTCAATGTTCGTTCTTGGCAGTGATGGAAGATTTCAGACGATCCATTCGAATGAGGATCTGCTTGCCTCGCGCGGCTGCCCTTATCCCTGTAAATTTTGTGGCGCTTTTGCCGTATGGGGAACGCGTAAGACCCGTTTCCGCGGAGTTGACAATATCGTTGCGGAGATCATCCAGTTAAACCGGAGCTATGGCCAACGTTCCTTTGTTTTCTGGGATGACCTTTTCACGGTCAACCGCAAACGGACAGTCGAATTGTGTGAGAAAATTATCTCAAGCGGCCTGGATATTGAATGGGTATGCCTTGTCCGGCTTAACACCATTGACGCCCAGCTCCTGGCGATAATGAAACGCGCAGGCTGCCGGGAGATCCAGGTCGGTATTGAATCCGGCAATGACCGTATTCTGAAGCATATCGGCAAGGATCTCACCGTTGCCGGTATTCGCGATAAAGTGCCCCTGATCAAGGCTTCGGGGATCGAGTGGGGGGTATTTATAATCATAGGTTTTCCTTCCGAGACTCGGGCGGAAATGGAGGAAACCTTGCGGCTTCTTGAAGAGATCAAGCCGACCTGGGTAGTTATCAGCATCTTCACCCCCTACCCCGGGACTGAATTCTTTAAGGAGCTTAAAGAGCAGGGGCGTCTTGGGGAGAACTTCATGCGCGGTGATTTCTGGTATCCAAATAACAATTACACGGGAACAATGGATGGTCTTGAATTTAAACGTTTCGCCATCCGGGCGCTTAATTACGGAGACCGTTACAATATGCGGCGTATGTTCCGGTTTGCCTATGTTTGGAGAAAATTTCGCGCAATGTTGGGGTTAAAATGGTATAATAAAATCAAGTAAAGGAAACGTTTATGGCTAATGATATAATCAGAATAACGAGCAAGAAGAAGCTGTTAGCGATCATAATCAAAGCAAAATTTAAGCAGGATGGCCTTAGATTCCTTGTCCCTGATGAATTTCCGCAGCAGCTGGGTTATATGAAATGTTCAAAAGGCCATGTAATTGTTTCGCATCTCCACAGGCCGGTCTTAAGAAGAATTAAGCTTACCCAGGAAGTGCTTTTTATAAGAAGCGGCAAGGTAAGGGTAGACTTTTATGATGAAAAAAGAGATTACGTAGAGAGCAGGATCGTTAAGCAGGGGGATCTGGTATTTCTGGCTTTCGGAGGGCATGGATTTGAATTCTTGGAAGACGGAGAGATGATGGAAGTTAAACAAGGGCCATTCCTTAAGGAAATACAACCAATAAGGTTTGAAGCTGTCAGGAAAGACAAAATAAAACTTAAGAAATGATACGTATTAACGAGTTTTCTTTAACTGGCAATGAAGGGAAGTATTTGAAAGAGTGCATAGAGACCGGCTGGATCTCTTCTGAGGGTCCTTTTGTGCGTAAATTCGAAGAGAGGTTTGCTGCTTTCGTGGGGGTAAAATACGGCATTGCGGTTTGTAACGGCACAGCTGCTTTGGAAACTGCCCTTTTTGCTCTAGGGGTAAAGGCGGGGGATGAAGTAATTATGCCCTCTTTTACGATTATTTCATGCGCTATTGCCTGTATTCGCTTGGGAGCAAAACCTGTTTTGGTGGACATTGAACCGGAAACCTGCACCATGGATGTTGATCAGATCGAGGAGAGGATAACCTCAAAAACAAAAGTAATTATGGCGGTGGATATCTACGGCCACCCGGTTAATATGGACAAAGTATTGGATTTAGCGAAGAAATACAATTTAAAAGTTTTAACGGATTTCGCGGAATCCCAGGGCGCTCAATACCTTAGCAGGAGAAAAGGAAAGCATTGGCTGCGATGCGGCTCAATGGGGGATATCGCTGCTACAAGTTTTTATGCCAATAAAATTATCACGACTGGTGAAGGCGGCATGGTTGTTACCAATAATGAAAAGTACAGCCGCAGGGCTAAAGCATATAGAAATCTATGTTTTGGGCAAGAGGAGAGGTTTAATCATGTTGAGATCGGGTACAATTTCAGGATGACTAACATGCAAGCGGCGCTGGGAGTTGCCAGGCTTGAGCAAATTGATAAATTTATCGGGATCAAAAGGGGAATGGCCCAATATTATAGGAGCGGTTTATCCGAAATTAATCAAGTCAGTTTTTTAACCGAAAAACCTTATGCTAAATCGGTTTATTGGGTTTACGCCATACAATTGAAGCCGGGATCAGGGATATGCGCAAAAGAGCTGGCGGGAAGATTACGGGAAGGCGGGATAGAAACGCGTCCTTTCTTTAAAGGCCTGCATAGCCAACCGGCCCTTATTAAGCTGGGGTTATTCAAGAGAGAAAAATATCCCCGGACAGATTCCGCTTACAAATACGGGCTCTATCTTCCCAGCGGATTGGCTTTAACAAGGGAGCAGGTTGATAAAGTCGTAAAAACCTTGAAATCAGCACTATCATAATGAAAAACTTTTCTCAATACGCGCAATACTATAATATTCTATATAAAGAGAAGGACTATGAAAAAGAGGTAGATTACGTAGATCGTTTGATCAGGAAATATTCCGCTAAAGATAACAAAACCTTACTAGACATAGGGTGCGGAACCGGGAATCATGATTTTTGGTTTTTAACAAAAGGATATAAGGTAGCGGGCATTGATCAATCTTCCGAAATGATCTCTATAGCTAAAAATCAGAAATTGCCAAAAACCCGGGTGCAATTTTACACAGCAAATGCCCGTTCCTTTGTCTTGAGGAAAAAGTTTGATGTAGCTGTTTCACTTTTTCACGTAATGAGTTATTTGACCACCAATGAAGCGGCTATAGATACTTTAAAGAATATTTATAAACATTTGATAAAAGATGGTTTATTGGTTTTTGATTTTTGGTACGGCCCCGCAGTGCTTACGCAAAGGCCGTCATTAATAGTAAAAAATTTGATTGAAGGTGAGAGTTTTATTAAACGCACCGCCACACCAAAGATAAATTTTAACGCTAACATAGTAGATATTCATTACCAGATTGAAATAAAAAATAAAAGGAATATTTTAAAAAAAGTTTTTACGGAACACCACCTGATGCGGTATTTATTTTTACCGGAATTATATTTAATGCTGGAAATAGCGGGTTTTAAGGTTTTAAATTGTTTAAAGTGGATGAGCTTAGGGGAAGGTGTCAGCGAGAGCTCCTGGAGTGGCGTAATAATCGCCAAGAAAGAATAAACTATGGACAGCATGAAGTGGTTCATTAAAAGAAAGTTTCGGAATATCAGGAAAATGCTCGGTTTGGATAATATCAGCATGCTTCTGGGAAAACTTCTGGCAGAAAAAAATCAGGAGATCACCGAATTTAGGTCTTTGAACCGTTTTGAATTCAAAGTGTTTTCTCAGTGGGGGGAGGATGGAATGATCCAGTATCTGATCCGCCATATCGAAATACCCAATAAAGTATTTGTTGAATTTGGGGTAGAGGATTATACCGAATCCTGCACGAGGTTTTTGTTGATGAACGATAATTGGAGCGGCCTGGTGATGGATTCTTCAAAATCAAACGTTGATTTTATAAAAAGTGAGGATATCTACTGGAGATATGACCTTCAGGCAGTTTGTACTTTTGTTACCAGGGATAATATTAATCAATTGATAGGCCGGAATATAAAAGAAAAAGAGATCGGCTTACTGGTTATTGATATCGACGGCAATGATTACTGGATATGGGAAACCATTAACGGAATAAACCCCAGGATTGTGGTATGCGAATATAACGGTATTTTTGGCTGCGATCATTTTATTACTGTCCCTTATGAGGAGAGATTTAACAGGACCCGGAAACATTATTCTAATTTGTACTCCGGCGCATCTTTGCCGGCACTTTGCCTTTTAGCGGAAAAGAAAGGTTATGTATTCTTAGGCTGCAATTCTAACGGCAATAACGCGTTTTTCGTGCGGAAAGATGTTTGCCCTTTGCCGCCGGTAAGTTATAAAGAAGGTTTTGTTATGCCTAAATTCAGAGAATCGCGGGATCGTAAAAATCAACTTACGTATTTAAGCGGGTCCGAAAGAATAAAAGCTATCTCTGATATGGAAGTTTTTGACCTAAAGTCAAACAAAAAGGTGTTGATCAGGGATATTTCTGGGTAAAATTATGAATATTGCAGTTATTTTGACTAAGGAGATGGATGAGGGTGGGGCTTTTCAATACGCTTTATCCGTTTCTTTGTTATTGGAAAAGAACAAATCCACTAAGCATAATTTTATTTTCTTTTCTACCTTAAGGAAGAATCTGGAGGTATTAAAGAAATATAATTTGCATCCTGTCTATATTCCCTGGTCGAATTTTAACAGGTTTACGGCGCTTTTGGCAGGCTCTCGGTTAGCGGGCAGTATATTTACTAAGCTAAAAATTAAATTTGCGTCTAAGCTTGACAGGATCCTTAAGAAACACAATATTGATTTAGCCTATTTCCTTTCACCCTCTGATATGGCCCTGGCCCTGAATCGCTATAATTATATTTTTACTGTATTGGACTTATGCTTTTTGGACTATCCGGAATTCCCCGAGGTTTATATGAATAAAGAATTCGAGCGAAGGGAGAGCTTGTACAGCCTGGCTATTCCCAAGGCCGTGGCAGTAATTACCGACTCAGAATTTACTAAAAGCAAAATAACCAAAAGATATACTGTCGCAGAAAACAGGGTGGTTTCTTTGTCTTACCTGCCTTCAGAGGCGCTAAATTTTACAGAGCAGGATTATAAGCAAAACTTTATTGATATTAATAAGAAGTATAATATAGACGGCAAATATATCTTTTATCCCGCCCAGTTCTGGCCTCATAAAAACCACATTTATATATTAGAAGGCTTAAAACTACTGAAAGAAAAGTACAAGATACTTCTAGCTGCGGTTTTTTCCGGTTCCGATAAAGGCAACTTGCATTTTGTTTTAAAGAAGGCCGCAGAGTTTGGTTTAGGCGAGCAAATCCATTGCATTGGTTTTGTGGAAGACAGAGAACTTCCCTATCTTTATGCTCAGGCGCTGGCTTTAGTTATGCCTACTTATTTCGGACCGACGAATATTCCTCCTTTAGAAGCTTTTATCATGGGTTGCCCGGTTCTCTACCCTGATTTACCGGGATTACGGGAGCAGGTAAAAGATGCGGCCTTGCTCCTTGATCTTCAGGACCCGGAGAGTATGTGCCGGCAGTTAATTAAGGTTATTGAAAAATCACCCGAGATTAGCGCGTTTACGGCAAATGGCAAAAGAAAAATCGAGTCAATAATGTTAACACGAAGAAATTATATTGAGGAATTAAAAATTGTCCTAGAGGATTATTCGCTAAAGCTAAAAACCTGGAAATAGACGCTTGGATAAATTAAATATCCGTATTAAGAATCTGCTGAAAGTATGCGTAAAAAGAATCCCCTTCCTGGGGATTTTGTTTTTGCTTCCCCGGACACTTATTAATTCCCGGAAATACCGTAAGAAATATAAAAGGATCATCTCAGGCCAAAGCTCCTTAAGCGACATCGAGGTTATTTCGATTGAATTTTGTTCGGTTTGCAATTTGAGCTGCCGTTATTGTTTTCTTGAAAAAAATAACAGGCCGGCATTCCTGGATATCGGCATCTATAAAAAGCTGTTGGCGGAAATATGCGAAAACGGCCAATACCGGATCAAAATCATGGAGTGGCCGATCAGCGGATGTTTTTTTCTGCATCCGCAATACAGGAGAATAATCGAAATAACTAAAGAATATAAGGAGAAATACCCCGATTTCCGGCCCTGGATCATTTTAAATGACAATATGATGTTATTTGATAAAGATAAGGTTGATTTTATTTTAAAAGAAGGAGTGGTCGATCAAATAATCTGCAGTATTGACGGAGTAAACAAAGATACTTTTGAGCATATGAGGCCCAAGGCGGACTTTGATACGGTATTAGCAAACACGGATTACTTATTGCGCAAGAAGAGCGAAGGTAAAAGCAGGATAGTCGTTCAGATAAACAACGGCAGGGATGAAAAGAGCACAGGAAAGATGCTTGATCCGAGATTAAAAGAGATATTCAGCCGGGCCGACCTCCTGACTAATTGGGAGCCGGTTAACTGGAATGCATCTTTCCATAAAAGAAACCCCCGCTACAACACTTATCCATTTTTCTGTTCTTTTGTGTTTGAGTCCGTTTCTCTTTCGACAAGCGGGGCAATAACAAAATGCTGCATGGATCTAAAGGAGGCGACAAGATACGGAGATTTCAGTAAAAATACCCTGGAATCCATCTGGTTTTCTGAAGCGCGCCGGGCTTTCCTGCGGGCAATGCATGAAGGCAGGAGGCATTTGATTCCCGGCTGTGACAGTTGTTCCATAAGCTACGTAAGCCAGAATAAGTTTTTAAAATAACACCATGAGCTATTTGGATCAGATCAAAAGATTCGCTAAAAGAACGCTTAGCGCCGGGCAAATATCAGCCCTTAGGGATACCTTTTCTGTATTGGAGAGAACGGTTTGTTCCTATAAAGGGCGTGATATTTTGAAACATATGCGCGGCATAATTGCTTTACGCCCGATCATGTTGAACCTGGAAACATATTCAGTATGCAATGCTAAATGCGTGTTTTGCGCCCGCCGAAAGCTTCCTCAAAGCAAAGAATTGATGCCGATGGACCTTTTTAAGCGGATCTGTTCTGAATATAAGGCGATGGGCGGCGGATATTTAGGGTTTTCGCCGTTACTTGCGGATCCTTTGCTTGACCCGCTGCTCTTAGAACGCATCGGTATTATTAGAGAAAGCTTTCCAACAGTATCTGCCCACTTATTTACTAATGGCATTGCATTTCAAAAGTTTTCTGATGATCAGCTTATTGAGATCCTCACCGGCTTGAAGTATATTAACATCAGCCTCGGCGGACTTGATAAGGATAGCTATAAGATCATGATGGGGGTAGACCAATTTAAAACAGTCTGGGAATCTTTAGGGCGCTTGAGCAGGATCAATCAAAAGCTAGGAGGAGTCTGTAAGCTTACATTACATATACGCACTCATCAAATACGCGAAACGATAAAATCACCGGCTTTGGTAAAACTAAGGGAATCAGGCTATGAATGCAGCGATATTATGAACGCGTTTTCAAGTTGGGATGGATTAATCAATCAAGAAGATCTGCCCAAAGGCGCAACCCTGATAAAAAGAAACAATAGCGGATGTAAAATCCCCTGTTTAATCCCCATGTCGTATATGACGGTTATGCCGGACGGTAGGGTCCTTGCGTGCGGGTGTATTGACGCAAAAGA
>Ga0172371_10001470_pt1 | contig 37473 bp, 38 predicted proteins | sample Lak12m_FD_114543 | JGI IMG/M metagenome (GOLD analysis project Ga0172371, IMG submission 114543) | Freshwater microbial communities from Kabuno Bay, South-Kivu, Congo - kab_022012_12m | ecosystem: Environmental > Aquatic > Freshwater > Lake | place: Democratic Republic of the Congo: South-Kivu... | reverse complement strand
TCGCATCCTCCGGATCTCCTGTAGCAATCCTGTCCGTCCCATCGGTCACCTCCAACGGTGACCTTATAAAAACCGGACAGATGATGTGCTACTAAACCGGACATATCATGTGTCACTGACACCTGATACATACGGGATTGACAGGGAAAAAGAAAGGGTTAGAATAGATGTATGGTTTCCCATTGTGGCGACTATGAATATCTATGGCATCAGTGCAGGATAAAGGAGGCAGCAAGATGAAAAAGGCCCTTTTTGTCGTAACGCTTTTGGCGCTGGTTGCGGTCGTTCCCAATCCATCCATGGCAAGGGTCGATGTCCAGGTGAGCATCCCCCTTCCGCCGGTGATCATATTTCCGGCCCCCCCCTCGGTCATCGTGATACCCGGGACATATGCCTATTTTGTTCCCGATATCGAGGAGGATGTCTTTTTCTATAACGGCTGGTGGTGGCGGCCGTGGCGGGGGCGCTGGTACCGCTCGCGGCAGTATGCTTCAGGGTGGGTCTACTACCAGGGGATTCCCTCTTTCTATCGCGGGATCCCCAGGGGATGGAGGAATGATTTCCGGGAGCATCGCTGGAAAGGACAATCCTGGAATTTCCAACCGATCCCTCATCGTGAACTGGAACGCAACTGGAGCGGTTGGAGGAAGGAGAAGTATTGGGAACAGAACCGGTGGCATGTCCCGGGTTACCAATTCAAGCCGCGTTCCCGACCGAGCGAGCCGGCGCGAAGGGTCGTCCCGTCTGAAAGGAAAGCGGTTGTCCCGAAGCCCCGTGAGGCTGTAAGACCGAAGCCCTATCGTCCACCGTCAAGGGAGGCCCAAACCCCCAGAGAGGTCAAACCATATTCTCAACCGCGCCAGTCCCGTGAGACTGGATCGCAACGAAGACAGGACAGTGAGGGAAAGGAACGGTCGGGCAGGCGGTAGAAGAATGAACGCCTCGGCCTCAGCGTCGCGGAGCGTGAGTTCGGGCATGTGCTTGTCTGGGGCCTTTTAAGCCCTGTTGAGCTCCATCGCGTGCGCTGTTACGGGATTGTCCGGCCAGCGATAAATGACCTGATGTCCCTGAGGAGGGATGAAGGCGCGTACTTCCACGGTTCGGGCAAGTGTATCGATCGAGATATATTTCATAAGCCGGCAAAAACAGTCGCCCGAATTGACATAAACCCCTTTCCCAAAAGGGAGGCAGGTCGTCTGGTGGGAATGCCCCATGATGATGACGTCGTTTTTGTCTCCCATCAATTCTTCGCGGGCCTTTGCGGTGAGGGAGTGGAATAGTCTCTGTCCGAAGTCGTAGAAGGGGCCTTCCAGAAAATCGGCCAACCGCCGGAGTCCGGCCCTACGCATTCCCCCGATCATCCAGGTGAACATATAGGGGAATTGCTTTTCGCCGATGAAGGGATCGAATTGATGGCCGTGGATGAACCAGAGACGCCATCCGTCTTTTTTTAATTGGAGCTGCTTTGCAGTGCCCAACAATCTATGGGTGATCCGGTCATGGTTGCCGAAAATGATCTGGCAGGATTTTGAGCCCCAGCGCTCGATGATCCGGGGATATCGATGCAGGATCCTTTCCAGGACATCAGGCCGGGGACCCGGGTAAAATCCGTAATCGGTTTGAAAGATATCGCCCATCAGGACGATCTTTTCGTGAGTACGGTTCAGGTGGTCGTCAAAACGAAGCAGGTTTTCTTCCCGGCCCCTGAACTTGTCCAGAGCCGATATATGGCTTAAATGAAGATCCCCGAAGGTGGCAATGCGCATCCGATCTCACTTTTGGGTCTTGCTGAAAAGCTTCGGTGTCTCTGTCACGTGTGAGATTTGGAAGCTGAGGCAAGGACCGGCGTTTTCATAAAACATCCTGAAAATTTTTTCAACTATTCAAATAAACCGAATTCTTTCTTCTGCAATAAATACTTGAGCTTGCCGAATAGCCTCTAATCCTCTTTCCGGCCTGTTTGCAAGCCTTTGTAAAAGCAACTTGTATGCCACTGCCGTTCTTTGAGACGGGGCGGCTCGAGCGTCCCATTCGATGAGGAAAATGGGGGTGGGATGGTTAAACCGGACAAAAAAGAGGGGGAAGCTTCCTGTTTGCACGGTTTATTTTCTGACAGTTATCCTGAATAATGTCAAACGATTGACGTTTGTTGGATTCGATCCCTGAAGGAAATCCAGATGAAGTCCGTGACCCTTTCCGCATGGGCTATGAATCTTCCGAGTAAAAAATGTTTGCTAATTGGCCATATTTGGTGTAGAGGATCGCCCCTTGGTTATGTATTACAAAATCCTTTCTACAAAAAGACGCTTGATCGACCTTCGGCCATCGTCGGACAAGAAGGCGGCGCTGTCCGTCGGCTGGGACCTGGAGGCATATATCAAAAAGCTTTTCAAAGGTTCCCTTGCGATCCGGGTGGTCACCGCCGGCTCGACGAACGCCTGCGAACAGGAATTGACGGCCCTGAGCAGCCCTCTTTACGATGTGGAGCGTCTCGGTATCCATTTTGTCGCTTCACCTCGGCATGCCGATATGCTGCTGGTGACCGGCCCTGTCAGTCGTAACATGCGAGAGGCCCTGCTGAGGACCTACCATGCCGTACCGACGCCGAAGATCGTCGTGGCCGTCGGTGACGATGCCATAGATGGCGGGATCTTCAAGGGATCCTATGCGGTCCTGGACGGGGCACATGCAGTCGTGCCGGTTCATTATCGGATTCCAGGCGATCCGCCATCGCCTGAGACCATCCTCCGTTCGCTGCTGGAGATCTTCAGCGATCTCGACGGGAAAAGGCCTTAACGTCATGCCCGCGTTCCTCCATTCGCAGACTTTCTTGTTGCTGGCGCTTTCCGCATTTGCCGCAGGGGCATTCGGTGCCCTGCTTCTGGGTGGGAACGACCGTCGGTCGGCATTATGGGGGAATGGATTCGCCGTCGTAGGATCGCTTCTCGGTCTTGTCTTTTCCGCGGCAATCCTGATGACAGGGGCAGAACTCACCTGCCTTATTCCCACGTCGTTCCCCCTTCTTTCCCTTTCCCTGCGCGTCGATCCTTTGGCGGCTTTCTTTGTTTTGCTGATCTCCGGCATCGCCCTTTTATGTTCAATCTACGCACTGGGTTATGTCAACCATTATTACAGGAAATACAATCTGGGCGTCCTGGGTTTCTTTTACAACGCCTTCGTCGCCAGCATGATCCTGGTGGTCACGGCAGGCCACGCCCTGTTTTTTCTTGTCGTTTGGGAAATCATGTCCCTGACCTCGTATTTCCTGGTCATCTATGAGCACCATGAGGAAAAAAATATCAAGGCCGGGACCCTGTATTTTATTATGACGCACATCGGAACGGCTTTTATCGTATTGGCCTTCCTGGTGGCCTATCTAGAGACGGGCGCGTTCGATTTCGGTGCGATCAAGGGCGGGATTGCCGCCGCTTCTCCTTTTGCAAGAAATGTCATATTCATCTCGGCGCTCATCGGGTTCGGCGCGAAGGCCGGCATCATCCCCTTCCATATCTGGCTTCCCGGCGCCCATCCTGCAGCCCCCTCACACGTCTCGGCGCTGATGTCGGGTATCATGATCAAGACAGGCATCTACATGCTGGCCAGGTTGTGCTGGGATATCCTTCCGGGACCGCCGCCGCTCTGGTGGGGGCTCTTGATTCTCCTCATCGGCTCAACGTCCTCGTTGCTGGGGGTCCTGTACGCCCTTTCCGAGCATGACCTGAAGAGGCTGCTTGCCTATCACAGTATTGAAAATATCGGGATCATTCTTCTGGGGCTCGGGAGCTCGCTCGTCTTTCTGTCTGCCGGCATGAAAGTATTGGCAACGCTCGGTCTCGTTGCCGCCCTCTACCACACGCTGAACCACGCCACGTTCAAGGCCTTGCTTTTTCTCGGTGCCGGTTCGGTCATCGCCGCGACCCAGACCCGCAACATCGAGCGATACGGCGGACTGATCAAGGTCATGCCGCAAACCGCCTTCTTCTTTCTTGTGGGAGCACTCGCCATCTCGGCCCTGCCGCCGTTCAATGGATTTTTCAGTGAGTGGATGACTTTCCAGTCCCTGTTCCAGGGGGTGAGTACTTTTCATCTCATGACGAAAATGGTCTTCCTCGTTGCCATCGGTGCGCTTGCCTTTACCGGAGGTCTGGCGGCGGCGTGCTTCGTCAAGGCGTTCGGCGCCACCTTTCTTGCCCGAGGACGCAGCGATGAGGTGAAGTACGCGAAGGAGGCCGCTCTGCCGCTGAGGATCGGCATGGGGAGCTTGGCGCTGCTTACCTTGCTCCTGGGAATCTTTTCCGGTGCGGTTTCCAGCGGTTTCGCCGATATCGCCGCATCGTTGTCCGCCTTCCGTCCGGGAGAACCGGTTGCCGCCGTCTCCTTCAGCGCGCTGAGCGTCACGGCGGGCTTTGCCTCACTTTCCCCGCCCCTGCTGTTCGCGGGTATTATTCTCACGATGATGGCCGTTGCTGCGGTATTCGTCCTGCTGACGCGGCGACGAACGACCGCCATCGGGGCCACCTGGGATTGCGGTGCCGACCTGACCGAGCGGATGGAGATCACCGCAACGGGATTTTCCCGATCGATCACCACGATCTTCAGGGGGGTGCTCAAACCGACCCAACAGACGGAGATAGAGTATCATGACGCCAAGCTGAGATATTTCCCTAAAGCGGGGATCGTCAGGATGGAATTTCAGGACGTCTATGACGCCTATTTTTATCGGCCGCTGCAGAAGGCGACGATCAGGATCGCCGGACAGATCAAGAAGATCCAGATGGGCAATATCAATGTCTACATCCTGTATATTCTTGTAACCTTGACCGGATTGCTGCTGTGGATGATATGACGATGAGGACCTTTGTGCTCTGGATAATACAATTGCTGCTGATACCGCTCCTTTCGCCGTTCTTTATCGGTGTTACTAGGAAGATGAAGGCCCAGCTGCAGAACCGCAAGGGTGCTTCACCTTTCCAACCGTATAGAGACCTCATCAAGCTCCTCAGGAAGGACGAGATCATCAGCCGCGACGCCTCCTGGGTATTTCGCTTCACCCCGCATCTCGTTTTTGCCACGACGGTTCTCATCGGCGCATGCATTCCCCTGGTGTCGACGGCGCTGACCAATCCCTTTACCGGTGATTTTCTGACGGTGATTTACCTCATCGCTCTGGGCACGTTCTTTCTTGCCCTTGCCGGCATGGATACGGGCAGCGCATTCGGAGGATTCGGTTCAAGCCGGGAAATGATGGTTGCCGCCTTGACCGAGGGCGGATTGCTGATGTCGCTTTTGACCCTGGCGCTGGTCAGCCGTACGACCCATCTGTCCGCCATGGCGGCGGCCGTCTCCTCTCTATCCTTTTATGAGCTGCCGCCCGTTCTGCTCGCCTTTGCCGGTTTTTTCATCGCCCTGCTGGCTGAAACCTGCCGCTATCCCTTCGACAATCCTGCGACCCATCTTGAATTGACGATGATCCATGAGGCAATGATCCTGGAATATTCGGGCAAGCGACTGGCCATCATCGAATGGGCGGCCGCGAACAAATACCTGCTCTTCATCGCCCTTGGGGCGAATCTCTTCTTCCCATGGGGGTTGGCCGATTCGCTCGCGGCAGGGGATATCCTCGGATCGCTGCTGCTTTTTATCGTAAAGTGTCTTCTGTTTTCTGCGGCTGTCGCACTGATTGAATCGAGCATCGCGAAATTCAGGATCTTTCGATTGCCGGATTTGTTGTTCACCTCCTTCATTATCAGCATGATCGCCATAGGATTGATTGTATAGATGATGACCCCAATGCTTCCTCAAGCCCTGTTGTTCCTGCAAATCGTCATCTTTTCGACGACGGTTTTCATGCATCTGACGAAAAAAAACTCCTCTGTCATATGGCTGTATATCGCTCAGTCAGCGGCCGTTTCCCTGCTGCTGACGATGCCGGCGGTTGAAGAGCCTTCGCCGCTGCTTATCATCGCCATCGCTTCGACGGTGGCGGTCAAGCTGTTCGTCGCCCCCTATTTCTTTTTTGGTTTGATCAGGAGGCACCGGCTGAAATTTTCGGTCAGTACCTATCTCAATACGCCGATCACCCTGCTGGTGATCGCCGCACTGGTCGCCCTTACGCGCACCGAACTGTTCCTACCGCTTGGGCATCTGGCGCCCGACGGCAACCATCTGCTCCTTCTGGACGTGGCAACCATCATGATCTCCCTGTTTCTGAGCATCAACCGGAAAGGGGCCCTTTCCCAGATGCTCGGCATTCTGTCTTTGGAAAACGGTATCGTCTCGTTTGCCCTCTCCGCCGGGCTTGAGCAGAATCCGGGACTGCAGCTGGGGATCACATTCAACATCCTTATCTGGATCATGATCGCCACCGTTTTTATTTCCATGATATTCCGTCAGTTCGGTTCCCTTGATGTGACGGCGATGAAGAGGTTGACGGAGTAAGCGATGGCACTGCTTGTATTGATCATCACCCCGCTCGTTGCCGCCTTCATCTCACTGGTCGTGAGAAGGAAGGTCCTGCCGCTGGAATGGATCGCGGCGCTGGCTGCGCCGGTGGAGTTTGCCGCCGTGGTCTATACGGCGATCGGGGTTTTTTATGAAGGTCGCTATGGGTATGGTTCGTATCTTTACATAGATGCGCTGAGCCTGATCGTCCTGCTCACGATCGCCGTGGTGGGATTCGCCTCGTCGTATTACTCCATCGGCTATCTCAGGGGAGAAGTGGCAAAAGGGATTGTCGGTTTCCGACGGGTGAAACAGTATTTTGTTCTGTTTCACCTGTTTCTCTTGGCAATGTTCTATGCAGTCGTCGCGGTCAATCCGATACTGATGTGGATCGCCATTGAAGCCACCACCCTTTCGACCGCCTTCTTGATCAGTTTTTACAACAAGCCCTCTGCGATGGAAGCGGCATGGAAATATCTGATCATCAACTCCATAGGCCTGCTGCTGGGGTTCTTGGGCACGCTGTTGTTCTTCGCGCCTCTTCCGGATTCTGAGGGCACATTTGTGACCTGGCAATTGCTGCAGGAGGCGGGGGCGGCGGCTCAGAATCCCTTTCTGGTAAAGACCGCGTTCATCTTCGTTCTGATCGGCTATGGGACGAAAGCGGGTCTGGCGCCGATGCATACCTGGCTGCCGGATGCGCACAGCAAGGCCCCTTCGCCGATCAGCGCGATGCTGTCGGGGGCGCTGCTCAATTGCGCGCTTCTGGCCATCTTGAAGTTCAAATTGATCACCGATGCGGCGCTGGGAACGGCGTTTTCGCAGAATCTGCTGATCTTCTTTGGAATCATCTCGATTGCGATTCCCGCGTTCATCATCATCGTTCAGAAGAATTACAAGCGTCTGTTCGCCTATTCAAGCATCGAGCACATGGGCATCGTCACGCTCGGCTTCGGCTTCGGCGGCATCGGCTCGTTCGCAGCGCTTCTCCACATGGTCTACCACTCCCTGACCAAATCGATCCTGTTCTTTTCGGCGGGAAACGTTTTATTGAAGTACGGCTCCACGAAGATCGCCAATGTCGGAGGCGCTCTGACGGCGCTGCCGTTCACCGGCAAGATTCTGATCATTGCCTTTCTGGCGATCACCGGGGTGCCTCCCTTCGGTCTTTTCCTTACCGAGATATACATCCTGACCGCCGGCATCGGTGCGCATCCCTTTGCGGTGGTTCTTGTGCTTCTGATGCTGGCGCTCATCTTCGTCGGATTTTTGCGGTTTGTTACGGCCATGGTGTTCGGCAAGACCGGCGAGACCATCAAACCGGGGGAGGTGAACGTCCTGACGATCGCTCCTCCTGTCTTCCTGATGGCGCTTTTGCTGGCGATCAGCGTTTCTCTGCCATCGGCGCTTACGGCATGGCTCCATGCGGCGGCGGCGCTTATTCACTAGGGGGAACCATGGTTGAAACACATCATGTCGAACAATACCTGCCTCCCCAGGCGCCGGTCCGTGCATACGCCAATCTGTTCGTCTACGATCTGCCGCTGTGTGACATCGTTCATCACTGTGAGCAGCTCTACCGCCGCCATCATCTCCCCCTGAAGATGATCACGGCGTTCGATGAACGGGAGGCGACCGGATCCTTCAGGATCATGTATCTGTTCGGCGTTCCCGGAGTGAATGCCTTTCTCGCCCCTTTCATTCAGGTAAAAGGGGATTTCCCCTCGCTCACACCTTCGATCCATGAGGCCTCCACGTATGAGAGGAAAATCATGTCCTTTTTCGGATTGACCCCAGTGGGTCATCCGGATCCGCGACCTGTGATACTCCATGAAAACTGGCCGGAAAATGCCTTCCCGTTGCGGAAGGATTTCGCATGGAACACAAGACCTGATACCGCCCGAGGGGTGTTTCCATTCCGGAATATCAGCGGCGAGGGGATCTATGAGATACCGGTGGGGCCGGTACACGCGGGGATCATCGAGCCGGGCCATTTCCGCTTCAGCGTCGCGGGGGAGGAGATCCTTTTCCTCGAACCGCGGCTCGGCTATTCCCATAAGGGGATCGAAAAACTCTTTGAGACGCTGCCGGTTCCCGAAAAGATCCGTTTGTCGGAGCGGATTTCGGGCGACAGCTCATTTGGCCACTCGCTCGCCTTCTGCCTGGCGCTTGAATCGTTGTCCGCCGCGCCGACTGGAGAAAAGGCCGGCTACCTCAGGGTTGTCCTTTGCGAACTGGAGAGGCTTGCCAACCATCTGGGCGACATCGGCGCCATCATGACCGATACGGGGTTCACCTTCGGAGGATCTCACGGTGCGCGCCTGCGGGAGGGGGTCATGCAGATGAACGAGCGGCTGACAGGGAATCGCTTCCTGCGGGGTCTCAACAGGATCGGCGCGGTATCCGGCGGGATCGCACCCGAAACAGCCGGACGCCTGGATGATGAACTCGATGACCTGCGCAAGGATTTCTCGGAGGTCATGGCCGTTGCGGAGGGGAGCCATTCCCTCCTCAATCGCCTGAAGAATACCGGGATTCTCCCTCTCAGCGCCGCCCGGGATCACGGGGTGATCGGTGTTGCCGGCAGGGCCGTCGGCTTCGCCGCCGATGCGAGAGTCGATTATCCCTATGCCGCGTATGATCGACTCCGCCCGGAAATTGCGACCGAAGAAGGCGGTGATGTCTATGCGCGATTCTCCGTGCGAGTCAAGGAGGTCTATTCTTCGCTCTCCCTCATCCGGAAGGCGTTGCGGGAGATGCCGGGGGGCGAGGATGTTTTGCCGCCGCGGGGCGCTCATTTCGAAAAGAGCGCTTATGCGGTAGGGATCGTCGAAGGGTGGCGAGGCGACATCGTCTATCTGGTTGCGACGGACGCCCAAGGCTGTATCAGCCGCGTCGCCGTGCGCGATCCTTCCTTCCTCAACTGGACCGCTCTGAGTTACGCGGCCGTAGGCAACATCGTCCCCGATTTTCCGTTGATCAACAAGAGCTTCAACCTCTCCTATTCCGGAAACGATCTGTAATCCCTTCGATGAGCCGATCGAGCCTCAAGGGGCCTCGATAGTTCGGTGCCGAACGAATCCCGGTTGCCACTCACCGTCAACGCAGCCAGAAGAGGGTAGTTTCCGATCGTCTGTTCATCCGCCTCTGGCCGCGACGTGATGGGTGATCGCCTCGACCACGCGGTCGCCGCTGTCGGTTTTGATTTCGGTTCGCACCACGGTGATGGTGCGGCCTGCATGCAGGAGACGCGACCTGACGCTGAGCGTATTGCCGCGACCGGGGCTGATGTACCAGACCGACGCGTTCGACAGGATCATGGTTTCAGGGGCGGCCGCGCAGGCATTGGTCGCCGCAATGCCGAACAGGATCCCTCCCTGGACATGGCCGACGCGGTTTCCGATATGGGGCCCGATTGCCACGCGGTTGCTTGCCCCCAGGGGGGTGCGCCGCGGGATGCCTCCCCAGAAATGCTGGATGAAGGAGGTCTGAGGCGTGATATCCGCGAGCGCCGTGTCGCAAGCCTCGATGATCGCTTGTTCATGGGGCTCCAGTTTGTCGGGATCGACCGGGGAGATAGGCGGCTGTTTTCTGCGTTCCCACGGCAGCGGCGCGAGTGTGACGCCCCGGGGAGGATCAAGCAGCATGAACTCGCCGCTTGCGCGGCAGACGCATTTGCCGTTTGCGGAAAGTGTCGCCTCCGTGAGCGACTGCTGGAGGGTCGCCCCTTCCATGCGGGCAAGCAACCGTGATTCGGCGCTCAGACCCCCGGAGACCGGCAGGCCGGTGAATTGGAGTTCCAGGTGGATCGTCCCCATCCTCGATCCGGGCGGTGTTCCGGTTCTGGCTACCGTGGCGAGCGCATTGTCGGCAAAGACCCCCAATGCCGTGATAGGGACTGTTCCGCTCGCATCCAGGCAGTGCGGCCCATCGGCGAGGGAGAGCCTCGCCCCGCCGCCGGCGACTTCCTGCCATTCGATGCCGAGAAAATGGCCGGGAAAATTCAGTCCGGGAATACGATTGGCGGAGATTGCGTGCAGCACGCGTGCACGGATTGCCTGATCGATTGACTTGTCCGGATCGGAAGGGGTAAAGGGAGTCATCGCATGATCAGTTCCCCGTGAGACACAAGGCCAGCCGGTCAAAATTCGCTTCTTTGGCTGCGGCGTATTTTTCCCAGAAGAGTCTGTCGCTCTTGTAAAGTCTCCCTGCGTCGCGTCGCTTGAAATACTGCTTCAGTTCCCCCGGCCCTCCATTGTATATGGCATAGGTGACCCGGGCGACCGTGCCGAAATCGGCTGGAGTGACGGGTTTCATCTCCTTGAGGGTAAAGTTCCGCAGATAGAGGTGGAGAATCTCTATCCCCGCCTTCACGTTGTAAGTGATGTTCCAACGCAGGCTGTCCTGTCGGTAGATGCCGCGCCACACCCTTTCATTGATCTGCATGAGGCCCACGGAGGTGTTGTTGTAGGAGAGCAGATAGCGGAGCTTGCCGTTGCGCAGGACGAACTGCCGCCAGCAGCTTTCCTGCCAGGCGGTGGCGAGGGTCAGAAGATGAAAGAAGTCGTTATGCCCTCCGGGAAGCGGATGGGCGGCAAGGGCCTTGTCTGCCGCTTCCGCCAGGAGGTTGCGCACTTTGCCGATGTAACGCTCCGGATCCTTTGAGGGGGGAATCCACTGCTTGACTTGTTCGATCATGGCCGGAGAGGGGCTCTGCGCCCACGCCCTCGGGAAAAGGAGGTCTCTGAGCCATGAGCGGCGATCGCCGGCCTTGGTGTCGTTTTCACTGTCGTCAGGAAAATCCAGCTCCTGAAGGATTGAGCTCGGTCCGGAATCGTCGAGCGGGGGACCGAGCCCGAGGAATCGACGAAGTTCCGGGTTCAGGGCATAGGAGTAATTCAGGCTCGGGTCGGCGCCGTTTTGGCTCAGGAGCCGCGCCAATCTGACCAGGCCGTCCCGGCTGATATCCAGACCCAGGGCAGGGCCCAGTTTGTCCAGGGCCACCAGGGCGTCGGAAGCGGTGAAAAAGGCCAGATAGCTCAGAGTGGATCTGGTCTTCTGGTGGACCAGGTATTTTCTTAGAATCAGGGAAAGCCTCTGCCATGTCCGGATGAACTGCTGCCGCACGAGATCCTGGCCGGTCGTTTTTTCATCGAGGATCTGGAGGAATTGGTGACGGTTTTCCAGCAGGATCTCCAGCAGGATCGTCCGTTCCGCGTCGGTGATCGGTTGTCCGATGAGGGATTCGATTTCAAAGACAAGGAGTGCATCCCAATCCTCCCAGGCACGGGAAAGGCGTTCTATCTCCGCAGGGGAAAGCTGAAGAGCGGAAGGGGGAGGCTTGGGTACGGTCTGCACCTCCAGCAGGAGGCTCACCCTGACCGCCGACTCCTCCACCTGCACCGGACCCGGCCTCAGGGTATCGAACCAGCGATGGACGCGCTCGCGCTCAACTGAAGGAAAGACGAGGGGCAGGAAGGTTTTCATCTCCGCGAGCGGGGGCGCCAGTTCGATGTGCGTCTGGCTGAGGTAAGGATGGACATGGGTTTTGATGAGGTCCCAGAGCGTGCTCGCGATGGTGACGGGTTTGCGGCTTGTGTTGTAGACGCGCGAATCGATGGTTTCAAAACGGGCCTGCCAGCTCTTCCGGTCCAAGACGAGACGCTGCAATACCTCAATATACCCTTCCCATTCGAACAGCCCCATGCAGGCTCCAGGGATCGGAATGCCGGCCCGGATTTTGATTCCGCTTCCCAGCTTGAGCATGGAAAGCTCCCTGCTTACTTCGGGATTCGACAACTCGATATGGACGCAGTCTCCCTGTGCTTCGTCGATGACGATCGCCCGCTCTCCCGGCGATTTGTAAAGCTGATGGACTACCATCGACCGGATAAACGGATATTCGAGGGTCACGGGCAGAGAAACGGTTTCCGTCGCACCTGGTGCGCCGTCAGGCATCCAGAAGAGGAATATCAGCAGCAGGACACTGAGGGTTTTGCTCTTCCGATCACTCCGCATGGAAAGCTCCTTACCGGTGGGGTAACCCTTTGTCAGTTGATGAAAATGAAACAGATAATCCTTCGTTCGTCAAGGGGTATTTAGGCCGTTTGCGGCGGTTGCGAAAAAGCACTGGATTTTTCCCCTTGGTGTGGTAAGAAAAATCCAACCGCTTCCAGTGCCGACGATCCTGTCGTGGGAAAGCGGATTCTATCGGCAAGAGGGGATGAGGGATGACGGGAAAGAGAATCCTCGGCCGCGCGGTCGTTTGCTTTTTTCTTTGGGCGATCGTCACACCGGTGATTGCGGCGGACAGGACGATCCTGCTGGATATCCCCGGCTGCAATACCTGAGGGCGCCATGCGAGGATAAGTTCTATCCTCAAGGGTCTGGAAGGAGTCATTCGCTTCGGAAGTCCGGCGCAAAACATCTTCAGCATTACCTTTGACGATCAGAGGACGGATGAAGAGAAGATCAGGCAGGCGCTCGAGATGGGTGGGGTGGACCTCCGGGGAAAAGAAACGCCGACCCAGGGGCCGCCTTTCTTCTACAAATAGGACGTCAGGCCTCTCTTTTCCAGGATCTCCACGATCTTTCGCACGTCCTGGGACCGGCCGCGCCGGCAGATCAGAAGGGCATCTTTTGTTTCTATCACGAGGAGGTCCTTCACCCCTACCAGGGCGACAAGCTTCCCTGAACCTTGGATGAGAGAGTCGGCCGCATCGACACCGATGTATTCTCCCCGACAGGCGTTACCGTTTTCATCCTTTTGAGAGATTTCCCATAGGGTATCCCAGCTTCCCAGATCCGACCAGCCAAATGCACCCGGGATGACCAGGACATCTTCGGCCTTTTCCATCACTCCGTAATCGATGGAGACGGATTTGAGCCCTGCGTAAATGGTGCCCACTACCTCCTCTTCCTGATTCGTGCCGAGCGCCTCTCTGATTTTAAGAAGCCCCTGGTGGAGATCGGGAAGATGCTGCTTGATCGCCTTGACGATCGTCGATGCCTTCCAGACGAACATCCCGCTGTTCCAGGAGAACCCTCCCTGCGCCAGAAAGCTCTCCGCCTGCTGCCGGGGCGGCTTTTCGCGGATGGAGCGGACCCGGTAGATCTTATCCGTGCCGCTTTTGGAGAAAGGTTCACCTTGCTCAATGTAGCCGTAGCCCGTCTCCGGTCCGGTGGGCGGGATTCCGATCGTGACAAGAGGGTCGCCCTGTGATGCCGTTTCGGCAGCGACCCGTAGGACCCTTCTGTAGGCGTCGTCGTCGCCGATCCGGTGGTCGGAGGGGAGGACCAGCATGACCGCGTCCGGGGTGCGTCTGAGGATATGGAGGGCGGCCAGGCCGATGCAGGGGGCGGTGTTCCTCCCGACCGGTTCGATAAGGATGTTCTCCGGCGGGATCTCGGGAAGCTGACGGATCAGCTCAGCCGCATGGCTCCTGCCCGTGACGATCAGGATCCGCTCGGCAGGGACCAGCGGCCTGATCCGGTCGACGGTCTCGCGGATGATCGTCCGCTCGCCCAGGATGTCCAGGAGGTGCTTGGGCATCTTTTCCCTGCTTCTGGGCCAGAACCTCGTCCCCTTACCCCCGGCCATGACGACGGCAAACATAGATATCCTCCCCGCTTCGTGGATTGAAAGGCCGTTACACTAACAGAAGGCCTCCGGAATATCAATATCAGTCTTCCCGCTTGCCCCTGTCGATTGCCGTGCTATGGATCAGACGGGCCCTGTCGGGATTTCTTCATCGGTCAGGTGAAGGTAGCGGCGATTTTGATCCGGCAGCAATGGCCCTGTGACCAGATGATACAAGGCGAACAGCTCCAGTGAAAACGGCAGGTAGCCGAGATAACCCGGAAGCGGCATCTCGAACAGATGAAGCCAGTCGGCATAAGGTATCCGGTAGATCCACTTCGGGTAAGAAAAAAAGTTCCACATCTCCCAGAACAGGCCGCAGATCAGGCACCCTGCGCCGAGGGCGATCACCTCTCTCCAGTCGCCCCGGGCCAGGTCATCCAGGAGCGAGCGGTTTCCCAGCTTCACGTTCAGCGGCTCGATCAGGCAGTAGAGAGAGATCCAGACGAGGGGAAAGAAAAGATCGGGCCAGGCAAGCACAAGCAGCAGCATGAGGCAGCCCGCTGCCAGCATCCTGTGCAGGAGCGCAGGCGTCGGCGGAACGGCCGGACCGGGGCCGAGCCGTCTGAGCGGGCGGTACGTTCCTGCCAGTTCCGCTGTTCCGAAGACCGCCGGCATGACGGTGGAGAAGCTCAGGGTGGAAAAGGCCGTAAACTCGATGGGCGAGAAGGCCTCCTCGCCCAGATAAAACCAGTTGAGGGTCCGGAGGTTGATCAGTTCAAAGAGCCACCAGGCAGGGGCTGAAACGAGAAAAAGGCCCGCGTAGGCGGCTCGGTTCCTGGTCAACAGGGACGTTCCCTTGCGCAGGAAAACGAGGGCGTCCACGGTGAGGGAATAACCGAGCCACAGGGGGAAGAAGCCCCAGTGGGTCCGAAGACCGGAAAGGGACCAGTTCAGGACCCAGAAGATCACGATCAGGGTGAGGCCGAGCCAGCCGTGTAACGGCCATATGCCTTCCTGTTTCGCGTTATTACCGGCCATCTCAGTTCCCCATCTTGAGGACGGAGCGGATCAGGTTCTCCGTCGTGTACTGACCGTTCGTCAGTTGCGCGAAACCGTGTTCGCCGCCGAAGAGCCGTCGGCTGATCTCCGCGACATCGAGGCCTTCCCTCTCTAGGGCCTTGGCGCGTCCGGAAAGGGCCTCGATATAGTAAACGCAGGATTCCAGGGCCTCTCGGCCCTCCTCCACGATCCGGCCCACGGACGTAAAGAGGACCAGGCGGTCGCAGGGCAGGGCGATCAGTTTTTTCATCGAGGCGACCGTTTCCCCCATATCCTCCTCGGGCCGGATATATTTCATCTGCACCCGGGCAAAGATGTCTCCGGAGAAGCACCAGCCCCGGTCCATCTCCACGAAAGCGGCATGCCCCGCACTGTGGCCCGGGGTGTCGATCACGGCAAAGCGATGGTTCGGGGTTCGGATAACGGCCGGCAAACGATTGACTTCGCTCGGCTCCGGGTAGCCCCAGACCGTTTCCTGGTAAGGGAAGAGCCTGGCTGCCTGCCCTATCAGTGATACGGAATCCACGGGGGCGTGGATCGAGACGCCGAACCTTCTCTGGAGGAGGCGGTTTCCGCCGACATGATCCTCGTGGAAATGGGTGTTGACCACCTGACAGAGCCCTTTGCCGTCGAGGAAGGAAGAGAGCTCCTCAGCGGTATGGCTGCATCCGGTATCGATGAGCAGACCGTCCACGAGATAAGCCGCCACCCAGTAGACGGGTTTGCCGCCGATCTCGCGGCTCATCCTGATCTGTGTGATCTCATCGAAGCAGGTCGTCTCGAGCATCGATCATCCTGTATGTGCTTACAGTGCCTCAGCATGGCTGAAAAAAAGAGAGGGATCTTGAATGCCGCGATCACAGCTTGATATAAGTCGCCACCGGTGTCAAGACAAATCAAAAAGAGCGATCTTTCATTGACATCGGCGGGGCCTTAAAGCAGGTCCGCCATTTTTTAGGTTGCGTTTTCCTGCGAGATGTATCATAAGACCCCGCAAAGAAAGAGGCTTGATGTCGTTCACGGAGGCGAATTCAATGGAGGAATTCTGGGAGAGAATCGCAGCGGACTCCCTGTCCGGAAAGGGAATCACCGCCGAAGATGCCCTTACCGTCCTGGGGCTTCCCCAGGCGGAGCTATGGCGGCTTTTGTCGATATCGGAGAAGGTGCGTCGCCATTTCAAAGGCGATCAGATCCGGCTCTGTTCCATCGTCAATGCCAAATCCGGTTTGTGCTCGGAGGATTGCGCCTTTTGCGCGCAGTCCATCCGGTCCAAGGCCTCGATAGAGAAATATCCCCTTATGGAGGAGGAGCAGCTCGTCATGGCCGCCCGTGACGCCAAAGAGCGTGGGGCGGGGGAATTCTCCATCGTCACCTCCGGTCTTTCGATGCGTAACAGCCGGGAACTGGAGCGGGTGGGAAAGGCCATCGAACGGATCGGGACCGAAGTCGGGCTTGAGACATGCGTGAGCCTGGGCACACTCCGTGCCGAGGAGATCTCCTTTCTCCTGTCGCGGGGTCTGCGATCGGTTCACCACAATCTCGAAACCGCGCGCGGATTCTTCCCCTCCATCTGTACGACCCATGAGTATGAAAAGGATGTTCAGGCCGTGCGCGAGGCCAAGGCCGCCGGGGCGTGGGTGTGCTCCGGGGGCATTTTCGGAATCGGAGAGTCGCAGGCCGATCGGGTCGAACTGGCCATGACGCTCAGGGAATTGGAAGTGGATTCGATCCCCGTCAATTTCCTCAATCCGATCGAAGGGACCCCTCTGGACGGGAAATCCGACCTCACCCCCTTTGGCTGCCTCAAGATCATCGCCATGATGCGCCTGTGCCACCCCTCACGGGAAATCATCATCTGCGGCGGTCGCGAAGTGAACCTGCGGGATCTGCAGGGGCTGATCTTCGCCGCCGGGGCCACTGGAATGATGATCGGCAACTACTTGACGACGTCCGGCCGTCCCGCCGAGGAGGATCTGCGGATGATCGAAGATCTGGACCTCGGCATACGCTCCCTCTGATGAACCTCGCCTCGATCGGCCAAGAGATCTCTTCCCTCCGCGCGAAAGGGCGGTATCGCATTCTGAGAGCTCTTTCCACCCCTCAGGATGCGGTGATCGTCATCGAGGGGAGAAAGCTGCTGAACTTCTCCTCAAACAACTATCTGGGACTGGCCAACCATCCGGAAGTGGTGGGGGCATTCAACCAGTGCGCGCAAAGATACGGCGTCGGTTCGGGCGCCTCCCGTCTGATCAGCGGCAATATGGAGATCCATGAGGCGCTCGAGGCGGCGGTTGCCCGCTTCAAAGGAACGGAGGCCTGTCTGGTATTCAGTTCCGGATACCTTGCCAATCTCGGCATCCTTGGCACGCTGGGCTCTGTGGAGGCAACGATCTTTTCCGATGAGTCCAACCATGCCTCCATCATCGACGGCTGCCGTCTGAGCCGTTCACGGGTTGAGGTATATCGGCACGCCGATGTCGGACATCTGGAGGCCCTGCTGAAGGCATCGAACGCCAGGCGGAAGATCATCGTCACCGACGGGGTCTTCAGTATGGGAGGGGACATCGCTCCCCTTCCCGATCTGGTCGAACTGAAGGAAAGGCACGGGGCGATTCTCGTCGTCGACGATGCCCATGCCACGGGCATGCTTCCCCCGGCAGGCCGAGGATCCGCCGATTATTTCGGCCTTTCCGCAGAGTCCATCGAGATCCAGATGGGCACCTTCTCCAAGGCGATCGGCACGTACGGGGCGTATGTGTGCACATCGCATACGATCGTGGAGTACTTCATCAACACGTGCCGGACGTTTGTCTTCAACACGGGGCTCCCTCCGGCGATCGCCGGGGCGACGCTGAAAAGCATCGAGCTGCTCTCCCGCCATCCGGAATGGCTGACCTCGCTCATGAGCAATGAAGCGATCTTCGGGCAGGAGATGGGGATCCGGGGAAGAAGGATAGCCGCCTGTTCGGCGATCGTACCCGTCCTCATCGGCGGCGATGAAGAGACGATGGCCGTGTCGCGGCGGCTGCACGACACAGGGGTGTTCGTCCAGGGGATCCGGCCGCCGACGGTTCCGGAGGGAGGGGCCCGGCTTCGCGTGACACTCATGGCCACCCACACGGCCGACATGGTGAGGACCGCGGCCCGCCGGATAGACGAATCACTGAAGGAGTTGGAAATTGAACCGCACTGAATCGCTGCGACAAAGGGACAGGGAGGGCATCTGGCACCCCTTCACACAGATGGCGGACTGGGTAAAGGACGCACCGCTGATCATCGAACGCGGGGAGGGGAACTATCTGATCGACACCGAGGGCAGGAGATATTTCGACGGCGTCTCTTCTCTGTGGGTGAACCTGTTCGGCCACCGGCGGGCGGAGATCGATTCGGCGATCCGATCCCAGCTGGAGCGCCTTGCGCACTCCACCTTTCTCGGACTTTCGCACGTCCCCGCGATCGAACTGTCGGAAAGACTCCTCGGGATGTCGCCGGAAGGGCTAAGCCGCGTGTTCTACTCGGACAACGGCTCCACCGCCGTAGAGATCGCGATCAAGATGGCCTTGCAGTATTGGCAGCAAAAAGACGGAGGGGAGAGGAAGCAGACCTTCATGACGCTGACCGAGGCGTATCATGGGGATACGATCGGAGCGGTTTCCGCCGGGGGGATAGATCTTTTCCATAAGATATTTCAGCCCCTGCTGTTCACCACCCGCAGGATCCCCACGCCCCACTGCTACCGTTGCCCCTTCGGCAGGGCACGAAAGTCATGCGGGCTTCTCTGCGCGGCCCGTATGAAGGAAGAGGTGAGACGGCATCGGGAAGTGCTCGCCGCAGTGATCGTGGAGCCGCTGGTGCAGGGAGCAGCCGGGATGTTGATGATGCCCGAAGGGTACCTGGCCGGATTGCGGGAGGTGACGCGGGAGTGCGGGGTTCTGCTCATCTGTGACGAGGTGGCGACCGGATTCGGGCGGACCGGGACGATGTTCGCCTGCCAGCAGGAACGGGTCTCCCCGGATATCCTGTCGGTGGCCAAGGGGCTGACCGGGGGATATCTCCCCCTGGCCGCTACCCTGACGACGGAAGAGATCTACAGCGCCTTTCTGGGCAGGTACGAGGAGTTCAAGACCTTCTTCCACGGCCATTCTTACACCGCCAACCCTCTCGGGTGCGCAGCGGCCTTGGCGACCCTTTCCATTTTTGAAACCCAGGGCGTACTCGATCATGTCGCCTTGCTTGCGAGCCGGATGACATCGGAATTGAAAAGGCTGGAAGGCGGCCGCTTCGTCGGGGATATCCGACAAAAAGGATTGATGGTCGGGATTGAAATCGTCGCGGATCGGGATACCAAGACGTCTTTCCCGCCGGAAAACAAGGTGGGGCACGCAGTGGTCCGCAGGATCAGGGAGAAGGGCGTCATCCTGCGCCCGTTGGGGGATGTGATCGTACTGATGCCTCCCCTTTCCTCCACCGAGGAGGAGATGAGGCATCTGGTCGATTCCGTCGGGTGGGCGATTGACGCGGTCCTGTCCGAATAAAGGGGGGGATCCATGGGAAAGGCGATCTTGATCAGCGCGACCGACACGGACGCCGGAAAGACCTATGTCACCTGTCTACTGGGAAAGTCGCTGCTCCGGCAGGGGATCGCCGTCGCACCGCTCAAACCGGTCGAATCCGGATGCAGACCGGGTGCCGAAGGAAGGCCGTTTCCCGCCGACGCGGCCCTGCTCCGTGACGCCTTTGCCCCGGGTTTGCCCCTGTCTTCGGTATGCTGTTATCCGCTCTTATCCGTCCTCTCCCCGCACCTGGCCGCCCGGGCGGAAGGCATATCCATCGATCCAGGCCGGATACGGCAGACCATTGTCGACACCGCCAAGACCGCGGATCTCGTTCTGATCGAGGGGGCAGGGGGATTGACCGTCGATATCCGAGAGGGGTACTCCTTCGCCGATCTGGCCCGCGACCTGTCCCTTCCCGTATTGATCGTGACGGGAAACCGTCTGGGCGCTCTGAACCATCTGAAATTGACGCTCCATTACCTCAGGTCTTGCGCAATCCCCCTGTTCGGCATCCTCCTGAGCGACCTGACCGTGGAGCCTTTTCCCGCCCGGGAGCCGAACGAGATCGAGGTGCTGCGCATTGCCGGCGAATATTACCTGGGCAGGATCCCTTATGGAACGGCGGTCCTTCCAGATGAGGTGTTTGCCCGCTTCTGTCGGAGCCTAAAATATTTCTAAAACAATCTCATTGCTCAATACAGCATGTTGTGCAAAATATTTCTTGACACGCGAAAAACGCTTCTCCTATGGTCACTCCATAGAAAAGCAATTGCCGATGAAGGGGTACTCGCGGGAACGTACCCGAACGGATCGTCGGGCCGGGCTTTGCTGATCGCGGCATGTGGCTGATGATAAAGATCCTGTTCGAATTCTTTTCGGTCATTTCATCCAAACAGTATCGTTACGCGGGAGGTCGATGATGGAACTGAAGATTCGCAGGGCCGAAGCGTACGACGCCTCCTTTGTCGCCTGGTTGATACTGAGTGCCGGGAGGGCGCACGTGACGCGGGGCATTTGGGAGGTCATCCTCAATCAGCATGAAGAGGATTGCCTGAGGTTCCTGGAGGCGTTGTCGGCTACCACGATCCCCCACCTGTTCCATTATTCCTGCTTTCTGATCGCGGACACGGAACGAGGTCCTGCCGCCGGACTGGGCGGCTACGATCCGGACACCATGGGCTATGCCCGAATGCGGGAAGGCCTGCCCGAAGTGTACGAGAAACTGGGTATGCGCTTCATCGCGGAGACTGCCGGCAGACCTCCCCGGATCATCGAATGCATTCCGCCGCCGGTGGTAGGGGCATGGGTGATCGACAGCGTCGCGACGCTTCCCGCTTTTCGCAAGCAGGGGATCGCGGACAGGCTGCTGGACAGGATACTCGACGAAGGACGACAGAGAGGGTACCGCCAGGCGGAGCTTGCGATCTACATTGGAAATACGCCGGCCCAGCGCGCCTATGAAAAGCACGGCTTCCGCGTGCTTGACGAATGGTCTGACCCATACTTTGAGCAGGAAATCGGCTCCCCGGGGATGGCCCGCATGATCTGCGCTCTGTGACCGGATGACGTAAGGGGGCGGCGCTCCGACCGATGCATCGCGGTTAGGTTCGATTCCATAGGGCAGTTGAAAACGCCCCGTAAGCCCGCCATGAACACACGGAAATCGGATCACGCAGGCAGCCGTATACGCGATATGATCCTCGGTAGGTAGAAGAAGTCTCAAAGCAACAGGGTCAGTAGAGAGTGTGAGAAATGGCTGATACAAACAGGCTGCACTATCTGGACAATCTTAAAGTCTTTCTGATATTCCTGGTCATCGTCCACCACGTGGGGCAGGCGTACGGCGCAACGGGCGGCGCCTGGTATTACGCCTATCCCGGCCAGCGCGTGCAGGCGCTGAGCAATTTCTTCGGATTCAACGCCTCCTTTTTCATGGGGCTGTTCTTCTTCATCTCGGGGTATTTCTTTCCCGCCTCCTTCGACCGCCATGGGGCCCGGAAGTTTATCCTCGATAAGCTGATCCGCTTCGGGGCTCGACGCTTCCGAGTCGCCGGGGATCATCCTGCTGGCACTCGGGATCCTAGGCCCGGCAGCCGCGGCCATCATCCTCACCTATCTGCTCGGCGATAGACCGGACCTTCGACGCTCATCGGAAGAGAACGAAGTGTTTCGAACGACCCGGAGCGGGATTCCACCTGACCGGTCCCCGTCTTCCGGACGAGATCCTGTCCCGCCTCCGTCCGAGGCTGGAAAAATTTGAAAATCATTCATCATATCGATATGTTGAACACGATGAAAAAGCTTGACATCAAAGGGAGTTCCCATTAGATTACAGCCTCTGAATAACAGTAAACATGGAATTTCATTTATGTTCGGTCAAATCAAGGCATACTTCATCGCGACCCGTCCCTGGTCGTTCACGATGTCCCTGATCTCGGTTTCCGTGGGAACGCTTCTGGCCGCCAAGGAGGGACCCATCTCATGGGTCTGGTATGCCTTGACCGCCCTGGGCATCACTCTCTTCCATGCCGCGGCCAATGTGATCAACGATTATTTCGACACCCGATATCAGGTCGACCAGCAGGATTCGCCGACGGCGAAATATCGCCCCCAGCCGATCCTCTCCGGGATGCTCACCCCCCGCGAACTCCTGGGGGAGGCCATTTTTCTGTTTGCTTTGACGTTCGTCATTGGAATGACGGCGGCGGTCGTCATTTCCTGGCATATTCTGTGGATCGGTGTCGTCGGGTTCCTGACGAGCGTCTTTTATACGGCCGCCCCTATCAAGTTCAAGTACCGCGCCTTCGGAGAGCTTGCCGTCTTCCTCATGTGGGGTCCGCTGATGGTCGAAGGGGCGTATGCCGTGCAGCGCCAGTCCCTTTCCCTGAGCGCCCTCGTCTTTTCGGTGCCTTTCGGCGTTCTCGTCGCCCTGGTGCTGTTTGCCAACAACATGAGGGATATCGAGTATGATTCCCGTCAGGAGGTGAAGACCCTGGGCATCCTCCTTGGGATTCGCAGGAGCCACCTCCTTTTCATGGGACTGATCGTACTGGCCTATGCGTATGTCTTGGGGATGATCGTCACGGGAATCATGAGCCTGTGGGGATTGTTGATCTTTCTGTCCGTTCCCGGCGCGATACGCCTCCTTAAAACCTTTCGAGCAGGAATTCCCGATATGGCAGACGCCCTGACCGCCCAATTTGACACTGTTTTCGGGATTCTCCTCATCCTGGCGATTTTTCTGGAAACAAAACTGCTGCATCCGTAGGATAGAGATCCTTTGATATAGAGTGTGGCCGCGGAAGTGAAAAATAAAGTCATGCGCGGCAATGAGACGGTGGCTTGCACCAACAGGATAAAACATCATGAAACGCATTCAATCGCTGCTGGGTAGGAAAGAGGAAACAGTCCTCAACATCTTCAATCTCAAATCCATGGTCCGCGATAGGGATACTCTCGCGATCCTCATGTACGGCTCCCCCGATCCGGACGCCGTGGCCTCGGCCATGGCGCTGCGCGAAATCCTCAACCAGACCAGTCCGCTGGCGAAGTGCGCCTTTGTAGCGACGGAACCTGTGATCCGATACCAGAACGCCGAGTTCATCCGGGAGATGAAGGTAGAGATCCAGATGCTGGACAAGGTCGATCTCAAGGAATACCGGCTGATCGCCCTGGTGGACAGCCAGCCCACCTTCTTCGGTGACAAACTGGGGGGGGTGGCTCCTCAGATCGTTCTGGACCATCACCCCTGCAAGACGGTATGGCACGCTTCGCTGGCCGATGTCCGGCCCGGTTATGGGGCCCTTTCCACGATCATGACGGAGTATCTGCTTGCCGCGCGGGCAAGGATCCCCAAGCGGCTCTATACGGCCCTCCTTTATGGAATCAAGAGTGATACCGTCAACTTCGAACGCGGTGTCAGTCTGGAGGACATCGGCGCCTATTATCTCACCTTCTCGCGGGCCAATCGGGAGCTGATCCGACGCATCGAGCTCAACCAGATCCCGGAGAAATTTCTCAAGCATTTTGATTATGCCTGCCAGCATAAACGCAGGTACCGGGACCGGGTGATCATCTTTCTTGGGGCAGTGGAGAGTCCGGACGCCTGTGTTCAGGTGGCCGATTTTTTCCTCCGGGTGATCAATGTCTTTTTTGTGGTCATCGCTGGCATTTTGAAGGACCGGATGGTGATCATCTTCCGGGGGGACGGTTATCGCCGGGACTGCGGCGCCGTCGCCAGGAAGTCCTTCGGAACGTTCGGGACGGCAGGCGGCCACAGGAGCGCGGCCCGGGTGGAGATCCCTCTGGAGACGCTCAAAGAGCTTCTGGATGACGATCTGTCGCAGGAGGCAGTGGACCGCTTCCTCGTTCAGAGGCTGAGAGGGAAGGGGCCCCAGGACATCAAAACAAACGGAAAAGGGTGAAGAAAACCACGTCCTGTGAGTGACACATAGGACGCAAAACCTCTTGGATCATTCTTCTGTCTTCTTGGCCGCTGCAGGAGCCGGGCTTGTCTCCGTGGCGGTGCTGCCTTTGCTCTCTTCCTTTTTCTTGTCTCCGGCAGGGGCCTTCTTGCCGGAATAGTCCGTAGCGTACCAGCCGCTCCCTTTCAAGTGGAAGGTCGACAGGGACATCATTTTTTGCACCGAACCCTTGCAGAATTTGCAGGATTTCGCCGCAGGGTCCGCCACTCCTTGGAACATTTCAAATTCCTTACCGCATTTCTTGCATTTATACTCGTAAATTGGCATTGAAAACCTCCAACATGTTCATTTCACTGGATCAGATCGCCGATCTGATAACGGCTGCTGAAGCAATCCAGAACCAGATTCAGATCGGAATCCATGATCGGTCTGAGCAGATTCCGGGTAATTCGGTGCACCGTCTCCTCTTCTTCAGGTTTCTCCTCTTCAGGCGCATCGAAGTTCCCTTCCCCCCGATCGAAGCGGATCACATGCACCAGCTCGTGTGCCGCAATGTACAGCAGAAGCGGTGAAAGCCGGATAAAGGAATTTGCCCGCTCGACCGCATCGAGGATCCTGTCGTCCTGGAGGCAGATCCGATAAAAATGGGCGCCTCTTCCCGCCGGCTCCGGTTCCTTAACGAATTCATACTTGCACAGGTGCGCAAACGCTCCCTTCCTGACCTCGTGCTGATCGAGGTAGGCAAGGGTCTTGACGTCGTACCGGTGCGCTTTCCACTGCGCCGGGTTGAGTCGGAAGTACTGCCCCGCCATCTTCTCGGCCTGTGCAAAGGTCCGGCAGGCAAGCGATATCTGTGCTGCATCAAAATAACGGCCCATCAGCCCCTACCCGCATGTCCTTCCAAATGCGGCGCTAATATATGCATAATTTCATGCCTGTCAATCTTTTTCCTTCATTTCGGGATGGGTGTCGTTGTCAGCAAGTACTTGAGGTCATCGTCCTCGAAGCGGATGGCTATCCCCCCGTAAACAGACCTGTTATCCTGTTTGCTGATGAAATCATCCCATCCGGCGATGAGATAAAGATGTTTCAGGAGCCTGTATTCCACGCCGGCCTTGAGGTGAGCGCGGCGGTCGGTATTGAAATCGAAGGCCTCGAAAGAGAATTTCAGCTTGTCGTTCATGGCGAAATAGTCGATCCCAAAGCCGCCGGTCGATTCGAGGAGGCCGCCCCGCAGAACGAGGTCCCTATAACGCTTGCCGATCTGAAGGTTGAACAGAAGTCCGTCTCGGTCCCACTCCTCTATCCGGGTGGTCACGCCTTGGGTCACATACTCCCGTGTGGTCCTTTTTCCTCTCGGGTCGCTGACGATACCGAGGATATAAAATTTGTCTTCCTTGGGCTGTATCCGCAGATCCAGATAACTCTTGACGTTGCTGTGTTCGAAAAGGTATTCGCCCCGGTAGTTGAGGAAGGTGCGGAACTGTTCCGCCTTGCCCACGTACCGGCTGATCCCGGCCAGGCCTTCGTTGAGATTTTTCACGGTCTCCTCGTCGTTGATCAGCTTGCCGATGGTTCCGCGCCCCTCGTTGATCTTCCGGGTCGTCTCTTCGAGGGAGGCCAGGGTCTTGTTGAGTTTATCCGCAGCGGTCTTGTCCTTTAGCAGTTGTCCCAGGGTCCCCTCCCCCCGGTTGATACCTCCGGTGAGTTCGTTCAGCGTGGCAAAGGTCTTTTCCATCTCTTTTGAGGCGGCCTTGAGGCTGTCCATGACCTGCCCCACCTTCTCGTCATTCTGGCTGACGATCCGGTTGAGGTTTCCCGTGAACTGGCGGGTGTTCTCCAGCGTGGCGCGCAGGGCGGCCTCATTGCTCACGATCACGCTGTTGAGGTTCTTTGTGAGGTCCTTGGCGTTGGCAAGGATGCCGCCGATGGTCTCTTCCCCGGCCTGACCGGCAATGACCTTGTTGAGGGAGCTGGTCACGCCGCGGATATCATCGGCGATCAGTCCGATCTGGTGGAGGAGCCGATCGATATCCATCGGCCTTTCCGTACGGGAGATCTGTTCGCCGGCGGCCAGGGGAGGGGATCCGGCAGTGCCCGGGTAGATCTCTATGTATTTGTCGCCCAGGATCCCCTGGGTCTTGATGGAGGCGATGACGTCCTTTTCCAGTTTCACGTTGGCGCCGACCCGCAGCCGGACAAGGGCCTTTCCGTCCTTCAATGCGATCGACTCCACCCGGCCGACCTCGATGCCGGCGATCTGGACCGGTGCGTCACGCAAGAGCCCGGAGGCGCTGTCAAAGACCACATCCACCGTATAGCCCTTTTTCCAGCCGAATGTCTGTTTCCCGACCTGGAAGGACATATATCCCAGGATGATGAGTCCCGCCAGGACGAACAATCCGACTTTGGCCTCCGAACTTACTGAAGACATCTTTCCCTCCCCAAACCTTTTCATCCTTGCTTCCAATACATGGATCGCTCACATGATATGGATCGGTCCTTCAATGCTGCCCGTCAGGAACTGGACGATGACGGGATTCTGCGAGGCCCGAAGTTTCTCCGGGGTTCCGTATTCTATGATCTTTCCTTCATAGAGCATGGCGATTCTGTCGCCGATTTCGAAGATCGATTGGATGTCGTGGCTGATCACGACGCAGGTGAGGTTGTAGCGCTTCTGGGTGTCGATGATCAGCCGGTTGATCGCCTCCGTCATCACGGGATCAAGGCCTGTCGTCGGTTCGTCGAACAGGACGATCTGCGGGTGCATGGCGATCGCCCGGGCGAGTCCTACCCTTTTGCGCATCCCCCCGCTGAGTTCGGAGGGCATCTTTTCCTCCACCCCGGTCAGGCCCACGGCATGGAGCCGGTCGGCGACGATCTCGCGGATCTCTTTTTCCTTCATCCGGGTGTGTTCCCGCAACGGGAACGCGACATTTTCCCCCACCGTCATCGAATCGAAGAGGGCCGCCTCCTGAAAGAGCATCCCGAATTTCTTGCGTATCTCGTTCAGATCCCTGTCGCCGAGCTTGGTGATGTCCACTCCGTCGATCAGGACCTCGCCGCTGTCCGGCCGGAGCAGGCCGATGATATGCTTGAGCAGGACGCTCTTTCCTCCTCCGCTCCTGCCGATGATCACGGTGATCTTGCCCGCCTCGATACCGAGATCGAGGCCGTCCAGGACCTTCTGTTTTCCGAACGTTTTGTGCAGAGCGTTGAGCTGAATCATGATTCGTCGTTTCCCGCCGCGTCCCTCTGTGTGACTTCCTAAAACATGATCGCCGTTAAAAAATAATCGCTGATCAGGATCGATATCGATGCCAGTACCACCGCCTCCGTGGTGGCCCTCCCGACCCCCTCGGCCCCTCCCCGGGTATTGAATCCCTTGTAACAACCGATCAGGCTCATGATCAGACCGAAACAGGCGGCCTTGATGAGTCCGTTGTAAATGTCGCCCAGCACGACGAGCGAGGTGATGTTCTTCATAAAGGCGCCTTCGTTGATGTCCAGGACGTGGACACCTACGAAATACCCCCCCACGATACCCACAAAATCGGATACGACCGTAAGGACAGGCAGCATCACGACCCCGGCGATCACCCGGGGGACGATCAGGTATTTGATCGGATTGGCCGCCATGACGTAAAGGGCATCGATCTGCTCGGTGACCCGCATCGTCCCCAGTTCCGCCGCCATGGCGGAGCCTGCCCGAGCCGTGACGATCAGCGACGTGAGGACGGGTCCGAGTTCGCGGGTCATTCCCAGGGCAACCGTCGAGCCGACGAGGCTCTCGGCGCTGAACAGCCTGAAGCCGTAGTACCCCTGCAGGGCCATGACCATCCCGGTAAAGGTTCCGGTCAGGACGACGACGACGATCGATTTGACGCCGACGAACTCCATCTGTTTGAAGATGTTCCGGAGTTTGAGGGGGGGGCGGAACATCCATGCCAGGACCGAGATGAACAGGAGGAAGATCCTCCCCGTCTCCTTGACATTTTCCATGACGGCTATGCCGAGACGGTCCATGAGGTCGGCGGTGCGGTTCATTTACAGGGGTCCTCGTTTATGGGCGTGCACCTCCAGGGCGGACCGAATGATCCGGTCGATCAGGCCTGCAGGGGTGATCCCGCAGGCCGCCGCCTGATGGAACAGGACGGTGGAAGGCGTCATCCCCGGGAGGGTGTTGGGCTCAAGGACCGCCACCCCTCCCTCTTTTCTCACAAACATGTCGATGCGGGCATATCCCTTCAGGTTAAGGGCGCCAAAGGTCTCGACGGCCGTCTCCCGGATCTTCTCGATCTGCTCGGCGGGGAGTCGGGGCGGCGTCTTGTTTTCCCCTTGACCGTAGAGGAATTTATCTTCCAGGGAGAGGACATCGTCGGTGGGGATCGTTTCCGAAGGCGTCAGGGCCTCCGGGGCATCGATGCCCAGGACTCCGCATGTCACCTCCATCCCGACGAGAAACTCCTCCACGAGGGCGACGTTGTCCCAGGCAAAGGCCTCGTCCAGGGCGGCGGGGAGACCTTCTGCCGCGACGACCTTCTTGACGGCGGTGCTGCACCCTTCCCGGCAAGGCTTCACGACGCAGGGAAAGCCGATCCCGCGGATGATCTCTTCCAGGACCGCCTTTTGCTCCGTATCCCATCGCCGCCTGGGAACGGGGATCGTGGAAGGAACATCGATGCCGTTGATTTCCAGAATCCGCCTGCAGACATACTTGTCCATCCCGATCGCAGAGGCCAGGACGCCGGACCCCGTATAGGGGATCCCCAGCAGTTCCAAGAGGCCCTGCATGCAGCCGTCCTCGCCGTATTTGCCGTGGAGGCCGAGGCAGACGACGTCCACCCGCGCCTTCAGGGACTCGTAAGGGATCGGTTTGGCCTCCTGTTCGAGGTCCTCTGAGATGTCGCTGGTGCTGTTGCGCATGAGCAGTTTGAGCGGAATCTCCCACAGGGCCGCCCGGCTGTCCATGAATATGGGGATGGGATCGTACTGGCGTCGGTCGATCTTGCTGAAGATGTTCCGTCCGCTCTCCAGCGAAACCTCCCTTTCCGAGGAAAGGCCGCCCATGATGATCCCGACCCGGATTTTTTTAGGGGTAGGGTTTCCTGTTTCTCCCATATCAATATTTCACCGTCAGGCCGACGAAAGGACCTGCAATCTGGGAATCCAGGAACAGATCACTGTGATCGATCTTGAGCTGCATCGCTTTGTAACCGGCATGGATATCCAGGAACGGAAAAGGGGTGAAGGAGATATCCGCCAGGGCCTCGTAATAGTGGTTGTCGGAATAGGCGATGCCGGTCACCTTCGCCCGCACTTCGAGCAGGTCGTGCAGGATGCCGATGTGGGTGCCGAGCCCCACCATCGGAACGGGTACGCGGAACTTGACTTCCGATCCGGTTTTGGACTCGGGGGCGCTGATCATCGCCTCGCCGTCGAGGTACTTGATCTGTCCGATCAGGCCGAGCGAGAAACCGGCCAGGATGTTTTCCGTGTCTAGGAAGTTATAACGGTATTCCAGGTCGACCATCTTGAACTTGAGACCGGAATCGACCCTGGTTCCGGCGGCATAGGTCCGGCCGTTGAAGACGATCTTTTGGGTGAGCTGGGTCGATCCCGAATAATCGATCGGCGTATAGGCGATGTTCAGGTGGTGATTTCCTCCACCCATAAACACCTCGAAAGAGGGGAAAGACTGGTTTTCGACGCCGAGCGTATCCTTGAGGTTGATGTCATCGCCTTTCTTGCCTTCGTCGTCGGCCCTTATGTCGGCCTTGAACGTGGGGAACCAGTACAATCCCCTGGCGCCGATTTCAAACGCACCGACAGGCGTCGCAAGAAAGAGGAGCAAGGCCAATACGAAAAAAACGGCCGTTCCCTGTACTTGTTTCATGTAAACCTCCTGTATAAAATTAATCTTCTGCATATTTTCCCGCACCTGTATGAGAGATCGGTTCAAAGCGCGTTTTTATATACCACCAATCATCATTATTTTCCAGCGGGTCGTAAAGCTTCATCCGTCCATCGGCAAGGATCCGGGAAGAGGTTCTGGCCTCGTTGATCTCATGCTGGAGCCGGTCAAAGGCGATCACCGTCCCGATCACCGCGCCGTGCTTCCGGATCGCCAGCAGTGCGTAATTCGAGCAGGAGGGGTAATAGGCGCAGGTCTGTCCCCAGTGGCGGCTGAGGAAGCGTTGATAGAAGAGGACCGGTACCGAGGCGATGTCTTCCAGGACACCCTGGGGCCCTGCCGCCGGTTCCTTTAGGGTTGCTTTCATACGGACCGCTTTTCCGGGGCCACGGAGAAGTCCCTGATCGGCGGGGGAGGTCTGTGTCCAGACAAGGGCAACGGCCAGAGTGAGGAGGACAAGAAAAGGACGCCGGGATCGCTTTTCCCCCTGCCGGACGTGGGCTGCAAGCGGGAAGGCGCGGGGCTGCCGCTGTTCGGGACTCTCCCCGGAGAGAAACGCGATGGCGGGATCGAAACAGGGCTGGCTCATGGGGCTGACTCCTTCAGAAGGGGTAGGTGAAGATGACGGAAACGCCGGCGGGCCGGCCGATCTCGGTTTCCCGGAGATTGAGCCTCTGTATGCCGCCCCGGAAAAGGTCCTCGTCGAGTTTGCTGTTGAACTTGTGGGCGCCGCCCACCGCACCGTAAATGCCTCCGGAGTACCATCCGAGCTCAAAGAGGGTCAGGATGGCGCCTAGGCCGTAGTTCTCCGAGTCATATGCCTTGTAGGCTGCCAGGATGAACAGGGAATTGAGGAAGAACGAATAGAGGCCGTCCTGGTATCGCTCATTGTAAAACTGGCCGCTTCCCGGAAGGATCGCCGAGAGAATGCCGGCGATTTGGGGCGACTTATGACGGACCTCTCTCTTTTGTTTGAGGAGCTCATCGAGATGGCTTAACTCCTTTTCGATCTCCGGCCGGAGCATCCGGTCCTTCAGCAAACTTTCCGCCTCCTCGAACCGGTTCTGACGGATCAGGAGGAGGATCTCCCAGCGGGCGGCCACCCCTTTTTTTTCGCTCGCCGGGCCGCTCATGATGAGTTGAAAAAGGCGTTCTGCCTCTGTGGTGTGGCCCAGTTTGAGAAGGGCAATCGCCTTGTGGAAGGTCGCCGCGGCAGTGAGTGGCGATGCGGGAAAGCGGGTGAAAAAATCGTCATAGGCAGCGACCGCCTCTTCCCACTCGTGAGACATCAGGTACGCATCGCCGATCCGTTTGGCGATCTCTTCGGACCGGGGCCCCTCGGGAAAAAGAAAGAGGTAGCGTCTGGCTTCGGTGATCGATCGGTAATACTCGCCCGCGAGGAAGAGTTCGACGCCGAACTCCCGGATCTCCCTCTCCCGCAGGTCATAATACCGGGAGGTGAAATCCCCTGCGCAGAGTCTCCCCGGCAACAGGATAAAAAGAATAAGGAAAAAGACGGTGATTCGAACGGTCTTCACATCGGGCTCGCTTTGGAATCTCATTGATAAGACATTGCTTTCTACGGTCGGAAGTATAGGAGGACAGTTTTTGCCTGTCAATGGATATTTTTGCATCGAAACGCCTTGCTGATCACCCTCGGCGTCATTGCGATCGGCATGAGCCACTGAAAGCTTTTCATGCGAGACCGGTCAAAGCGACCAGCTTAAACAGATCATGCACGCTATTTCCCCTGCCTGTTTCCTCCCGACCTCCTTGTCAATAGTAATATTGATAATATCTATTTGATTTTGACTGTCATAAACGTCACATATCTAATGGAAGATCCTATGTGGAGCATATTCACATGGATGACAATTCGGGACAGAAGAGCGATCACCGGGAGCTTGGGAAGGGCACGATCGATTTTTTCGCCATGGCCGATTATTTGCGCACCTACGAAGGAATCATCAATATTGAACTCAAGGGCTATGGAGAAGATTCCATGAGGCCCGTGTTGAGAAGCAGAGAATATATTCTGAGACTTCTGGAGGGGGACAGGTGAACATCATGCATATGCTATCTCGTTGGACGGTTTTCTCTTTTGCAGAAAGCAGTTCCGGAATGGTGGCACAAACGGACAAAGGTTACCACCGCATCGTAATCCTCTCGGATGTTCACCTTCCGGGTAACAATCTTCAAGCCAAAGAGAATGCCTTTCATGCGATCGCATCCTGGACGGATGTGGACCTCGTGGTCGTGATCGGCGACCTCCTGTCCAATGGTGGGACGGCAGAGCAGTTATCCTTTGCCGAGAGGTCTCTGGGCAGGTTTGGCAAGCAGCTCAGGGTGGTGGGTGGAAACCACGATTACATGTATCCCGACAATTATCCCATCAACGAAGCCACGGGTCACCATTTGAAGGAAAGCTCCCCAAAGGCGAGACAAGAAAAGCTGGATAGGTTCAAACGGACCTGGGGACTGAAAGAGCTTTTTTACAGCGAGACCATGGGCGGTTATCGGCTGGTGTATCTGTCTCCAGACAGTTTGGTTTCCAACCATTATACGCAACTTTCGGCCCGTCAATTGGCATGGTTTGAAAAGGAGCTGGAACGTAGCAGAAATGTGCCGACGATCGTCTTTTTCCATGGTCCGCCGGAAGGCACTTACAGGAGCCGAAAGATCCTTGAGGCGACGACTCCGGACAGCTACAATGCCGAGCCGGCGAAGCAGATCAGGGAGGTCCTGCGGAGGAATCGCCAGGTCTTCCTCTGGGCTGCCGGCCATTTGCATCTGGGGGCCGGCAACAGCGATTTCAACTCGGACATCAATCTGTACGACCAGCAGGTATGGGTGATCCACAATTCCGACATGGATGGGAGCAGCGTTTTGTCCGCCGCGGACAAGAAGGCCAGCAAGCATGACACGATCTGGACCAATTCCCTTTTTCTTTATCCGGATTCGGTTGCGGTCAGGACTTATGATCACAAACAAAAGGCGTGGCTGAGCAATCAGGATCGAACCATAAAAACGCCGAAATTCGCGTGAAAGCCATAAGGACCAGAGGATGGGCTTCAAGAAGCGTTGTTATGACCTGAACAAGTATATGCCGGAAAAGGGGCTTCCCATTTTCTTCGCCATGTCCGCCGAGCGGGATCCCTATATCAAGCACCACCGCACCTTCGGGGGCACGGCTTATCTGTGGCTGAATAAGATCGGCGATTACCTGAAGGCGGTGGAGATTCTGCGCCGCATGGAGGGAATCGAGGGAGTTTACAGTAAGTACGAGGCAGCTTCCCTCTTCCATCTCCATCCCGATCGCATCGGAGACATCATGGTGGTCAGCGACCGATGGACCGTCTTCGGGCCGCTGGAGGGAGCCGTGGAAGATCTTCCGGAAGACTTTCATGCCCATGGATCCCTCTATGAACTGCCTGTACCGCTGGTGGTCTACAATGCGAAGGTCGATCATTCGCAATGGGATGACTACGTTTCCAATTGCCACTTGACGAGCCACATCGTTTTCGACTGATTTTCGGAAACACCGAGTTTCGTCTGCCAACGGAAATTGTTCCTTGGGACTTTGTGCTCTGCCGTCATACATGGTATAATTCCACCATTGCCATAAGTCGCAAGGGTCCAAGGAAGAATGGGGGCATGAATATATCTCATTTAAAGGCATTCTATCATGTGGCGGATTGCCGAAGTTTCACGCTGGCCTCACAGCGGTTGAACGTATCGCAATCTACCCTCAGCATTCAGGTGCAAAGCCTGGAAAGGCGTTTCGGCCTCTCCCTGATCAAGCGGCATAAAAAGATCTTCCAGCTTACACAAGAAGGGAAGATCGTCTTCTCCCATGCCCGGTCCATTTTTTCCCAGCTTCACGATTTGGATCACATCATGGAGGATTTAAATACCCGAAGCATCAAGATCGGATCGACGCCGACCCTTGCCCATTATATCCTGCCCAAAGTCATCCGCAGTCTGAGGGAAGCGAATCCGCAAATTAAAATTCAATTGTATACGGGGCTTTCCAGGGAGGTCCTGGAAAACGTCATCAGCTATGAGTATCATGTGGGATTGATCGGACAGGCCGACTTTCCGGGGAATATCATCAAGAAGAAGGTTGCCGAGCCCCAATTGTACTTCATTACCAATGACAAGAGTTTGCCTGCCCGCATCCATTTGCGCGATCTTGCCAATGTTCCTTTGATCATGGCGGAAGAGGGATCGACGTCGCGTGCTTACATCATCGAGAGATTCAAGAAGCTCAATATCCCCTTGAACAATTGCATCGACTGCGAGAACGCCCAAGCCATCAAAGATATGGTCCGCCTCGGCATAGGAGGCGCCTTTTTCCCTATCTACGCGATCGATGAGGATATCAGGGATATGAAGTACAGAAAGATAGAGATCATCGACGACCTGCATCTGACCATCAGCATCATCTACCTCAAAGAGAGGCGGAATCTTGCCCTAGTGAAAGAGTTTATCGATGCCGTCCAGAGATCCGCCTTCTCTTCTGATACATGATCTCCCTCGCATTCCAAAGAACCGTTGCTTCCCCGGGGAAACAGGCACTGTTTTCTGTAGGTCACGGGATCGTATCGGAAGCGGACGGGCGGCAGGCCATTCCTATGCATGGGATCACTCCTTCGACAAGACGATAAAAGCGGTATCGGCACCTTTCGTTCGCCGTGAAACGCTGATTAATCCAATCCGCGGGTCGGCAACCTTATCCCCGTCATACAAATATTGCCGTCTTTCACTGCGAACGTGCCTCATACCGGGGCCCACACCTATGGGTATCCCATGGCCTCTTTCGCAGTCGGCGGCCTTCTGGGAACACTCAGGAATTGACATGGCATTGCTTTCTACAGTTGGAAGTTGAGGAGGGCAGTTTTTACCTGTCAATGGATATTTTGCATCGAAACGCTGGGGCAGGCATCTCCTGCACGCCTCATGTCACGATGCGTTATGCCTGGATGTATTGGTCACAGGTGTATCGGGGAGCCGACCAGCGGCGCCATCGCCGTGATCTCCCCGAGGACCGGCCTGGAGTAATCCTTCTTCACGCGGGAGGGAAATTGTCATCGGGAGCAGGCCACCGAGAGAGGCTCTGATAGGCGCAGTCGGCGGTCTGGCTGCGGCATCAGGCCTTTGATCCGTCAGCAGTAATCGGATACCATCGCGCTGGCCATCTCGCACCATTTCCACAAGCGGGTGGGATCGCCGTTCAGGGATATAAGCGTCTTCATGTTGATCACCAGATTCACCTTGTACTTGCGGGACAGGTCCAGGGCCATCGCCAGCTCGCTGCGCAGATAGTCGAACCCGGCTGTTTCATGGGCAAGATACGTGGAGTTGGGCTTGAAACTGATGATATATCGGTCACCGAGCTGCTCCATCGTGGATTCCAGATTGCTGAAGGGGGAACAGGAGACCTTACGCAGATTGGGGAAACTCTCGGTCAGGAGGTCGAGCTTGTTGTCAAGCCGTTCACAGCAGCCATAGGAATAGAGCATGAACATACTGGCCCATCGCTTTTCGTGATCGAAAGAGAACTCCTTGGTCATCTCGGGAGAAACGCAGGTCATGATCTGATCCGCGCTTTGCCCCCAGATATCGGCGATTTTGGCGCCGATGCCGCTTTCGGTGGCCGGTGGCAGTTGCGAGGTGTAGCCGATGCAATTGTTGCCGATGTTCTCGAATCCGTTGTTGGAGGAGAGGATGCCCAGACGTTCGTATTGCCGGATGCGGTCGATGGAGGCGTTGATGTAAAGCTCCATCGCCTCATGTACCAGCTCGGGCTTCAGGGTGAGGTTGTACATGCCTTCCGAGATTCCCATCCAGGTAAACAGGTCGTCCATGGGGCAGCAGCGGAAATTGTGCCGGCCGAAGAGCTTGACCTGGAGGATGTCCCTGAAGATCTCCCGAAGCGTCTCATACCGGCGCATCGTTTCCTGTTCTTCGTATTCCACCACGGGCGTCTTGATCTTCTTGAGGTCCTCCTCGTTGGAGATCTGGGTTTCAAAATGCTTGGCCTGGCTGTATTGCCCGCTTTCCATGAAGTTCGATGAGCTTCCGCCGGAAATGGGAAGGCCGAAGCCGCTGTCTCTGTAAACCACCGGACACTTGACTGTGGGTTCCACCACTCGGTCACAGCGCAGATGCTCCCACTCGTAAAGCCGTACCAGGAGGTCGAGTTCGATCTTCTTTAAAAAGTCGTCCTCTATGAGGGTCGTCAACTCGTCCTTATTTTGGATCAGGTAATAGGGATAATCCCGTACATGGATGACCGGACGGATCATCTGCAAGTCGTTGACCGAGGTCCAGAGCCTTCTGTGGGTCTCCTGGATAGGCAACTCGGCTATTTCCCTGATCTGCTTTGCAAGTTCCTGAAGCCTTGCGACATCTTTCGTTAACATGCTTTACTCCCATGCGGGTAAAGGAACGGTCTGACCCGGTGACCATCGTGGCCTAGGCATCCAGTCGCGGTTTTGCCGACTCCCTCCGCTCCCCTCCATCGGTCCCTCGGCCCGTTTTAAAGAAAGCGGATATCCCGCTCCCTCCCTCGGGGGCGACTGGGCTGCGGCGATCGGCCTGCGGGGCAAAGACGCGCGCATCCTGAGCGTCTGTGGCGAGCCGGACCTGGTCGAGGATTAGGCACTCAGCTTCTTGGCCAGCCCCACCGCGGCGGCGGCGGTCTCCCCGTACCCATTGGAGCCGATCTCGTCGGCGAAGGCCTGCGTGACGGGGGCGCCGCCGATCATAAACTTGACCTTCAGGCCAGCCTTCCGAACCGCGTCGATGGTGGACTTCATCGCGGGCATGGTGGTGGTGAGCAAGGCGGAGAGGCCCACGATCGCGGCGTTCTTGTCGCGGACGGCCTGGACGAACCTCTCGGGGGGGACGCTGACGCCGAGGTCGGTGACCTCGAAGCCGCTGCCCTCGAGCAGTGCGACGACGAGGTTTTTGCCGATGTCGTGGAGGTCGCCCTGGACCGTGCCCATGACCACGCGGCCGACGGGCTGGGCGCCCGTCCTGGCAAGCTGCGGCCGGATGATCTCGAAGATCGCCTTCGTAGCGCGGGATGAGAGGAGCAGTTCGGGGACGAACGCCTCGCCGCACTCGAAGCGCCGGCCGACCTCGGCCATGGCGGGGATGACTCCCTCCGAGACGACGGTCACGGGGCCGATCGCGGCGGCCAGGGCTTCATTAGCGGCGGCTACCGCCGCCTTCTCGTTGCCGTTGATCACCGCCTCGCGGAGCTTCGCCAGATCGGCCATGGGTCTTCTCCTTACATTGATAAGACATTGCTTTTCAGGGGGGGAAGTATAGGTGGGCAGTATTTACCTGTCAACGGATATTTTGCAGTGTGTCAAGCCAAAGTAGAAATGTCCTATTTTCCCCAAAATAGAAATGTCCTATTTGTTTAATAGTCGGATGCTCTGGCGGGCATCCAGTTTTTCCAGCTTTTCCTCCATGGATGATTCATTG
>Ga0172371_10001469_pt1 | contig 37477 bp, 42 predicted proteins | sample Lak12m_FD_114543 | JGI IMG/M metagenome (GOLD analysis project Ga0172371, IMG submission 114543) | Freshwater microbial communities from Kabuno Bay, South-Kivu, Congo - kab_022012_12m | ecosystem: Environmental > Aquatic > Freshwater > Lake | place: Democratic Republic of the Congo: South-Kivu... | reverse complement strand
GAGATTGGATCAAACTGATTTTCAAAATTATTTCTGAAATTATTATCAAGATCAAAAGAAGATATTCCATTTCCATCAGAACTTATAGAAAAGATGCGAGATGAAAAAGAAAAAAGATTGAAAAAGGATTCGTTCTTTAAACTATTAGATAATATATTTAAATCATTAAAATCAAATAAATACACTATTTTTAATATATTACTTTGACTGGCATATGGAATATATACAGAATTAAAATCCAAATCCCAAAATAATCTACTTACATTAGACAAAGGTTCAGCAAGATTTACTATATCATTAATCCCAAGAGCACCACTTAAATTTATTAAATCTGAAACTTTATAAAAAGTTACTGCACTAAAAAAATCAGTTCCTTGAGAAGCAACAATATACCTTAACCCGTTTTCAAGGGTTAAGGAATCAAGATAGCTAGTGTTATAATCAACACCACCATAATTATAGTTTAACTGTCCAATATATCCTGCATTTGTGTCTTCAAGATTGTTATCAGTAATATCATATATTTTAATACCATTTCCATTATTTGCAATAAACAAATATCTGTGCTCATTTAAATCTTGAGTTGCAACAGAATAGATATTATCATTTGTATCTATTCTTGAAAGAAGAACTAAATTATTATCTTGAATTGAATAGATATTTAAAGCATTTTTATCTACTAGATAATAAATATTATCAAGAACATTAAAATAAGTAATATTATAATCCAAATCATAGTTAATAATACTTCCAAACTTAATTGTATAGTTATCTAAATCAAAATATAAAGAATTATTATCTAAATAATTATAATCCAAAGTAGTTATTGAATAATTATAATCCCTAAAATCAATATTATTAAAATAAACTAAAAAATCATTATTATCAATAACATATTGTAAATTAACATCTTCAACTTTATAATTATTAGAATCTCCAATTGAAGTATTAGTCAGGTTTATTCTAGAATCAACAAGCACACCTGTATCATAAACAATGTCAGGAAGAGAATAAGCATTAAAAGAAAGAATAACAAAGGAAATAATAAAAAGTAAGAATGTCTTTGGATATCTATCTATATATTTTTTAAAATAAATATATGCTCTCAAGATAAATAATTAATAGACCAGAAATATTTAAAAAAGCAAGAGATTATAAGTAAAGAATAAGTAAAAAGAAATAAGGTTTATATAGTAATTGAATAACATATATAATATATCTAAAAAAGGTAAATAGTTATGATTAAAAAAATAAAGAAAAAAGCAAAAACAATAAAGACAAGATAGACAGAATCTATAAGTTAACAGAAAAAAGAAAGAAAGTGTACGATGTTCTAAGGAAAATGTGAAAAAATGAATATAAAAAGTCTACCATATAGAAAAGAAGTAACAGCATATATAATTAATGAAAACAAGGAATTTATAGTTGTTTTCTCTTCACAGAAAAATAGATTTTGCAAAACACCGGCCGGTGGTGTAGAAGCAGGAGAAACAAATAAGCAAGCAATAATCAGAGAAATGAAAGAAGAATTAGGAATAGATATAATTATATTAGAAGAATCAAAGAACCCATACAAATGGGAGCAAGAAGAAAAAAGGATAATTGAAAACAAACTTAAAGTAAGAGGATCAACAGGAGTGACTTTTATTGCAAAAATAGATCCACCAAATCAAGAAATAAAAATACAAGAAGAAGAAATATCTGGGTATAAGTGGATTAAAAAAGAAGATATAGACAAATATTTATTAAAAGAGCACCAAAGAGAAGTAGCAAAGAAAGTATTTGAAGAATTTGAGAAATATTTTTAGAAAAAAACAACAAATAAATACATAAATTAAGAAGATAATAATTAGAAAGAAAATACATAGTATTTAGTCAATCTAATAATTGCAATTTAGTGATTATCTTTTTAATATCCAGTAAATCTGTAATAATATAATCTGGTTTATACAGAAAATGACTATAAGGTAAATTTAATGGATTATATAAAACAGTATTAATTCCATATTTTTTCGCATCTATATCCACCGAAAGATCTCCAATGTGTAATACATCAGAAGGCAAATGGCCATCTAACTTAATTTTTTCAATAAAATCTATATATGGTTTTCCAGATGCCTTTTTTCCACCAACTTCATTTGACAAAGAAAAATACTTAAAATTAGATAATTCCTTATTCTTAATCCAATCTCTAATCCAACCATTTTTTGTGTCACTAATTATACCTAAAACAAAATTATTTTTAATCAAATATTTAATCAGATTAATTGCATGTTTACATTGCTTATCTTTATGTATGTATTTACTTGTGCTATTTTGAATATTATTAAAATTATTTTCAATTAATTTTGATAATTCTTTTGAATACTTGACTTTTATCTTTTGTAATAATACTTTTAAAAACGCATCCTCTTTATATTTACTATTTTGATAATCTCTCCAAGTCTTTTCTACTGCCTTTAAATATGCATCATAAGTTAAGTTTTGATTGAATTTTTTTAAAATATTATATTCACTTTTATATATCTCAAATAGTTGTTTAGGATCACTATCCATAAATAATGTATTAGATACATCAAAAGAGATTATTTTTATTTCGTTCATATTTATTCCTCGTACATAGTATATTATATACTTGTCTTATAATATTTAAGTGTTTCTTTTGTAGTCTTTTTTATATTAAATTTAGAAATTACTTTCTTTTTAGCGTTTTTTGCTAACTTTTGCATAAATTCTTTATTTTCAATAGCAAATTGTATTTTTTCTTTTAAATCAGTTACATTATTAGATTTAAATATAAGTCCTTCTTTTTTGTTTGTAATTATTTCTGGTAATCCCCCCGCATCGGATACAATTAATGGGATTTCTAAACACATTGCTTCTAAACAAATATATGGTGCATTATCCCAATGAGAAGGCAATACAAGTAAATTTCCTTCTTTTAATATTTTATATATTTCCTCCTTATTATTATTATGATTTACAAATTTTATATTCGGGGTTATTTTATGTATGAGTTTGATTAAAGAAGAATTGTTGTAAGTTGTATCTTTACCTACAAAAAATATACTTACATTTTTAATCTCTTTTAATGCATATGCTAAATCAATTACACCTTTCCTAAATTCTATTCTTCCCACATATAAAATATTATATTTATCTTGTTTTAATTTGGTTTTAGTTAGATCTACATTAGTAACATTATCTATATTTATACCGTTAGGAATATACTGTATATTGTTTAGTCCCCAATATTTTTTAATATCTTTTAATAAAGATAGTGATGGAGAAGTTAACCCAACACAGTGTTTTGCCTGTATATATTCTAAAGATTCCGGCAGTAAATCTGTATTCCATCTATTATTTGGCTGGTATTTGTTAATTATAAACAAAGGAGAATGAAATCTAGTGATTATATTTTTTGTTTCAGTTAAGAAAAATCCCTCTGATCTAAATTCAGAAGTTTCATAAATATCAGATTGAATTTTATTTTTATTTATAAAATCAAATATTTCTTTTGAATATTTTATATATGATAAATAATCTGAATTATACTTATCTTTAAATAATATACGTGATACATTAATATTATTTATAGTTTGACTAGACGATCTACAATTAGATGAGGAAATTACATTTACATCATACCCCAATCCACTTAATTCATTAGATATTTGCCAATAATACTCAGAAATGCCTCCATAATTGGTTTCAATTGGAAATTCTTTCGAAATAAAAGTGATTTTAAATTTTGAATCCATATTATTATCTTAATTTATTTATTTCGGCCTCAATGTGTGCACAGGGATTAAATATTATATTCGCAATTATAGTTAGTGGTATATATAATCTTACCCTATCTATAATTTCGTGGTCTTTATTATCTTTAATATATTCTTTTAAAAAAAGATTTTGTTTATTTTGAGCAATATTATTTTTAGTAAAAAATAATGCAATATCTAACGCGGGATCCCAAGTAGCTGCACTTCCCCAATCTATTAAACTAATTTTCCCATTATTAATAAGTATGTTTCCTTTATGTAAATCTCTGTGTATTAAACTAAATTCCGTATTATTAAATGAAGAATATTTATCCATTTTACTTACTACTAACTTAATTTTTTGTTTAATTAAGTCTAATTGATTATTTGATAGATTAACTTTATCTAAATTATGTTTTAATAATTCTGTATAATATATTATTGCAGATTTAAAATTACCCTTTTGTCTAGGAAATCCATCAATTGCAATACGCCCAAATTTGTGATATTTATGAGTATGTAAAATTTGGAGTGTATTTGCAATATTTTTTAGATTAATAGTAGATAATGAAGATATTTTTTTCCCAAGTACTTTTTCTTTAATTAATTTACCCATTTTATAATTGTAAGAATATTTTAATTTATAAGGTTTATTTTGAAAAAGTCGCATTATGACATATTCTGTTTGTAGTTCTCTTCTACTCACTTTTGGGATTTTTTTTATAATCATAATACATCAATAGATTTAATATATTTTTTGTACTTTTTAATTAAATATTTAAAATTAGAGGTAGTATAATTACAGGACATATTCTTAATATATATCTTTTCATTAGTTAAAAAAGTGGATTTATGATTATATTTTCGGTTATGCTTGATATGAAGAACATTTGTAGATAATATAGGTATGATATAAGCAGAGATTATTAACCTAGATCCTAAATCAGTATCTTCCCATTGAGCAAATTTAAAGTTATCTTTAAAACCACCTGATTTGATAAATATTTTTTTTTCGAAAAATAAATTATTCGTAACAACCATATTTGATAAACTCCAATAATAAATAAAAGTATAATACCCAAAATCTTTTAAATAGTTCGTATATTTCAATAGATTTATTTTTTTGTCTATTCTTAGTTTATTATTAATTAAGTTATTAAGATCTAGTTTATATCTAAAATCATCTGAATAAAAATATTTGGTATATATGTTTTGTTTAATTATGTTGCTTTTTGAGATTTTATTAGAATCATAAGGTATATTTTTAATTAAACTAAATGTAATAATATTTCTAAATCCACTTTGTCTAATATAATGTTGGGATAAATAATCGGAGTTTAAAACAATACCAGAATCTAAAAATAAAATAAATTTATATTTGGATTTAATTACCCCAATATTTCTAGATACCCCCGCCCCAAAATTCATTTTATTGTTTATTATCTTAATTTTTATATTACTATCTCTGAAAATATTTTTGGGGATTTGTTTGCGACTATCATTAACTATGATAATTTCAATATTATTTGAATTTATGTTCTTTTGATAATTTATGGATAATATTGTTTTATATAGATGATTATAATTGTTATTAAATGGGATGATTATTGAAATGTCTTTTGCAATAAGTGTATCATCAATCACTTTATCAAAAATTAAATCAGAATTATATTTATTATAAAAAATATTTTCTAAAGCACTATAATTATTACTTTTTTCAGATAACAATGACTTAATTTTCATATTTTATCCACCAATAACATTTAATTATATCTTTCATAACTTTCCAATTATTAAACTTATGTTCACCAAAATGATGTCGAGAAATAGGATTATTAATATTATACTTATATTTATTTACATATATTTTAGGAAGTGGTTTAGCAGGGAGAGTACTACATAATAAAGCATAATATGACTGTTCAATCCAGTTTAACTTATTATAATCCTTAACTAAATCATAAAATAAATTTAGTTTATTATAATCAACAATTTTCCCGCTATAAATTAATAACCCTGCATTAAAAGATGTAATAACTTTCTTAACTTTTAATTTCATTAAATTAGAATTAATATCATAAAACTTCACAAAATTAGAGTTAATCTTTTTTTCTACAACCCAATAATTTGGTTCTCTAGTATATAATATATATTTTGGTTTATTACATAAATAGTTGTGTATTATTTTTTCTTTTCTAAAAAATAAAATATCTGAATCCAAATGTATTTTTATACTATTTTTATTAGAAATTATATCAAAATCAAATATCTTTTTTGACATTAATAGTTTTGATCTTAAGTTTAATAGATCAGGATAATGCACTAGGGCGTTATTTATTATCTGATTAGCAGAAGATCTTTTAATTATATTTATAGAAGTAATGTGTTTTTTTAATAAATTCACCCCTCTTTTATCTAATGTCCCATCATCATGTACAATAATTTTACAATTATAATCTATAGAATATAAGAATGATTTAATAGAAAATAAATATAATAACAAGTGTTTTTTACACAAAATAGTGTGTATTTCTATATCTGAATAATTATAAGATTTGATTGGTTTTGTATGTAATATTAATTTTAATAAAATGTGGATACAAATATATTTAAAGATTAATTGTTTACCATAATATATGATTCTATCAAATACACTATAGGTTTTAGATTTCATGAGCAATATCCTTAATTGTTTTAAATAATTTTTTTTTATTAAAATAATTATCTATCTTATAATTAAATTTTAAACTATATACCCCACCACCATAATTAAAACAGTCTCTATCGGATTGTTTAATATATTGCCTTGTTTTGATAATATTCTGATCACACCTATATAATGACCATAATAATCTATTTTTATTATAAGTATGAATATAAATGGAAACCATTTCTGCAGAAGTGTGGGTTTTAAAATAATCTATTTCTGCCAAACTAAATACACCATCCAAGATAATTGGATTATTATTTATTAACATAGCATTAACTGTATTTGTGATTAGTTTAATAATAGCTAATTTATCCTTACTTATTAAATCATTTAAATAGGTTGTAAAATTAAGATTATTCTTTTTAGCAAGCTTTTTTAAATAATTATCTATATTAAAATAAATTCCTGTTTTATAATTTGTAAATCTTTTTGCACAAATTGTTTTTCCCGAACACACTTTCCCAGAAAACAAATATACTTTCAGTTTTCTTTTTTGTTTGTGGCAAAACATGATCTCATGTAGTATATTTATTTTTATCTGTTTACCAGATATAATAATATCTTGAAAAATCTGTTCAGGATAAAAACCATATATCTTTTTGAATAATATTAACTTATTATTAGGAATTATAAATTTAGTTTCTACTAAATCAGTTGATATAATTAAATCGGTATTAGTTATTGTAAGAAAATTAGAATAATTTATGGCTCCAGTTATTTCTTTAAATCGCCATTTCAATGAGCCATATTCCGATAAATTAACTATACATATAACCCCTCCATCATTTAATAATTTGTATGCAGAATAAATTAAGTTTGTATTATAATCTATATCTGATGAAAACACATAAGATAGGATAATTAAATCAAATCTCATATTATTTACATGTAATTTATCTAATGTATCACTATCAAAATAATATTTAATATCTTTCTTTAAATATTTTTGTACACCTTTATTTAGATCAAATGCATATGTATTTTTGAAGTATTTATGTAAATAATTCACTATTTCTCCAGTACCACAACCAATATCTAACAAATTATTCCTATTAATAGTTTTAACGAAATTAGATATATTCTTTGCAATAATTATTTTTTCATTAGTCAATTTATTTAATTTATTAAAATATTTACACCACAGATCACTCATAATATTTACCATTTTGATTTTATTAATTCAATATAATATCCCAAAGATGCTAAAATATTCTTTAAGGGTAATATAAATATAGATAAAATTAAGAATAATTTATCAAATCTCAAACGTAATTTTACTAAATTAAATGTTTTAATCAAACCATATAATATGTAAAAAAAAACACCAAAATAGATATTTAAAAATAATAATATTAACAAATAAAATACAATTAGATGGTCAATATTATTCGAGAAAGACACCTCTAACTTATTATGTAGTAGATACTTCGCATTAATTCTATTCCAATTATAATCTGATTTGCCCGCTAAATAAAATTTATATAAAAAATCATAAACCCCTATGTGATGTATATGTGTTGACTTCATATCAGCCACATACCTCATATTATAACTATTAAATAAGAACCTAATTTGCAAATCTAGATCTTCTCCAAAATAAAAGTTAAATTTATTATTAAATCCACCTATATTTCTAAATTTATCTTTATTAAATGCTATATTTCTACCGGCACAAATTATAAAATTATTTCTTCCAATGTTAGTATATTTTAATGTTATTAAATTCCTCTTAAAATATAATTCCAATTCATTCCTATACCATGAAAATAGATTCTTTTTTGAAATGTGCGTATCTGGACCAAAAACAAAATCAACATTATTATTTAAATTATATTTTACTGCACGTACCCAACTATTACTTGGAATTACATCTTCATCTAAAATTGCAACAAACTTATATTTTGAATGATTTACACCTTCATTTCTTGAGCTGGATAATGACGCTTTATTTTTTGGGATAAGAAATTTAATATTATATTTTTTGGATAAATTAATTAGCGTTATTGGGATATTATATCTTTTAATTAAATATTCATCAGAATAATTAAATAAAATAACCCTTCTTGAAGAAAATTTATTTAACACAAAAATAGTTTCGTCAGCTTTATCTAAATTCAATCTCAGAAATCTTTTTTGAACAACATCAATATTATAATTATAAATTAAAGTAATTATACTTATATTATTTATTCTATTCATTCAAACCCTCATCACAAATTGTTTCTGCTTGCTCTAAAACAAGCTTTATTGCTTCATCCTGCATATCTGGTGGATAACCAAATCTATTTAATATCTTTTTTACAAGCAACCTTATCTTTGCTCTCTCACTTTCTCTAACATTCCAATCTATGTTTGTATTTTTATGTATTTGATCAGTTAACATAACTGCAATTGCTTTAAGTGAATCAACACCCATAACTTCAACTGCACTCTTATTTTCTGTAAGTGCATCATAAAATGCAAGTTCATTATCAGTTAAATTTAATTCATCTTTTTTCAAAGAAGTATCTTGTATCTCTTTTGCAATTTTTAATAGTTCTTCAATAACCTCTACCGTTTGTATACTTCTATTTGTATAAGCAATAATTAATTGTTCAAGCATCTCTCTAAATGATTTTTGTTTAACAATATTAGTTTTAAATCTAACCTTAATATCATCATTAATTAGTTTTCTTAAAACTTCCATTGCAAGATCCTTTTGAGGTAGATCTTTAATCTTTTTCACAAATTCTTCTGAAAGTATTGATAAATCTGGTTTTTTGATACCTGCAACCTTTAAAACATCAATTACTCCATCTGAAACTATTGCTCCAGAAATTAATTGATTAATTGCACTATCCATTGAATCTATTTGTTCAATGTTTCTTGAAATTGTGTTTTTTATAATCCCAGCTTTAACTGCTTGGAAGAAACCTACTTCATCTCTAATCTCTAAAGCTTTTTCATGAGGAACAACTAAAGCAAATGCTTGAGATAAAGCAATAACTTCTCTAACAAATCTTTCTTTTCCTTTTTCTTGAGATAGAATATGTTGCATTGCATTTAATATTAAATTTAATCTTTTACTTTTTTCAATAGTTACATCATAATCAAATCCAAAGAACATAGATTTAACAACATCATATTTTTCAAGCATGATGTTAATTGCTTTATCTATTGGAATACCTGTTTTTAATTGATCACTTTCTGAATAATTAGATAAAGCTTCTCTTAATTGAGTAGCTATTCCTAAATAATCAACAACAAGTCCACCTTGCTTATCTTTAAACACTCTATTAACTCTTGCAATTGCTTGCATAAGATTATGCCCTTGCATAGGTTTATCTAAATACATTGTATGCATTGATGGAACATCAAAACCAGTTAACCACATATCTCTAACAATTACTAGTTTAAGTTCACTTGTTGTGTCCTTAAAGATGTCTCCTATTTCTCTTCTTTTTGGTTTATTTCTAATATGTGGTTGATATTCTAAAGGATCATCAGATGAACCAGTCATTACTACTTTTAAATATCCTTTTTTATCATCTTCATTATACCAATTTGGTCTTAATTTGATTATTTCATTATATAGATCAACACATATTCTTCTTGACATACAAACAATTAGTCCTTTACCTGGCATAACCTCTTGTCTGTTTTCAAAATGTTCAACTATGTCTTTTGCAATTGAGCTTATTCTTTCTTGGTGCCCTACTATTCTTTCAAGTTTAGCCCATTTACTTTTATTTACTTTATCTTTTTTTGTTTCCTCATCAGTTTCGCTTACCTCTTCTGAATCGTTTTCTAATATTTCTTTAAAATCTTTATCTAATGTTATTTGACTTTCTGTTTTTAATCTTAATTTAGCTAATCTGCTTTCATAATAAATAGGAACAGTCATTTTATCTTTAACTGATTGGGTTATATCATAGATATCAGCATAATCTCCAAATACATTTTTTGTGTTTCTATCTTTCTTTTCAATTGGTGTTCCAGTAAACCCAATAAATGTTGCATTTGGTAAAGAATCTCTAATAAACCTTGCTGAACCATCTATAAAATTATATTGACTTCTATGTGCTTCATCAACAATAACTAAAATATTATTTCTATCTGATATTTGTTCAGCTTGTTTATCTTCTTCAGGTGCAAACTTTTGAATTGTTGTAAAGATTATTCCTCCTGATACTCTTTTTAGTTTTTCTTTTAGATCTCCTCTAGATTCTGCTTGGATTGGATCTTGTCTTAATATTTGTTTACAATTTGCAAAATTATTAAATAATTGATCATCTAGATCATTTCTGTCTGTTAAAACAATAATTGTAGGATTATTGTTTAGTTGTTGTATGATTTTACCTGAATATAAAATCATAGTTAGACTTTTACCTGAACCTTGAGTATGCCAAACAACTCCTGCTCTTTTGTCTGTACTATTAACTGCTTTAATGGTTGATTTAATTAGGTTATTAACTGCATTATATTGGTGATATGCTCCTAGTTTTTTAATGGTCTTTGCTTTATCTGTCTCATAAACTAAGAAATTTCTAATTAAATCTAATAATGTTTCTTTGTTTAACATTCCTCTTACTAAGACCTCTAATTGAGATAAATATTCAGCTTGTTTTCCATCAACTGTTTTCCAAGCCATAAATCTACTTTCATCTGAAGAGATTGTTCCTGCTTTTGCTTCTAGTCCATCTGAAATAATAACTATTTCATTATATTTGAATAAAGATGGAATATATTCTTTATATGTTTCAATTTGACGATATGCTGGTCTAATAGATGTTTCTTCATTTGATGGATTTTTAAGTTCAATAACAACTAATGGAAGACCATTAATGAAAAGAACAACATCTGGTCTTTTTTTATATTCTTTTTCTTCAACTGTAAATTGATTAACAGCTAAAAATTCATTATTATTAGGAGAATTAAAATCAAATAATCTTACATAATCATGCTTGATGTCTCCGTTCTCTCTTCTATAAGAGACATTAACACCATTAACTAGAAGATCATGGAAAGATATATTATTTTCAAGAAGCTTTTGAGAATTTGTTCTTAATAATTTTTTAATAGCTTCCTCTCTAGCATCCTTTGGGATCTCAGGGTTAAGATCATCAATCTTTTGTTTCAACCTATCAAGAAGAACAACCTCAGAATTATCCTTTCTTTTAAGAGGATCAGAGTCAACAGATGTCTGTTCACGAAAGATAACCTCGTAGCCAAGTTCTCCAAACCAATTAAGAGCATGTTGCTCAATAGTCCCCTCATTAAGAAATGATCTCATTTATATTCATCCTGTTATTATACGTCATAATTATTTTTAAATCACGAAGGTTTAATACTATCTCTTTTTTTAATTTGTAATTCACTTAAATCTTTTCCTAAGCTTTTTAATAATCTCGCTGTATCTGATCCATCAACAAAACAAATATAAACCTTTGATAATCTTGTATTTTGTAAAATATGATCTTGCAACGCTTCTCTAACGTCTGGATTTATTTTATTTGTATACTGTAATATAAAACATTCTGCAGAATTATTTTTAGCAAGTTTAAGTAATTGATTTCCTTTTAAACCACATTTATCAATAGTCAATTCTCCTTTTACCCCTCTACCTTTAAACATAATTACTGTTGCTAAACGTTTTCCATCAAATACTAATTTATCAGTAAATAAATCCCTTGTTTCAGCCCCACTATCTAATTCTTTGTATGGTTCACCTAATTCTTTCAGAAATGCTTCTTCAATATCATCTTCTAAAAAGCAATCTTTTGCAAAGGTAGTTACTTCCAGAGAAGTTACTTGCTTTATATTTTTAAAATTATCAAAATCATCAATATAAAGAAATTGAACGTATTTATTTTGTTTCTTTTCTAAATCTTTTGCAAAATTAATCAAAAGAGCTTGCCTATCCCTTAGATAATTATAGATGTTATTTAGATATGGATCTAATCCAAATATAAATGATGATGAACCACTATAATTAATAAAATCTTGATGTTCTAATAATAAATCATTAGTTAGCAATATTTTTTGACAACTCACATACCAATTTTCTCGTATAGTTTTATATTTTTTAATAATATCTACAGTTTTAACTTCATCTTTTTTTAATAAATCTACATCCGAATGCAAATTATCAATTATTTCTGTAGCTTGAGATATTAAATCCAATAATTGAGTAGTAATTTTTTGATAAGTCATATCCTTGCCTCTATAGGAACCCTTATTTTCCCTGACATTAACTTAGGTAATAAAGAATCTCTTGTTTCAGTTAAACTGATGCAATTATTGTTATTTACATTAATTAGATTAAAAATATCCGAAAGATGTTTGTTAAACTGAATAATAATTTCATTACTTGGATTTAAAATATATTGATTTTTTAAATCAGTTTGTGTAAGTAAAGGTTGAGTACTACCCCTATTTAATGAACTAAAATCAAATTTTATTATATTAAAATATAAATAATAGTAATAATTATCTATTTTTGGATCAATAATAAGAACATTATCAGAAATCCAAATCTTTTTATTCACTAAATAAACAGAACCTAAAGTCCCAACTCTTCCGGTAATAATTAATTTTTTATCGAATAAATAATTATTTGTTTTACCAATTATCCCATTTGCTCCGATAACATTAAACTTTCCTTGAACACAAAGTTCAATTTGTTTAAGACCTTTCCCAGTATAAATAGTTGCAAATTCATCTAATTTATCAGCCCTCCATCTTTTCGGTATTTCTTTCTTTAGTTCTTCATTATAAACCATTTCTCCTCCACTTAATTTATATGGTTCTCCTTTTTCATTTGGAAATTCAAAATCAATAAACCATCTTTTAAATAATGTTTTTCCTATTTCTTCAAGTGTTGAATTCATTTTTTTATTAAGTTCTATTTTTTCATCTAAATCAGAAAGAATTTTTGCTATGGCTTGTTGCTCTAATTCAAATCTAGGGATACATATATTTAATTCTTGAAAATCAGATTGTTTTATTAATGGTTGCGTACTTCCCACATTCAAATAAGTAAAATCAATTAATTTTAAATAGTAATAAATAAATTTAAGTAAAGATAAATTATCTGTTTTAAAATACAACACATTATCTGAAAGCCACACATAACTTTTTTGTAAATAATTTACAGTTCCGATAGTGCCAACTCTACCAGTGTATATTAAACAAGAATTTTCCAAAAATTCTGTTGTATAACCAATAATTCCATTAGACCCAATTATAGGATATTCTCCTTTATCTAAATTTGTTATACCTTTTCCAGTTTTTACTTCTCCTAAATATTTTAAAGGTGTAATATCCCAATCTTCCGGAATCATTCCAATTTCGGTTTGTTTAAACTTTGTTTTTACTTTCATTTCAGATCATGCACTCATATAATTTATTTGAATAATTAACTCTTATTTTATAAGTTAGTTTATCTCTTTTCATTTCTTCCTTGAAGATTTCTTCAGGTAAAAACTTTAATTTAGCAAGTATTTTCTCAGTGTGATTTGAATCTATTAAAAATGGGAAATCTAAGGGGCTATATGATTTTAGAGGTGGGCTTGTACCTAAATTTAGACCTAAACTTACTTTTTCCATAACTTTAAGACAAGTTGTTTGTGGCATAAAATTTGAAATCGGATTATTAAACTCAATCTTTTTTATTGTTGTTGGTCTTTCTCCAATATTACTTAAATAAAAATATATCCAAATTTCATTTTCGTCTTTCTTAACCTCTAAAACATCTTTTTCAACATATAATTTAGGTTTATTTCTACTAACAATATAAAATGATAATCCAAGACCTAAAATAGACACAATTAATGCTAATATACTAATTATAAATTCATTCATATTTAATCTCGTTATCTAATTTTACTCTTTTATAATCATCTAACCCTTCTTTAATATGTTTTGCTGTTTTTTCTAAAGAACCATACAAATCATAAAATATTTCAGATAATAAATTATAAATATAATAAACTAAAGGCCAATAATCTAGATTATTATTTAAAAACTCGATATCAAATTCTTTTAAAATCAACTCTAATTTGATTGTATTGTAATGATAAATACCAATTCGGATATTATTAACTCTGACAAGATGATCTTTATATTTTGTTAATTTAATTTTATCTAATTCATGATAAATTATATGACCTAATCCAAAATGATCTTCAGTTAATTTATCTGGATTTTTTTCTAGCCTTAAATATTCATATTTTAAAACAAGTTCAACAGTGTTTATTGCACACGATAAACCCGCAATATATAATCCACTATAATAACAAACATATGTTTGTATAAACTGTTCTTTAATTAAAGATGGAATATTATACCATTTTTGTGGATTTTTAAACCAATCAGTAATAATTACGTGCGGTTCTGCAGGCGGGATATACCCCGTATCTTTATAGTTAAGAGATTTAGGATATTCATTATCATAAGATAGTGGTAATTGCTCGTGATGATAATATGCAATTAAATCAGTATTAATTTTCACCATATCTTAAGACCCCACCCATCAATAATCCCTTTTTGATTTTTATCAAAATAAGGCCAATATATCTCTAAAACTGAATTATATTTGTAAATTTCATTAATTGGGTACTTTGGATTCCCAATATCAGCTTCTTTACGGAATTCAAAATAGGCTTTATTTACCGATGAAGAAATTAAGTCAGATAATTGCAAAAGGTTACAATAGTTATCATTTGCAAAAAATAAATTGGGATATACTTTAGAACTAAATTTCACAGATGGTTTACTAAATCTAGAAAATACTACTCCATCAGTAGTAATTAGATTATAAAACTGTTTGTTTATCTTTTTTTCTAAAATAGGTGATGATAATGAGTCATGTATTACAATACCTACTTCTTTATTTTTTTTTATACGTAGAAAATATCTTTCAATTATAAATTTTATAGCAGATAAATAATTTCGTTCTAATCTGTCTTTACTAAATTGCTCTGGATGAGTTAAAATAACAGATATAACAATTACATTTTTTTCTTTAAGTAACCAAGAAATATCATTTGACAACTTAAATTTATTTCCCTTTGAGAATTTTAAATCACGACTATCTTTTAAATTAGATAGGCTATAGTTTAAAATTATATCCGAAATAGAATTATTTAAATAAAATAAATCATCTGAAGATATAATTAATCCAGTTAATGAAAAAAACAAATTATTCTTGTCGCCAATATCTTTTTGTTTTTCTGATTCATCAATAAATAGAATATTCAATTTATTTCACCTCAAAGCCTATTCCTTTTAGGTTCTTTTTGATTTCTTCATCTAATTTCTTTCCTTCTTCCATTTGCTGACTGAGTTCTTTTGTGAGGCGAGACATCTTTTCTTGGAAGACTTCTGGATCTTCTTCTTCTTCTTTGAAGCCTACGTAACGGCCAGGGGTGAGGATGAAGCCTTGCTTTTCTATTTCATCTAGCTTTGCTGACTTGCAGAAGGCAAGTTCATCTTTGTAACTTGAATCCTTTGTTTTCCAAAGATCATAGGTGTCCGATATCTTCTTTATGTCTTCTTCTGTTAATGTCCTTTGTCTTCTGTTTATTAATTGTCCAAGATTTCTTGCATCTATAAACAAAACTTCTCCTTTTCTGTTGTTTGGTTTCTTTTTATTAATAAACCAAAGGCAAGCTGGTATCATTGTGTTATAAAAAAGCTGAGATGGAAGAGCAACTACACAATCAACTATATCATCTTTAATTATTGCTTTTCTTATCTCCCCTTCATTTGATGTGTTTGAACTAAGTGAACCATTTGAAAGAACAAAACCTGCAACACCATTTGGTGAAAGATGAGATATGAAATGTTGAACCCAAGCAAAGTTTGCATTCCCAGTTGGAGGAACTCCATATTTCCAACGAACATCATCTCTTAATAACTCACCACTCCAATCTGAATCATTAAATGGAGGATTTGCTAAGATAAAATCAGATCTTAGATCTTTATGTTCATCATTTAGAAAACTACCTTCTGTATTCCATACAACCTTATTATCAATACCTCTAATTGCAAGATTCATCTTACATAATTTCCAAGTTGTTTGATTTGATTCTTGACCATATATAGATATTTGACCAATCTTTCCACCATGTTCATTAACAAAGTTTTCAGATTGAACAAACATTCCACCAGAACCACAACAAGGATCAAATACTCTTCCTTTATATGGTTTAATCATCTCAACTAAAAGTCTAACAATACATTTAGGGGTATAAAATTGCCCACCTTTCTTTCCTTCAGCAGATGCAAACTGACCTAGGAAATACTCATATACTCTACCTAGGATATCTTTACTTTTACCTTCCTTTGAACCAAAAGTAATAGATCCTATTAGATCTATTAACCCACCAAGTTTTGCTTTATCAAGACTTGGTTTTGCATACTCTTTTAATAAAATTCCTTTTAATGATGGATTTTCTTTTTCAATAGAATCCATTGCTTCATCAATTATTTTACCAATAATTGGGTTTTTTGCATTATCTTGAATATAACTCCATCTTGCTTCCTTTGGTACCCAAAAAACATTTTTTGCATTATATTCATCTCTATCTTCAGGAAGTCCTTCAGAATCTTCTTTTAACTTATTATATAGTTCTTCAAAAGAATCAGATATATATTTTAAAAATATTAAACCAAGAACTACATGTTTATATTCAGCAGCATCCATATTGCTTCTTAGTTTGTCTGCTGCAAGCCATAGCTTTTCTTCAAATCCTAAATCAGTACCCATATTAAATCCCTAATATAAAAGTTACTCAAATATATTATAGTAAGAGTGTTTAAATAAGTTATTACAAATATAAAATCAAGCAAAAAAGAGCTCTTATTCCATCTTTACTTCTTTTCTTCCTTCTTGTATTGCTTGTGCTATCTGTTTGTATTCTTCTTCTGTTAACTCTATTATATTACTATACGTGTTGTCTGATTTCATTAACTTGAATCTATCTTGCAATTGACGTGCTCCAAGTCCTCTTGGAACAAGAAGGACTGGTTCTAATTTTATTTGAAAGGGATAAGGCTTTTTCCAAGAAGTGAACTCGTTGTCTGGCTTTCCTATTGCCTTAAAGATACCAAATATTACTCCTTGACCAAAATAAACAATAATATCATCTAGATTAACTATATCTCTTTCTTTCTGGTTTACAAAACCACAATATTCCTTTGTTTTTTGAAAGGATTCCCAAGAATGGTTAATAAGATAATAACGCATAATTATCAATACCAAAAATTATTTTATTCTCCAAAAATTCTTTTTAGAAAATGTAGTTTAGAATGACTTCTTCTAGGCATTGCTTGTAAATTAGATTTTCTAAAATTACTTTTATTTCCATCTTTATGATGTACCACATATCCAGGGAATAATTTACCACCTACTTTGGCTCTTGCAACTTTTCTATGAACAAGTTCACCAGTTCTATTATCTCTTGGATATCCTTTTTTATCTTTATAAAATCCTATCACCATCTTCATCACCTTATTTTTTCATTTCTTTTTTTAATTCATCTATTACGATATGCATTTCAGCTGGAGTCAATATTAATATCTCTTCTTTATCATTGGGGTTAATCTTGCTTGAATATACTTCATTACACCATATAAAATCTTGATAATTGGAAGTGATTATTATCTTTATCTTATTTTTCCTTGCACAAATAAATATTAATAAGTCTGTTCTATTATCTTTCTTTTTATTAAATGCAAAATATTTCCAACCATATTCTTCTGATAATCTTTTATCTTCTTCTGTGGGATAATAAATATCTGAAGAAAAGGTTAAATTAGCTCTTAATTCATACAGATTATAAGGTGCTTTATTTGTTAATGTCTTTTGAGCAATTAATTTTGGAATTTCTTTATTTACTTCCTGAGTAATACAATCTATATTTAACAATAGTATTTTTTTATCTATGAAAAGAGACATAATCTCTGAAACATCTCGCTTAATTGCATGCTCTAGAGTATTATTTATAGAATAAGATCGATCTAAAAACTTCAAATAATCGATATATATATTTGTATCATTTATTGATTTTTCAGTTTTATTTAAGATTGAATCTTTTATGATCTCTTTTGCAAGTTGTAATCTGGGTATCATCTGTGAATTATCCTTTTTTCATAATAACTCCTTCCTACTAATATAGTATACTTACTAATATTTATACCTTTTGGTTATATCGTTTTTTTATCTATTTAATATATTAGAATATAGCAACCTTTAAATATGTTTCGGTGGTTATATTATGTTATCATGATGAATAATATAAATAGAATTATATTAGATATTTCAACACAACCTAATTCTACAATTGAACAGATATCTAAAAGAGTAAATCTTTCAAAACCAATTGTTAAAAAAATAGTTGAAAATCTAGTTGCAGATAGTATCTTAATTGAGAAAGAAAGCTATTATTCGCTATCTGATATTTTAAGTACCAAGATACTTTTAGATCAAACTGATATTTATTTTAATTTAAATCTTCCTAAAGATATTAAAGAAAAGATATATACTTTATTTAATTTAATTGAAAAACACTGGATACAAATAACTGGTAAAAAACCATCTAAAGTTCAAATGCAAAAAACATTTGTAGAAATAAATAAAGCATTTAATCTAAATCTACCTACAGGGTGGTATAAATATGGAGAAATAACCACAATATCTTATGAGTATTATACAAATTATAATTATTATAATTTTAATCTAATACCAGATATAAAAAATGCAATAAAAATAATTACAAATAATGCATTTTTAACTCCAAAACAAATAAAAGAAAAGCAATATAATTCTGGAGAAACTAACTTTCACAAATTATATAAACTTAAAGAGGATTTTTTAAAGGACATCTCAGAAAATAAAACATCTGATATTCAAAACAAGTTCGATGAGTTTACAAAATTAAGCTTATATGTAGAAAATGATGTTATTGATCAATTTCATAATTTTTTAGTTTATTATAATAGGTTAGAAGAACATTTAAAAGATTATAATATAAGAAATGTGTTTAGTAAAATATTCAATAAATTTTGGGATATTATTTCTATTTATAATTACAGGATTTCTTTAGATGAATATTATAAATCAAATAAATTAAATATAAATGATCTTAATGTTAAATTATTATTACAAATAAACATTAACAAACAAGAACTTTATGAATTGTTTGATGAGTTTTATGAAAACTTTAAAGTTAGTGATTTCTACAATGACCCAGAAACTAGGAGATTAATTGATAAAGTTTTGGATAGTAAATAGATTAATATTCCTTTGTTTTTTGAAAGGATTCCCAAGAATGGTTTATTAGGTAATAGCTCAGGATTTATACACCTTTAAATAAGGTAAATATTCATCACTAATATTTTCACGATGTTTGTTAACATCCTTTGCTATAAATGAACGCAAAAATCTAAAATATAGGCTTGAAAAAATTAATAATGAACTAATCCCAGCTATGAAAAATAAAGATTTTAAAAAACAATCAAAAATAATATGGGAAATAAATAATACATTTTTTTATTGGTTTGAAGACATGTATGGAAAAAAATATATAGAACACTTAATAGATATGAATGCAAGAGGGGCACTACACATTAGATTTAGTTCACATGGCCCAACTACTTTTTTCTTTTGTAAGAATAGTAATATTAAAAAGTTTACAAATTATTTAGTTAAAAACAAGCTCTGTATTGGAAAACCAATTGTTTGTAAACCAAATACAAGCTTAAAAATAAAATTAAATAAACAAAATAAAGAATATACCTACTCTAAGAAAAATTCTTAAATCTAAATAAAACTAATAACTTAACTGATTATCTGTATATAACTAAAAATAGAAATAAATAAAAAATGAAGTAAGTTTACTTCATTCTTACATACTTGAACTTGTTAACTATGTGATCCTTGAAATAATTATCAATTGATCTTGCTTCTAAAAGCTTGTTAAATACTTCTTCTGGAAAATCTCTATACTCATATACCATAGAAGTTGTAAAGTCCACAACCATTAACTTCTTTTCAGGATCATAACCAATTGATTTTATTAATCTAGATTCAATTTCTTTTTTTTCCATTGTTCTTTTCACCTTTGTCTTAATTTATTAATTATAATTAATTCATATAAATAATATATCATAAAGAATATATATTAATCCTTTTATAAAAATAAGCCAAAATAAAAAATAATTAAGAAGTATTAGAATAATAGTAGTTTGTTATACATTTATTGTTTTCACAACTACAATTTACTGGAGCTGGACTCCTTGGAGCTTCAGAATTACTAGGGCCTCCACTTTGGTGTTGTATTTTATCTACATATTCAGGAGTATTACAAGAACCAGTATACCAAATATATTTACAATCAGAATCAATACTACAACAATTATTTGATTTTTGGCACATAAAAACAACTGAATTTTTAAAAATACCATTTAAAACAAATACAACTATAATTAAAAGAATAATTCCCAAAAATATTAAGATAAATAATTTTGTTCTATTCATTTAAGTTCACTAAATAATTATATCCGATAATAAATATAAACCCATCTAAAATAATTATATCTAACAACCGAAATCTTTATATAATTTACATAAATATAATACTGTTGTGATAGATTATGCCTATTAGATTAAGACCTAAACATTTAACAATATCAGAAGCAATAAGACTTAGAAAACAAAATCCTACTAAAAACAGAAGACCAGAGAATAGAGAACTAGAAAATTTCAAAAAAATAAAATATGAAGGATGGAGTTATTGTGATGGTGGATTCCATAGATATAAAAAAATATATTCTGAAAACTTAAACAACAAACCTCTAAATTTTATTTTAAATGACCTAAAAGTTCACGATCCACAAGTTATGATTCTTGGTCCAGGAAAAGGGCACGATAGTGCAATATTAAAATCTGAACTTCAAGAATTTGGAGTTAATCTAAACATTGATACATTAGGATATAGTAAAACAATTGATAAGGAATTATTAATCCATGAAATAATTAGAAAAGATTATTCACCGCATATTTCAAAGGCAACTGCTTTTGAACATATTAACCAAATTGAGCACCCAAAAATTGCAAAAGAAATTATAGGAAAATATCACTTGATTATAGCAGAGAGATCCATTGGGGTCTATGGAAAATCAAAGTCATATGCAATCTTTCAAACATCTCTTTTACTTGCTAAAGGTGGGAGAGCATACATTGATTTAGACTATAACAAACCAATTAAACAAATCATAGATATAACAAAAAGAATGATTCATGCATATAATAAAACAAATAAGCAAAATCTAGAATTCAAAATACAAGAAATAAAAGAACTAAGTGGAAAAGATAAAGAAACAAAATACACATATATTCAAATAGATAGATTAAAATAAACAAATATTTAACTTGTGTTTCCAAGCATGTAGTTTATTCTTTTTTCTATTTTTTTAAAAACAAATTCTTCCATTATTAATCCAATTAAAGCAATCAAAAATATACCTATAAGAACCTTATCAAAAGAAAAAGTCCATTGAGCGTTCCAAATAAACCTACCAAGCCCACCAAGAGTAACAACAAGCATCTCAACACCAATTAATGATCTCCAAGCAGACCCAAAACCAATTCTAATTCCAGTCATTATCTGCGGGAGAGCTCCAGGAAGTATTACCTTTTGAATAGTCTTATATTTATTTAAACCAATATTTTTTGCAGCCAATATCCAATTTGGATTAACAGATCTTACTCCATCAATAACATTATAAATAATTTTCATAAAACTAGATATAAAAACTGCAGTCCATATTGTTTCTCTAGTAAAACCAAGAAATAAAATAATAAAAGGAATCCATGCAAGTGATGGTACCAAGTATATTGCACCAAGAAACGGAGATAATATTTTTTTTAATCTCCAGTTTGTTCCAATCAATACACCTATAATTATTGCAAAAAATAAAGCTAGAAGAAAAGGTGGAATTAAATTAAAAATGCTTATTAAGATTAGTTTAAGAAGAGTTCCATTTTTTATTAAAGCAATAAATCCAGAAAAAACATCTAAAGGAGATGGTAGCATCCAATGTGGTACCCAACTAAAAATATATGCAAGTATCCAAACTAATAATAATATAGCAAATGGAATAGATCCAAATAATATATTTCTAATTTTTCTATTCATATATTTCTTCTTGTGCAATTCTTAGTTTTTCTTCATATCTATTATCGTAAATTTCTGTTAGGTTAAGATCATTACTTATTATCCCAGAATCATAAGCATAAGAAGCAATATCTAAAAATTCATTAGGGTTTACCCATAAAACAAACCTCAGACTTGATAATGTATTACTAATATCTTCAACTGAATAACTAGTAACTCCATCAGTAGCATTATTCATATAGTTTGCAAGAATAACTTTTGTTTCTTTTGGGTTTTCTTTCATAAACCTTTGAGATTCAATATACCCATCTAAAAACTTATTAATTATTTCTGGATTCCTAGATGCAAAATCTTCATTAACAATAATTGAAGTACTTAAAAAATATCTTTCAGTATACCCTTTACTTACCCACTCAGGTAAAACAATTGCACCTGCTTTAAAAAAATCTTCCTTTGCTTCTGCGCCCTTTAAAGCAGCAGATATTATTTTTTTATCCATTAATGCAATTGGAGAATATGCGTTTTCTATATCCACATAAGTAAAGTTAATATCTAGATTATTTTCTTTGAGTATTCTTCTAAAAGCATAACCAGTAGTACTATCTACTCTTGTTGCTATTGAAGTATTATTTAAATCAAGTAATGTATTTACATCGTTTGGTCTTACATAAGCATAACTTGGAGCAAGAACCATTGGTGCAATAAACCTAATATTTATTCCTTTTGAAATTGGGTCAATAAAATTATTTGCACCACCAGTAACAATATCTACTTGCCCGGTTGATATTGCTTGGCGAGAATAATTAGTAGAAGTAAAAGCAATATATTTCACTTTTAAACCTTGAGCTTCAAACAATCCTAACTCTTTACCAATAAAAATAGGAGAATGACCAAAACTATCTGCTGAATAACCAATAATTATATCTGGGTCATCATTTATTCTATTCCAGAAAAATAAAAAAAGGAATATTATTACAATTAATATTATTCCTAAAAGCATTATATTTTGTTTGTTTTTTATCATATTTAATCAATCGTTTAATCCATATATTTCTTCTTGTGCAATTCTTAGTTTTTCTTCATATCTATTATCATAAACATCATTTAAAGTAATATTTGTATCAATTAATCCAAATTCTTTAGCAGAAATAATTAATGCTTCTAATTCTTTTGGATTAATCCACAAAGCAGAATTATTTGCATTAATTACATCTAATCCATCTTGTAAAGTATATACTTTAGAATCTACTGCATCTTTGTTTAATTTATTTATAAGTATTTGGGAAGCTTCTACTGGATTCTCTTTAATAAATTTTTGAGCTTTTATATAAACTTCAATAAATGCATCCACATTTTTTTGATTATTTTCTAAATAAGATCCATTAACAATAATAGAAGACACAAGGTATCTTTTTTTTGTATATCCTTTATCTTGAAATTCATCTAATAGAACAGCACCAGAACTAGTAAAAATCGCATTTTCAGTTTCTTTTGCAGAAACAAAATCAATTAGATTCTTATCCATTAGTGCAAGAACTTTATAGCTATTATCCACATCTACGTAATTTATGTTTATATCTAAATTATTTTCTTTTAATATCTCTCTTAAAATATAAGAATCTGAACCGTCAATTTTCATTCCATATCTTTTATTATTTAAATCTTGAAAAGTGTGTAGTTCATTTGGCCTAACATACAATTGTGGAGTTGCAACAGTAATTGGTGCAATAACTTTTAAATTAACTCCTTTTGAAATTGGATCAAAATAACTTGTTGTCCCACCACCAGTCATATCTATTTGTCCAGTAGATAAGGCAATTCTTGAATATTTACTAGATTCAAATAACACAAATTTAACATTAACACCATAATCATTAAAATATCCTTTTTCTTTTGCAATAACTAAAGGCACCTGACTTGAACTATATCCAATAACTAAATCATAAGATTCTTTTTCTCTAAATAATAAAAATATTAATAATATAATAAGTATTAAAAAAATAAATAATTTAATTATATTTTTTTTTGAAAATAATTCTTTTTTCATATCATCATCTTTGTTATAATCTTACTTTTAATATTTTCTTTTCAATATCAGAATTTATTGATTCTGATTTATTTGAATTCATAAAATCAAGATACATTTGCTTTTCTATTCTTTCTTTAAGTAAAGTGCATTCTTTGCTTGTTAGCTTTCTTGGTCTTTTGATTTTAACTTCATAGACTTTCCTTACCTTTGCAGGCCTAGGAGACAAAAGATAAATCCTATCTGCAAGATATATTGCTTCACTAATACTATGTGTAACAAATATTATTGTTTTATTTGTTTTCTTCCAAATGTCCTCTATTTTTTTTCTTAAAAAGATTCTATATTGAGGATCAAGAGCAGACAAAGGTTCATCCATTAGTAGGATATCTGGATTGACTACAAGAGATCTAGCTATTGCAACTCTTTGTTGCATTCCTCCAGATAGCTTATGAATATTCCAATCTCTATAATTAGTTAATCCTACAAGATCTAAATATTTAGAAACTAGTTTATTCTTTTCTTTAATATCTAAATTTGTATTTTCAAGAGCAAACTCTATATTTTCTGATACTGTTTTCCAAGGCAATAATACATAGTTTTGGAAAACCATCATTCTTTCAGGGCCTGGCTTATCTATTGGTTTATTTTCAAAAAAAAGTTCTCCGGAAGTTGGTTTTAGAAAGCCAGCAATCAAATATAATAAAATTGTCTTACCACACCCACTTGGACCAAGAATACAAATAAACTCATTCTTCTTAACTGATATGTTTAGATTATCAAGAATTTTAAAGTCTTTGTTATCCACTGAGAAGCACATATCTAGATTTTTTATCTCAAGCATAAATATATTTTGGAACAATATATTTTAAAACTGTAGTAGCCGATTTAATTAATATAAACTAAAATGCTCATACACTAGAAATTAAGATAATTAAATTATTTAAAATCGGATTTTAATTCATATTTGCTGATCTATCAAGATAACTATTTATTAGTGTTTTGGTTAATATATGATCTATTCCATGAATATATACATATTCTAAAATAAGTAATACCTGTTTTTTATCCAGTACTTTAAAAATTAAATCTAAACTCTTAAATTCAGAATTATATTTTTCAAAAGAATCTAAATACTTTCCTTTAATTAACGATTTTACTTCTTCTATTATTTTATCAGGATTATTTTTATATTTTACATGTAATTGTTCTATTCTTTTTTTAAATGAAATTTCAGTAACTCTCTTTTCAAGAATATTAAGTAATGTAAAATAACACTCCTCTTTATCTGTCTTAGTTCTCTCTTTTAAACTATCTGCATAAGATAGAACAAAATCCATATAACTAATCTTTTCTTCAATTGTTAATTTAGAAAATAAGTGTCTAAAACTAGGCTCTTTTGAAATAATATCATACTTAAAGTAAGGAACGTATTTTTCAGAGAATATTCTTAATTGCTTGTTTAATCTTAATCTTAGAGCTTTTGGATTTTTCTTAATATAGTCTATATTATTACCTAATTCATATTTTGCATAATTTAAAGATGAACTTAAAAGCAATTTATTTTTAATAGCTTTATTTGTTTGTTTTCTATGTATCTTTTCTTGTGAACTTGAAAGATTATTAGAAATATACTCTAAACCCAAGTCTTTATACTTTTTTATATTTTCTGGTTCTTTTTTAATAGGCATTCTTCCTACAAAATCAGAAATTGGTTTTCTTATTTTCATAATTATCAAATAATTTTATAGATACATAAATATTTATATACTTCGAAATAACAAAAATATGAAATTAATTTAAAAGTGTACTTAAAAAATAAATAAAAGTAATACTTGTTTGGAAATGAAATGAAAAAAACTTTAAAAAGGAAAAGATAAACAAATTCATTTTTTCTTAGTTTCAAAAAGAGAGGATAAAAAGATCTTGTTTGTTACTCCGTACTTCTTAATCTCAATATAACCTTTATCTTGAAGCTTTTTAGTATTCCTCGAGATTGTTCCTTTCGGAAGAAATAACTTTAATGCAATCTTTTGCTGAGATAGACCATCTTCAAGTAAAAGAAGCTTGATTATCTTTTGTTCATTTTCATTTAGTCCAAGTAAAAGGTTTTTTGTGTTTATATCTCCATCTTCTTTTTTAGTAACTATTGGAATATCTTTCTTCTTTGATCTTAGTTTAAGAAAAATAAATAAAGTTAATAAAATAATTATAATTGCAATAAATAAAAATACCTTATAATTGTTTTTTTCTAAAAGCTTTTGATTAACAAAAGAATATGATAAAGTAAAATAAGAAACATTTATGTCTGTGATTGTAAGTCTATTGTTAACTACACTTATATTATAATTATATTTATTATCTGTAAAATTATCTTCTTTAATAATCTCTGAGTTTTCTGGGAGAACTAATTTATAACTACCAGTGGATTTAGTAAACACAGGATAATAAGTTATATTCCAAACATTATCTTGTTTTTTTGTAAATTTATCTGTAAGATAAATTATATCTATAGTAATTTTATCTTTCTTATATTCACTTATATCTATCTCTAGTTTTGAATCTGTATAATTATATTTTGGGATCTCCCCAGAAATATTCAGGATTAGATCATACACAGGCACAATATCAAATATTAATTTATCCTGATTAATATCTGTAATTAATAGTTTATTGCTTATCTCTAATGTGCCATTATCTCTTACATTTATTATTGTAGAAAGATCTTGTGCTTGATATCCAAAAATAGATGGGATAAATAATAAAACAAGAATAATTAGACATATGTGCTTAATATTCATTTTATTTATCTCACCCCTATATAATATATTAAACATAAAACTATTTATTTCTATCTAAAAGAAATAAAAAAGCCAATAATTCATTATTGGCTTTCTAAATTCTCTGTAGCATCAATGGATTTAATAACAACCTTATTACCAATGGGTATAAAACCAAACAGCTTCTTTGTTTCTTTAACAGAGAATACATATTTAGGAGTATCATTAATATTTACAAGTTGTACAGAATCAATTATCTTATTTGGATTAATCTTTTGTTCTGATAATACTATAGATATATCCTTTATTTTGTTTGTTCCGTTCTTCCCAACTATATAAACATCTTGTGTTGTAGCATTATTCTCTGAAATAAGAATGCTTTCTTTATCTATCTCTTCAATAAATGCATCTTTTGTTGTGTTTTTTCTTAAACTATCAATTTCATCTTTATTTAGTTTTTCAGAAACAATTACTGATGTATTTATTTTATCAGATTTGATACTTGTAATTCTGTTTGTAGTAAGTGGTTTAAGATCATTTTCTATTGCTAAATCTTTATCTATATTTGGGATACTACTGAATCTATAATATTTATTTTTTATTATTGATTTATCATCAATTATATATCCTGGTTTTATTGTTGCAGATAATTTCGAGACAAATAATCTTTTATTAAATTCTGAACCAAACTGAATATTCATTTTATTATATGTATTTTCGTTAAATTCTACAATATATCTATGAATATATAATTTCCCATTATAGTTTATTTTCCTATCTTTATCATCAACAACCTCATCTGAACTAAAATATTTAACTTGCATATAAAACGTAGAGGTTGCATTTTCCATAGTGCTGTAGCTTGCAATTTCTGGTGACTCTGACAATTGATCTACTATATTTAATCCATATCTTACATCAAATTCATTATAATCTTTTATGTTTGTTGTAAGAGAAAACATTAGCCTATATTCTGCTCCATAAGATAATAGTAAATATGTAATGTTATTGTCAAAATAACTAATACCTGGCATTGGATCTAAACCCATTGGTTCCTCTAAGCTTACATATGCATATTTTGGAGATTCTGTTGCAGTAATATTTGGAGATAATATCCATAACACAAAAGCAAAGATTAATGCAACTAAACTTATTTGAAGTATTTTGTTTATTGTTTTTTTCATAATTTCACCTTATTTAAGTATTTCTTGTTACTTTGGTTCATGTGCTGTTATTAAGTATTCATTTAATTAAAAAATAAAGAATGCTTTTAATACAAAGTATATGTTTTCCTTTATTTAAATAGTTTTAGTGAAACAAAGCGAAACAAAGCACAACAATAAAGAACTTGAGAAAAAAATAATGGAAATTTAACCTATTTTAAATCCCCAATATACAATGATTCAAGCATTTTATTTGCATTTGGTGAGTGTGGCTTATTTTTATTACTTTTTGTATTAAATAAAGAAGTACCATCCTTACCACAAGCAAGCATAATTGATTCTGATCCCCCTGGGTGTTGAGATATTGCTCCAGTAAAATCATAAACTTTATTATTTACGATTGACCAGCAATCATTTTCTGTATTATGTTTTGCTACTTCATCAAGAGAAAAAGTATTTACTTGAATTGAATTCATGTTAGTCTCATCTTTACTTGTCTTACTTTGCCCAAAAACAAAAAATCCAATAACGGCTAAGACAATTATTAAACCAATTATTATATAGAATTTATTCTTCATTATATATCTATTAATAAGAGAGTTTTAAAAGCTTTTTAATTAAAAATTACAAACAGCAACAAATTAATTAACACAAACAGCAATATAATTAAATCTATTATATGAAAAGGGATCAACTTTTTTTTCTTCTAAATCAAATATTTCTGTATATATTTGACCATACATTGCTTGAATCTTAAAGTATTTCAAAAGAATCTTTTTGTATTCTTCTAAACTAAACTCAATTATATAGAATGGAGACCCATGTGGCTTTCTTGGAGTTGAAATTATTAATCTACCTTCTGGTTTAAGTATTCTTTTTACTTCTTGCAAGAAAAGTTCTGGATCTTTAATGTGTTCAATACCTTCAAAAGAAACAACTACATCAAAGTATGCATCTTTAAAAATACTCATATTCTGCATATCACAAACAAAAAAACAATTATTATTATTAGAAAACAATTCATTAGCATGTTCAATTGCAGCAGGAAAGATATCTATTCCATAAACTTTATTTGATTTTTCAGTCAACAATAAAGATCCATATCCACTTCCAGAAGGTGCATCAAGAACTATATCGTCCTCTTCAATAAAATCAAGAGCAAACCTATATCTAGCTAAATGACTTGGTTCTGCATCTTCTAATTTTTTTGGAGCTTGTCTTTCTTTATCTGATTCAATCATATTTTCCTTCCACCCACAAAAAATAAACTTTTCTTCTCAAATATTTTTATACACTCAATACCAGAAACATTTCTTGAATACTTTATAATTTTTAAATTATTTTCTTTAAACCAATCTTTAACTTCTCTTAAAGTATGATATGACTCATGTGGAACAACATACCTGTCATAAATAGAATTTCTTGGTGCTTTACTTAATTGTTTTGCAAAGAAATTACTACTATCAAGCCATCTTATTATTTTTTTTGAATTATAAGAACGAGAAATAAATAATTTAATTAAAAACCTAACAAACCTATATCTTAACCTTGCATACTTATGATATAGCCCAATAATTATAACACCATCTTCTTTTAATTGAGAAACAAGTTTATTAAAAGCAAGAGTAGGATTATTTGTGTGATGCAATACACCTGTACAAATAATTAAATCAAATTTTCCAAGATCCTTTAAATTATCAGAAACTAAATCTTTTTCAATAAAATCAATTTTAACTGCCTGTTCTTTTGCAATTCTTCTTGCGTTCTTTAATTGATTGCCAGATAAATCAATTCCAGTAACAATTGAACCATACTTTGCAAGAAGAATGGACTTTTCTCCAGTTCCACAACCAGCATCTAAAACATGGAGCCCAGAAACCAAATCAAGATTAATATGTCCAAAAGATAATATACTTGATAAAAGCTTAAGATTATGTTTTCGTTGTCTGTTAGTATATAAATTAATTAAAGGATAATTGTATGTATTATAATAGTTTTTTACACAAGAAGTAATTTCTTTCATAAATTATCTTATAATTATTAGTCTTCTATTTTAAATCTTGTATTTAATGAGTCATATCTTTCTTTTAACTGGATTGCAATATTTGGATAATTATTTGCTTTTGCATAATCTCCATTAAAAGATAATAACGAGTTTGTTTGAGCAATTAATGATTTTGCTTTTTGTTTGTTTGTAGAAATAACCTTAGTTACTTGTTCTTCTAATTCAATTATTTTTTTGTCGATCTCAATTAATGTTTCTTTGATTATTTCTGACTCTAAAATCTTATGTTGCTTAGCATATGAAAAGGCATCACTAAATCTTCCTATTTTTAGTTTTTCATGAACTGCTTTCGATCTTAGTTTTCTTGAAAGACTATATGATTCAAGGTTACTTGGATTATTCTTAAAATCATTTAAATAAAAATCAGAGATTAAGTTATATTTTTTGTGTGAATCTATATTTCTTAATGTTTCTATTCCATCTGCTCTACCAGAAAAGAAATCTTTATTGTGTTCTTTTAATTTAGCTTTAACAAAACCTAAAATTTCTTTTCTTCTTAATTCTAATTTTTCAATGTATTCTAGATTATCCAAAAATCTTTTTTTTGGTCTTATTTGCTTATCAATTATATATAATATATTATTAAACATAAAGTAATCATTTTTTAGATAGTTTATTATTGAGTTTAGTTTTATTATTAATTAAATAATGTAATACATCTAAGTTTAATTCTCTAATAGAACTAACCACTAAATCAGCATTTATTTTTTTAAAATCATGTCTAGATGTAAATTCAGTTAATAGAGCTATTGATTTAACACCTGCTTTTTTTAAGCTAATTATCCCATCTGGGCCGTCTTCTATACCAATACATTCATTTGGTTTTACATTTAATTTTTTCATTAGTTTTAGATATACTTCAGGAGCAGGTTTGTGGTTTTTTACATCTTCAAAAGCAACAATATCTTTGAAATATTTTCTTAGACCAAGTTTTCTAAGATCATAAGAAATTATATCTTTCCTGTTTGATGATGCAATTCCATACCTGATTTTATTTTTTTTAAGATCTAAGATTAATTCCTTTATTCCTTTATTTGGAGTATAATTATCTTTGATTAAAGATTTAAATTTCGGTCTTGTAAACTCTTTCATTTCTTGAACATTAATATTTAGATCATATATTTTGTTCATCTTAGAAATAAAAATAGAAGTGCCACAAGCCAAGTATTTTTTATAATCCTTTCTTTTAAAATTTATTCCAAACTTTTTAAAGAAAGCTTTCCTTGATAAATAAACAAACTTAGTTGAAGGATAAATAACTCCATCAAAATCAAACAAAACTGCTTTAAGAACCATATTTAATCAAAAAAAGATATTTAAAAAATAATTATTGCTCCTCATCATCATAAATAAACTCTAAATCTACTTTCTCATATTCAAAAAGTTCAGATTCCGCAAAAAATCTTTTTACTTCAATAACTCCTGCAGTTTCAGAATCAGATGCATGAATAACATTGCATTGCTTAGATATTGAAAAATCTCCTCTTATTGTTCCAGGAAGTGCATCATAGCCTTTTGTTACTCCAGCTAAATTTCTAACAACCGAAACAGCATTAAGTCCATCAAGAGCACACACAATTGATGGAGTGCTTTGCATAAATCTCTTAAGCCCAGCATAAAAAGGCTTGTCCTTTATGTGTGCATAATGATCTTGCAATATATCATCATCTAAATGTACCATCTTTATACCTATAATCTTTAATCCTTTCCTTTCAAACCTATGTAAGATTTCTCCAACTAATCCTCGGTTTAAAGCATCTGGCTTGAATATAACTAATGTTCTTTGCATATTTAATCATTCTTCCTCAAATTATTTTAATTTTTATAAATATATAAGAATCATAAGAAATATAAAAGAAAGCATTCTTTAAAAACAAAGAAAAAAAGAAGTTTATTCATTTAGCTTTCTATCAATTACTTCTTTAAAAACAGAATAAGGTCTTGCACCAACTATTTGTTCTCCATTAATAAAAAAACTTGGTGTTGAATTTATTCCTAAATCTTGACCATCTTTGAAGTCTTGCTTGATTTCTTGAAAAGTAATATCTGAATTTATACAAGCTTGAAATGCTGTTTGATCAAGTCCAATTGTTTTTGCATATTTTACATATGTGTCTTTATTACTAGACAATCCATAATCAAATAACATACTATACATTTGATAGTATTTTCCTTGATATCCAGCACATTCTGCAGCAATTGCTGCCCCCTCTGCAAATTCATGATTAGTTAAAGGAAAATCACGATAAATAAATTTAACTTTTCCAGTCAAAATATATTCTTCTTCTATGCTTTTATATGTGTCTGTATAGAACTTAACACAAAAAGGACATTGAAAATCTGAAAACTCAACAATAGTAACTGATGCATTTGGATTTCCCTTAATATAATCTTGGTTAATATATTTTGAATCAAGAATAGAAAGATTAAGATCACTACTCTTTGTTGTGATTATTTTTTCATTATAATTTAATGGCAGATTTGATTTATCCATGCTTGATGAAACAATTAAAACAATAGTTAACAAGATTATAAGAATACCAAAACCAATTAAAAACTTATTTTCTTTCTTCATAAAATTAATCTCTCCAAAAAATATTAAATTACTGTCCAACAAATATTACAAACAATCATAATTTACTTGAGTTAAATAGATCTACTAATATTACTCTTTTCTAAAATATAAATGTTTCTAGATATCTTTGAACCACTAGGTGTTGTATAAGGAACTGGATTTTGTATATTAAATTTATCAGTAATATCTTTTGTATCTACAAGTTTAAACCCATGTTCTAAAAATACTCTCTGAGGCAAAAGAATTATTTTTTCATCAAATGTCTTAAATTCAGGTAAGACACAAACAATTTTGCCTTTACCACTTAAATTCATATAAAGATTATCAAATAAAGCAGAATAAAGAGGGATTAGTTCACTTAATATTTGTCTAACCCTATGTTCATTTGGTAGCTTATCTAAAAAAGGACCCGTGTAAGGTTCAAAACAAGCAGCATCAGCTCTATACTCTAATCTAGATGAGTCTCCAATAATTAGTTTAACTCTTGCATTTGTTTTAAATTCTTCTTGTGCCCAAGCAATGTTTCTTCTTGAAGCAGCAATCATTTCATTATTTTTGTCAATTCCAATAACATCATAACCTAAGATTAAAGCTTGGATTAAGAAATTTCCTGCACCACAAAAAGGATCTAAGACAGTTTTACCTTTTGGTAGCCCAAGTATATTTAACATCATTTTAGTTAACCTAAAAGAAGTTGAATAAAGTTCTTTTTGTACAGGTCTATGTTTATCTTTAAAAATAAATTCATTTGAATTAGTACAAGCAATTGTTTTTGCAAAATAATAAGTGTTATCAAAATAAACTACCACAATTTCAAAGCCATTCTTTAATAGTCCCCAAGATAATACATTATCAGGATTAATTATATCCTTTCTAATTAACTTTTTTTTCCCATTATAGATTGGTTGTAATTTTGGTTTTTTATAAACTGCTTTTGCTTTTTCTTCTCTATAATAATCTTTAATAATACAAGTCATATTTTCAATATCAAAATCATTTGGAAGATTAATTGAAGACAGCCCATAATTAAAGCTTTTTTTATTTGTAAAATCAAGTTTATTAATTAATTTTTCATCAATAGTTTTAGAAGAATGATAGATCTTTGAAATTCTAGTAATTCCTGCAACATCTTTAATTATATTTTCTGTGTTTATTTGCTGTCCAGGGAAATCAAGTAAAAGATAAGCATCTTCTTCTTTAAGGACTTTAAACATTAAATCTTTTCTTTTAAGATAAACAGATAGTTCTATTTTTGATAAAATAGAATCTCTTCCAAGTAAAAATAAATACATAAATAATTCCTTTTCTTTTAAAATTCAATTAATAATTTCTTAAATTAAATATTTTATTATCCAATTCGTACATTTGCTCATTCGTTGCAAATTGTTCTTTGCATAATTTACATTCATAATAAGGTGTGTCTTTTATTATAATACTTCCATTACTAAATTGCATATCTCTATATTTTAATATTGCTTTGCCTTTACAAAGATGACAATTTATTTCTTTTTCATATTCCATATCTTATACCTAAATTTAAACTAATTTTTAAATAGACTTTTTCAGGTCTAAAAAATAATATGTTTTTAATAAAGGGAATAAAAGCAAAGTAAGAAGTAAGAAAAAGAAAGAAAATTAAAGAAGTAAATTAATTTACTTCTTTGCTCCAGCTTTAGCTGCTGGTGCTTTTGCAGCACCTGCTTTTGCTGCTGGTGCTCCTGGTTTTGCGGCCCCAGGTTTTGCTGCTCCGCCTGCTTTAGCATCTCCTGCTTTAGCATCAGTTGCTCCTGCTGCTTTAGCTGCTTCTTTTTTAAGATCTTCTTCTTGTTGATCTTTAATCATTCTCTTCTTCTTCTTAACAGTTCCAACAGACTTAAAGTTATTTTCATTTGGTTCAACAATAACTTTCATTCTTCCAGGAACCTTTGCATCACATTTATCTAAAATCCCAACAACAATTGGTACGTTTGCTTGGTCAACTAAAACACTTAATATTTTTTGATTAACTCTAACACGAGAAGCTGCACCAATAACCTTACCAAAAGGGCATTGACTCATACCTTGTTGTATTCTATCTGCATGTGCTCCTTGTGCTTGCTTATTCTCTCTTAAGAAAAATTGAGGATAAACTCTTAATTTCATAAAATAGTTATTAACAGTTAACTTCTTTGTTAATTGTCTTGTAATAGTTGTTCTAATTGATTCAAGAGCATTATCTCTAATTTGCACTCTTTCAGCAGTAACATAATGAACAACATGTGTATATGGTCTATCTCCAGTACCCATATGAAATTGTCTGATTTTTAATCCTGGAATACCACCAACGAAGTTCTTTCTATGTACTTTCTTTGCAACTCTTGTAAATGCTCTTTGCTTTACGTTTTTACAATAACAATGTCCTGGTCTTAAACCCATAATAATTCACCTAAACTCAATAATATACTTTTTTTTAAATCTAATTTAATAAAAATTAGTCTTAATTTGTATATATTATATATACAGAAAAGTATATAAATTAAATTATATAACCTAAAGATGAAAAAAAATATTTCTTAGCTTCTTTTATATTTATTAATAACTCAGATAATCATTAAATTACATTAATTTTATAGAACTTAAAACAATAATCTATAAAAAGAAAATTAAGATTAGATAATATCCTGCTTGTAATCCTGTGTGCATTTACATACATTGTGTGTCCTAAATAACTATTTATTGAAGAAAATAAACAATTAATAGTAATTTTATTTGCAAGATATAACCCAGACAAATATATTGTTCTTTTTCTAAACTTTACTAGATTTAATTTACGTAGTCTAATAAAACTTGAAAATACTTTGTAACCCACAAAATCAACCCCGTCCTTTATTAAATAAATATTTGTTTTTTGCTTTGGTATTTCAAGTAAGAGTCTCTTTTTAAGAAAATTCTTTATTTTAAATTTAAAGTTATGCAAATCTTTTTTAGACCCCGAAAAAATCAAGAAATCATCAACATACCTGTAATAATATTTTATTTTTAGTTTATGTTTAACAAACTTATCCAGTTCATTAAGATAGATATTTGCAAATAATTGACTAGTTAAATTTCCAATAGGTATTCCTTTGTTAACTCCAAAATCAGAATGATCAGAATCAATAAATTAAATTAATAAGATTACATACTGCTTTATCCTTTATTCTTTTAAATAATATTTTCTTGAGAATTAAATGATCAATTGATGGAAAATACTTTCTAACATCGCATTTTAATGCATAACCTTGAGTTTTAAATCTTTTTTGAACTATTTTTTTAATACCTACTAATCCATAGTGGGTACCTTTTCCTTTCCTGCACGCAAAAGAATTATTAATAAAGGTTTTATCAAAAATTGGTTCAATTAAGTTTACAAGTACATGTTGAACAATCCTATCTTTAAAAGGAAGTGCTTTAATTATTCTCTTCTTTGGTTCAAAAATAGTGAAACTTCTATAATTGGATAGACTATATTTACCAGAAATAAGTTCTTCTTGCAAAGCAAACAAGTTTTTTTCAATATTCATAGAAAAAATAAGAACTTCAATTGAATTAGGTTTTGCTTTTCTTGCTTTTTTATAAGCAAGATATAAGTTTTTGAAAGAAATTAGTTTACTCCAAAAACAAGTATATGATTTCATATTTTATTCTTTCTTAGTGTTTATTAAAGGTTATGAAAGTTCATTATGAAAAAATTACTAGATCATAACCTTTGTTTTTTCTTTGGCGTTCTTCTGCTGTTTAATATAAACTTAATACAGGCAAATTTATTTGCAACCAGGAAATATACTGATGTAGTCAACTTAAATATACATTCTTTTATGTGTTTTTAAATAAAATTAATTTATCTAAATCCTTTATTTAAAAAAGGAACTTGAACACAAAAAACTCTAACAGTTACTACCATTTTTCCAAAAAAGGTAGTAGAGACTACAACACAACGAAACCCGATGTTGTTGTTCGTGTTACCAGGAACGTTGTTCATGTTCGAAGCCAAAAGCCCTGCATTTGTTTCATTGTTCCAATTGCCACCGCGCAAGAACCCAATAAGCCCATACATCGAGAAACATATGTATCAATATATTCCTAACTCATAGACAATACAAGTCTAATAAATTAAAAACAATATATAATATATATTATTCGATACAGAAAAACGATTGAAAAAAACACTCTAAGATAATTTATAATAAAATATATAAAATATTAAAACAACATGAAT